>Ga0206677_10003299_pt1 | contig 13671 bp, 10 predicted proteins | sample M130m12015metaG_FD_155475 | JGI IMG/M metagenome (GOLD analysis project Ga0206677, IMG submission 155475) | Ammonia-oxidizing marine archaeal communities from Monterey Bay, California, United States - M1 30m 12015 | ecosystem: Environmental > Aquatic > Marine > Intertidal zone | place: USA... | reverse complement strand
TTAGCTTGTGATGGCTAAAGGCTAAAAGTTATGACTTTTTTATACATACAATAACTAATGTGTATAAAAAATTAAATAATTTATACATATAATTAAAGGGAGGTCTTACGACTTCCCTTTTTTTTATTTAGGTCCACAGTTCCAGTTTCTTCTAGCGATGTCGTTTGGACAATCACCATTCTTATCTGGATCTTTACACTTTGGTATACCAGCGGATCTAGCACAATAAGAATCTTTACGTGATCCACCCTCTGGCTGTGGCGCTTTAACGTTGCCACCAGTTTTATTGTTGTAAGCTTTTCTTTCAGCTGCACTCATACCTGCTGTATAAGCTTTAGTTCTTCTCAGCGGACTCGCTGATCTTTGTCTAGCTAACCAAGTCATATTATATTTTTTTACAATCGTTAACAGTTACACCAGGGTTTGTAGGTGATTTTTTAGTGCCTACTTTTTTATACCCTTTCCAACAAGAAGAGTTACCAGAGTTTGCTCCTTCGAACTTTAACGGTGTTGCGCTTGAAACTTTTTTAGCTACTTTATCAACTATTACTTTTTTAGCTATCATACCAAGTATTGGTGCTAGCTTTACTGCTGAACCTAATGCTTGCGGTCCACATCCTTTTCTTTTAAATGCTGAATTCATGCTATGTCTTTTGAATTTATTAATGTATAAGTAAAGTTGTTGCTCCACTTTTCTCTAGCTACTTGGCATATGTCTAAAAACTCATGCCAATCATCGTTGCTAGCTATTACTTGGCAGCCAGCAGACCATTTATCTACTCTTGAAGATGTTTTGCCTGATCTACCTGTTGCTCTATGTATATTGATACCAAACAAACCTGTTTGAGTGTTATCTTCGTCTAAATCGTATTTATCGTCTCTGTTGTTATCTCTGTAAACAGTTACGGGATTTTGCTGTCCTAAAGCCAAGTATTTACCAGCATGTAATCTAAGTTTGTGAGAGCTTTTATATTGACCAGGTTTTAAAACAGCAACACCTTCTTTTTTCATTATATTTTCTACCCAGTGAGTACCTGGATCTGTAGTACACTTATAACAATGAAATTGCCATTCGTCACCTATTTTGTAAGATACTGTTATACAGTCGTCAAACTTGTTAGTTACATCAACACCAGTGCTTGAATTTCTTACACCAACAATATTAACGTTGTATTCTCCTGATTCAAACCATTTGTAACCTAGGTTTAAAACAGCTTTCTTTATTTGATCGCGTGTATAGCACTTTTCCATATGTTCTTAATATTATCTGTTTTTCTCTATCTCTATAGCTTCTAAAACCTGTTCTTTAGTTATAACAAGTTTAAAACTTATATCCGCTGCCCACTGCATTATTGGTCTACCATCTTTATATAGTATAACTAAAGGTACTGATCTTACTTTTTTCCTGAAACTAGGCGTTTGTTCTTCTAGGTAAGCTATTTGATGAGGTATATTTCTTATCCTATCTATTTTAGCTTTGTTTGTCCAATTCCATTCTGAATTTATTTCTAGTAAAACGTAATCTTGTGAGTACATTGCTGTGCAAAACAGTATTGCTATTAAAGTTAGTATTTTTTTCATGATTTATTTTTTCTTTATGATTTGGTAAAGCTTTTCATCTATTTTGTCAAGCTTGTCGCTATTTTGTTCTACCTTCTCTTGAGTATTCATTATAGTCTCTCTAATCAATTGATCTTTTAAATCATATTCAGTTCTACTCACCTCGGCTTCAGGAAGCTCTTTAGCTAACTGTATATCCGCCTGTATAGCGAACCACATCCCCACGACCGTGACAACGAAGCTTACTATAATTATTAGTGTTTTTAAATCTAAAGTTAATTCAGTGTTTTCTGATATTTTGTTAGCCATTACTTGTTTGTTGTTTTTATTTTTTTCGGTTTCTTAATATTTCTCTTCTTTTATTTATGATCTCCTGCCTATTACTAGCTTTGTCTCTTCTTTTGTTTAGTATTTTTCTTCTTTTTTGTGTTTTCTTTAGTTTTGCTTTATAGTCTTTATATCCAGTCTCTACTTCAGCGTCTACATCCCAAGAGTTCCAACCTAGAGCCATAGCTATTCTTTGCCAAGCTTCATTGTTGTTATTTGCTGCTCCTCTTAAGTTATTATACTTATTTACAGCTCTATCCATAGGTATGTTAGTTGCCGCGGATACAAAGTTACCTGCTGATTGCCACGCTGGATTATTCAAAGAAAGACCTCTATCAGCTATAACGTCTTTATTAAACTTATAAGTCTGTATACCTGAGTACATTTTTCTAAGTTTAGAACCAATAGGTGGAGAGAAATTAGCGGCTTCAATAACAGTATAAGCATGATCCGCGTTCCAACCTTTTTCTTCTTGTTCTAAGAATTTTAATATAACATTTTTAATAGTAGATATACCAGCACCGGCTAATCCAGAACCTCTAAGTATAGAGTCTGTCATTGTGTTTGCTATTCTACCTTTTTTCTTGCTATATTTATCTTCATCGTCGTCATCATCAAATAACATAGCGAACAATGCTGATTGCATAGATGCAAATATTATATTTTGAACAACACCGTAGTAAACTATTTTAGATAAATTAGTTTTAGCATCACCTCTACCGTTTATCAGATCTTTAAAAGCTTTCTTCATTAACCTAGTATACTGCATTGGTGTATTTTGAAAAGCTAATATTAATCTACCTAATGGACCAGCTTGTTGTTGACTAATCATATCAGGTCTTGAAGACTGTTGTGAAACTTCAGTGGTTTCTTGGAAGTCTTTAAATGCTTGATCCAAAGCTTGCTCTTTTGTCATGCCTTGTTTCAAGTACGTGTTTATTCTGTTTCTATAAAAAGCAGCACCACCCATTGATATTGCAAAACTATCTGCCATTTGAGTAGGTGTAAAACCTATTCTAAGTAAATAATTAAGTATAGCTCTTGGTTTGTTTTTAGCACCACTCATAGCTTCAGCAATCTCAGACTCATTAACGTCTCTACCTATACCAGCTCTTCTTTGCTTTAGCATATCTGAATTAAACAAGGTAACAAAATCAGTTGAAAACTGCTTTACGTTTAATATTGCCGCAGCAAACTTTAGAGGATTGTTATCACTCCAGTTAACAAAGTTAACGAAAGATATTGTTTGAAGTATAGCTGATCTCATGTTGAAAAACATAATAGCACCTACAGAGTTATTCACCCAATTTGAGAAAGAATTAACTAATCTGTTGCTACCAAAACTCCTATTTGTACCATTTTCCATTCTATACAGCATATCTTCCAGTGCTTCCCTGAAATTACTACCGTATATGGCCTCTATTTTGTTTAAGTTTTCCGTGCTAAATATAACATCTTTGTTTGCTTTCCACTCTTGTAAAAATTCTTTTCTACCTATTTTATCTGTTATATCCTTTAAATCAGTAGCAATATTACCTACTAGCCAAGTTTCCCCAGCGCTAGGATAGTTATTGTTAGCAACCCCAACTTCTAAAGTATCAGCAAAGTCTTTTAGGTCTGAGTTACTCTCTACTATATCTGTTAGTCTTTTTATATCAGTTTTAGATAAACCTGGTATCGCAATACCCTTCTTGTTCCATATATAAACTCTTACAGCTGTATCATATGTAAAGTTGTTATATGGTGTTATTTTAGCTAACATTTTTCTAACCTCAGGATAAGTCTTTTTTAACGCCCTAAAGTCAGTAGCTATAGCTTGCTTAGCTCTATTAAGCTCATCCATTGCTCTAGCAAACGGTTGTACTAAAGACTTGTTAAAAAACTCCATTTGCTTTTCACCAACCTTACCTTTACCTAAAAAGTTATATAATAAACCTACAAAGTCTTCAGCTGAAGGTGGTAAGAAAAATTTCCATTTACCTATATCTCTACCTCTAGATTCAGCAGCTGCTTTCGAAAATCTTTTATTAGAATCAACCTTCTTAGTCTGCTCTAATATATCGTTAAAAGTTTCGTCCATGTTTCTACTAAATTGTATCTTAGCTAACTGAACGTCTCTTTTAACATCTATTATATCTAAAACCTTTTGAACAGCTTTAACATTTTTATAAGCATCATCAGCAAAGTAGAAGTTGTTGTAACCTTCTGCAGCTTTACCTATTATCCAGTCAGCTTTCGCAGAAGCCTTACCATCTGCTAAACCAGTTATATTACCTATAGGTATAGTTAAACCTAAACCTTTTAGAAAAGCATGTATTGCGTAAGCGGCATTTTGAGGTCTAGCTGTAAGTATAAATATATCTTTACTTGTAAACTTACCCTGACGCTTAACAGCTAAATCAAACAAAGGTCCTTTTTTACCTTCTATAACTTTACTGAATTCACTAAAATCAAATATAGCTCCTGCTGCTTCTAGATCTGCCGATTGCAAAGCAAACTCAGTAGCGTTTATTTTACCTTTTTTACCGTCTGGTAGTTCGTATAGAACTTTACTATTAGATTGAGCTATTGTATCGTCAAAATCAAAAACACTAATACCTTTTTCAGGTGCGTTAGGATTTCTAGCGTTCATCATAGCTTTATTAAAGTTATCTGCTTTAGTTTTATCTGTCTTGGAAAATTGAGCTTTAGCATGTTTTTTACCTACTACGTCTCCTGTTTTTAAGTGTTTTAAAGCAAACATATTAGGAAAACCTAACGTGAAGTCATCAAAATACCTTAGCAACCCATCCATATCTACCGTCCAGTACGCTGGCATAGTTTCTTGCCTAGTTACGTTTATATTGTTATCCATAGACTCAGGAACTATTGCTACTTTGTATTTATTTTTTAAAGCTTTTAAATCTATAGGTTTTACATAGAAATGACTAGTCAAAGCAAGCGCAACGTACTCCGTGGGTATTAAATGCTCGTATACTAGCTTACCGTTGTAGGAACCTTCAAAGTAGTATTCTAAAGGCGCAGCGGCTTTTAACATGCTTTGCATATTAGACTTTAAACTCATCATTGTCATACCAAAATCTAGTACATCACCGTTGTTTTTCATATAAGTTAAAAAACTTATAAGATTGTTCCAAGCCTCTGTAGCATCTTGTTGCCTTTGATCAAACTCGCTAGCGTATTTACTACTTTTTTTATTTGTTTCTTGTGACGATTGCTCTAGTGATTTTTTTAATGTTTTTTCATCAACTATAATGTTACCATCTAAATCTACTATGTTTAAAGGTTTAGTACCAGATCCAGTTTCTTTTATATTTATTTTTAAGTTTTTAGGTTCTAGTATCTTGTTTAACTCTATAAAATAATCAGGATTACCAGCAAATATTTGGTATCGTTTTCTAAGGAAAGCAGATATACCAGCGGTAGTCATATGACCTCTGAACCATTTTAATTGATTTACTAAGTCTTTTTCATTTTTTATATTTTCTTCAGCGTAATTTAAATAATGTCTTCTTTGTCTGTCAACATATTTTCTTAATCTAAATATTTCACCAAAGTTTCTAAACTTCTTTTTTACACCATCAATAAATATATCGTAAGACTTTAAGTTAAATAACTTAATTAGGTTTGTAGCTACGTTGTTGTTAGATATTTTTTCTGAAACTAAAGCACCAAGTTTTTTATCACTTAAAGTATTCTTATCACTTATTATAGTGTTAACACTAAACAAAACCTCGTTGGACCATTGTTTTATTTCTTTAACTGTGAAAACATTAGGATCAAGTAAATCTATTAATTGCTTGGCTAACGAAGCAGCTGTAGAATACTCTTTACCTAGTTTTATTATTTTTTTACTTTTCTTATTAAGCTCAGATTTCTGATCGTTATTAAGTGTTTTAGAAAACTGCATCTTATCAAACTTAGTAGCTTCTGTTTTCTTTCTATCAAATTGATTAGCTAAAGATTCTAGCTCTGTTTGCAGTACTAACTCTGTTACTTGTACTCCGCTCATATCAGCGACCTCAGCTAACTCACTCATGAAGTCTGTGTCTTGTTTTAGTATAGTAGCTTGATCTTTTATTAGCTCAGCACTTATCTCGTTAGCTAAAGACTTTTGTCTAGCTAGAAGCGTAGTATAACCACCTATAGTAAAGTATGCTCCAAACTTACCTTTAGATGTGGGTTTTATTTCAAATATAGCGTTTCCTTGTGCTGTTTTCTCTCTACCTATGTTTTTCTTTTCAAACAAAGAAAAGTATTTCTTTTTTATAACAGATACAGGCAAGGCTTTAACTATAGCGTTAAAGTTTTCGTTGTGAAAGCTTTTATACTCTTCACTAACAACAACACCAGCTTTTGTCTTACTGATCTTACCCATACGTTTAACAACAGCTTTCTCTATCTCTTGTTTTATTAGTTTTTTTATTTCAGCGGTTATGCTTTCAGCTGTAAACCTACCTTTAAAAGCGGCTGTTTTTAAGTTTTTAGTTAGCTTGACTATAATATTTTTTTTAATCGATGCATCAATAAAAGACTCCGTGCCTTTCATTAACTTATCAAAACTACTTAGCTTTCTAGCTTCTTTTCCCTGATCTACATTAGATGATTCGTTTGCCTTACTACTAACTGATTTCTTTAATGTACCGTCTTCTTTAGTTAAACCCTCGTTAACAGCATCTTTAGAAAAATACTTAAATACTTCTTTAGATCTTTCTTTAAAAAACGTATTAACGTAAGCAGCAACGTTATTGTACTTTTGTTTTTTAGATTCAAAGTCTTGCACTAAACCAACCACATTCCTAGCTTTAGAGTCTTCTTTCTGACTAGGTATTTTATCATACAACATCATAGCAAGCATGTCCTCTTTCTTACCCTCGAAAACCTCTTTTTGATTTTGTGTATAATTACTACCTTCTTTTAAAGCGTTAAACACAGACTCTGCCATACCTCTATACTTGTCAGCTATTTCAAAACCAGCAATCTGCTTGTTGTCGCTTGCATTATATATATCATTAACCTCTTGCACAGCTTGCTTACTTTGCTGCATAGCGCCTCCAAGTCCTGCGTCACTTAAATCTACGTCTTTTAAAACCTCAGCTGTTTTTGTTGTTAATTTTCCTTGCTCAGCACTTTGATCAAATTCTTTAATGAAATTATATACATCTTTACCAGAGTCAAACCCTATATTAGTGTAACCTACAGGCTTGAGTAAGCCAGTTATAGCTTGGCCTATTTTTTCAAATGTTGTTTTGTCGTAGTTAATTTGCTTTTTACGCAGCGCGTCAGAAAACACGTTAATATACTCTGTGTTGTATTTTTGTCCAGTATAACCTCTTTCCTTCATTTGAGCATCAACAAAACTTCTCTGTGAAGAAGTCATGGATCTTCTAAATTGCCTAACAATCTTACCTTGCTGTTTAGCGTTACCCACTAGTTTATTAAGCACGGGATGTAAAACTTCGTGCATACCAGCATTAATAGAACCTGTTTTTCTAGCTATATCTTTATCTATAACTACTTTATTACCAATAACGAAAGCTGATATATCAAATCCTTTTTCCTTGTTACTATAATATTCTTTTTTATTTTCCTCGCTTACTTTATCGCTGTTTATTAAATCTTCTACTTCTTTAGTAGTCTTAACATCTATATCTAATCCCTTTTCCTTAGCAATAGTTTCTGCAATTTTAATATTTTTTTCCAGCTCCATATCGATCAAACCTTGCCTAGCTTTGTCATATTCAGCTTTGAATCCAGAAGAAGCTGCATCATACTGAGACTGTGTTATTTCACCTCTTCTTAATTTTTTATTTAAATCTGTTATCTTATAAGCAGCTGTGTCAGCTAGATCAGTTAGGGTTTCGATTTTACTTATCTGCTTATCATCAAGGTTGTTATATATATCGTTACCTTTTCTTACTGCGTCTGCTATTTCAGACTCTTTTTCGTTTATTTTAATTTGTATCCCTTCTTGAACACTTTTATCATTAGACTCGCTAAACTGCTTTCTCAGCTGTGATAATTCATTAATATTTTTATTAATTTTATCCCCATCTACAACACTTCTTATAGTGCTCATGCTTTTAGCAGAGTAACTACCTGAAACCATTCCACCTCCACCGAGGAAACCTTGTATACCAGCCTCTAGTCCTTCTTCGCTAGTTACAGCATCTACAAAAGCTTTAGCTATTTCAGCCTCCTTATCGGTTCCAGCTACACTACCAAATTCTCTATTTATTTCGTCAGAAGCATGTTGTAGTATTTCTGTTGTAAATTCAGTAGAACCAGCACCTAAAATTGACATAGCTTTTCTAGCGCTAGAGCTGTATATTAATTTTTCAGCTATGTACTTATTAGCGCTACCTATTAAACCTGTGCTTGAAGAGCCTTTAATAGCTCCTTTTCCTGCTTTCAAAACAGTACCTAAACCAACAAGTTCCAAACCAGTTGATACAGCACCCATGCCTATTGGTGTCGCGTGATCAGCTTGCCCACTCTTTATTAACTCATCAAGGCTTATACCTAGGTTTTCAGCTTTTAGTTTATTAAACTCAATATAATTTTCAGCAACATAATCCATAAAGAATCCAGTACCTAACGTACCAGCTCCATAAGCAACGCTACCAATCATGCTAGTAACAGCATTTACACCTCCAGCTAAAACACCTCCAATATCACCTTCTTTCGCACTTTCAATAATACCTAAGGTTTGCTTGGTTTCTTGTTTTTCTTTTTCGTGTTTTTTTATTGACTCTAGAGTTTTATCACTACCAAGACCTTGGGCCATCCATGAGTCTTCACCCTTCTCTTTAACATAATTATCTAAGGCATCTTGACCAAAAACACCAGCATAAACAGCATTAGTAGCAACATCTAAAGAGGATCTAGCACCACCACCGTCACCATCTGTATCGAGCCAAAATTCACCAAGATCGCCAACTTGCTCGAACATATTTGAAAATGAGTTTTTAACCGACTGCCAAGCCGATAAACCATCTTCCGAGTTTGAGGCCGTATTTTCTTTTGACCCCGCATTCGCCTCTACATTTACAGGGTCTGTTTGCTTTCCCGCAGTATACTCTTCAATAACTGCTTTTATGTTTTCTTCTGGTTCACCAGCGTCTATCATTCTTTGAACGATTAATTCTAATTCTTCCATATTTGATTTAATTAGTTGGTTTTGGAGAGTGCTTTTTTATTAAAGCTTTCGCGTCTATTTTTTCAGGTTTTTCTTCTTCAACATTACCATTCATCATGCCATCAATTGATTCTACTGAAGGTATCATATTGTCTGGAACTCCCTCTCTTTTTAATACTTCATACACATCATAAGCGTCCATATCATCTAACTCAACAGGATATTCACCATACCATATACTTGGTTTGCCATCTATTATATCTACAACACCCTTAGTGTAAACATCTAACTCTCTAGCGTTGTCAACACCAATAGAACCAAGACCTTTTAATATATTGTCCATTTTAGCTTGATACTTTCTTTCGCTTTGAGTACCAGATCTTGATCTACCTCCAGATCTTCTTGATGATTTCTTTATAGATGTCTTAGCTGTTTCATTAAACATGTTCATATAAGTGTCTATAACCATGTTTCTCAACTCATCAGTTCTTTCTTCATTATATAGTAAGTCATCGTCTAATATACCTAAACCACCTTCTGTTATAAAATCATCAGTAGCTAAAGACAAAACCTCATCTCTAGATTTAGTTATGTTTTGTAACTTCATTCTGTATAGTCTCTGAGTACTAGGACTCATCTTGCCAGACCTGTAAACAGCTTCGTTCATATTTAATATCTCACTAGCACCTTTATTGTTTTTAACAGTATAATCAGGAATTTCATCAAAATTTACATAACCACCTTCTTCATTTAAAAAAGTTATACTACCATCATCAGAAAAAGTCATATTAAACTCATCAGTATACACGGATGAAAGTAGATCTCTTTTAGTAGTGTTTACAGAGTTGCTTACCATACCGTTTTGACTGTCTTCTAAGAAACCATCCTTGTAAGATTTGAACTGAACTAATTGGTTGTCAATGTTTTTAAATGAATTTTCTATTTCAGTCATTCTATTTTTTATAGCTATACTGCTAGTGAAGTCACCGCTAGATTCAAGATCAGCAGCTTGTTGAGCTAGTTGAGCAAATTCTAATTGTTTGTTTTTAGCCCACTCTTGAACACCTGGTTTATACTTAGCAGGCAGCTTAGAAGTATCTATACCATCAGGCATAGCGTTGATGTATTTTTCAACCTTAGCGTTAGCTTTAGCTTGCTTTGCTTTTTCCTCTCTTTTTCTAGCTATAATGACATTCATTTGCTGTTGAAAATGTTGGTCTTGTAGTTTAGAGTTGTTCATAGCATCTGCATTAGTGATGCCTTCAACTCCTTGACCTGAATAATCTGGTAATTGCATATGTTATTTCTTTTGTTCTTTATTCGTTAGAAACCTAGTCCTCCGAGTATTTTTCTTATTCCGGATTGTTCACCCGCTCCAGCGCCTGTTTTGTTTAATCCATGGTTAGCTCCTCCTTTTAAGAATGTTGCTCCCATACCTACCATTTCACCAACACCACCCATTATACTATTGGTAGCTTGCTGCCTTGCTTGATTAGCCGCTGATAATCTTTGACCAGCTCTGTTTAACATACCTGTTGTTTTACTAGCTTCCATTTGTCTAGATAGCATATCACCTTCAACCATGTTCTGTTGCATCTGAGCTTCTTGCCCCATCATCAGTCTTTGATTACTAGCTTCTTGCTGCCCTATGCTAGCTGTAGCAGCTTGTAGGTTTTGTGATTGTTGATTAGCCATTGATTGAGCTAAAGCAGCTATGCCAGATCCACCAGCAGCGCCTTGTAAATTTTGCATAGTGTTACCTAAAGCTTGTTGTTGTTGTCCTGCCAACATATCAGCTTGTTGAGTATTTACTGTTAAATCCTCATATACGTTTTGTTGATTAGCGTATGGATTTGATGTGTCCATATTCTCTAATCTAGCTAGCGTTTTATCGTAACCTGCTTGAGCTTGTCTTTGTTCTCTTTTTCTTTTACCAGAGCCTATTATACCTCCGGCTATACTTGTTAGGGCTTTTACACCTCCTAAAATCATTCCTGGTCCCATGTTTACTTTATTTTATATTTATTATAATCACACATTATTTACTACTTTCAACTACTTCAGAACTAACATGAAATATTTCAGACGCAGTAGTACTGTTATTCTCCATTTCAACCTCAGCGTAATAACCGGCTATACTAGCCATGTTAACAGCGTTATCTTTACTGAATAATATAAAGTCACTTGCTTGAGGCCTAGGATCACTATTAAGAATATTACAAGTTATACTAAACTCAGTAACAGCTGTTATAGCGCCTATTTGTTTTATCTCTCCACCAGTACTAAAACCACCAACTGTACTTGTTGACGAAAAGTAAGCTATATCTCCAATTTGTACAGAGTCTTGTATTGGTTGAGAAAAAGTTAATGTTATACTTGCCATGCTTTATATTTTATGGTTCGTTAGCTAATGCTACATTCACTGTAAATGTCATGTCAGACGAAGCGTCTATAGCTTCTGATGTTATACCTGTCCAACTGTAGTATAAGTTTTGAGCAGGTGCTTGACCAGTTAGTGTACCTCTTGTTATTGTTAAATTATCTATAGCGGCTGATCCAGCAGCTGATATACTTAATGTTATTTGACTTACTGAGTTTCCATAGAAATTACCATACAAAGTACCTGTACCAGAATAAAGGCTGGTATCGTTAGGTGTTCCAATTGCTACAGACTTGGCATTTAAACCAGATAAGTAGCTAGGACCTGGGTTGTAACTAGCTCTAACTTGACCAGGTATTAACCCTCCACCAGCTCCAGTTACTTGTGGTGTATATAGTCTAAAACCACCTCCACCAGACACGCCCTCAGCAGCTATAAAGTTACCTAAATCTAAAGTATGACTAGAAGCTACTGATCCAAAATAATCAATATTAGAAACAACAGTGAACGTTACGCTTTGAACACCAGAACCATTTATTGTTGCTGGACTCACTGAAACACTAGTGACATCTATAGAACTATCCGTAGAGTTAGATGAATTAGTATTAGTAGCTATGAAATCACTTACTAAAGGAAGTCTAGTTAAAACTATATCAGCGTTATCTGTTAGTGTTAAAGTTGATGTTACTTGTCTTTGACCTTCAAACTCAAAAAACGGCGAACCTAAGTGTACAGCTGAAGGATTTGATGTATATGTTCTTGAATCAGTTGAAGCATCTGTGTTAACTGTGTAAGTTATGTCACCAAGCTGCTGTATTGAGAAAGTATGTATTTGATTATTGTCAGGGTCTAGTAAACTAGAAAGTTGCGAACCGCTAAATGAAGTCGTAGATAATGTAAAGTCATACTGATCATCATCTAATACCGCGGGTATGTTTATATCAAATCTAACACTACCTGTAGATGGAATAGTAGCACTTACACTACCGCCGTTTATAAAGTTTAAATCAATAAAATTGTAAGGAGTACTATCTTCGTTTACTATACCAAGTGTAAATTGAGCACCAACATCACCGTATATAGCTATTTGTCTAGTGCTTCTTTGATAAGGAAGTACCGCTGAGTTTATTCTTACAGCTTTTATTTTACCAGCTGAAGCAGCAACTATGTCACCATTAGCTTGAGCTGTGAAATCTATATTATCACCTGATATTGACACTGTCGGTATTTTAGCCTTTACAGTAAATGTTCTAGCTGTTAGATACACATCGCTGCTATACACATCTGTAACAGTAACAGAATAGTCATCTGTATTACCTGTTGATATAACGTAACTAGGTGCTGTTTCAAAAAACTTATTACTAATAGCTGTGAATGTTTTAGTAAACAAAGCTTGTTCACTGTATGGTATGCCAGTTGCGGTGTAAGCAACACCTGTTTGTGATGAAACAGTGCAATTAGCTGTAACCGTATCATAAGTACCACTTATTATTTTAGGTACTAGTTTAGATAGTATAGCGTCACCATCTATGTCTATGACTAAGTTTACGTCACTAGAAGGTGTAAAAGTGTTATCTAAATCAACAGTCACTATAACTTCATTGTCTAAGTCGTAGGCATTAGTTTTATTAGATAAAACTATACTGGCTATACCTGAAAGCGACCCGGTGTTATTAGTAAAGTCTGAAGCACTAAGAACATAACCATCATTTGGTTTTATATTTAAAATTATGTTAGCCAAAGAACCTATAGCCACGTCTTTCAACGTAGAAGCAGATCCTGAGTTTATAGTACAATTGTTTAATGCCATTTTAGTCGTTGTTTTCTGTTACTGTTATAGTTACGCTAGCAGGTGTAACATCTCCAGATATACTAGTCATATTACCAATACCTTGAACGGAGAATTCATCTGTATCTAAGTTACTTAACGTAGTAGCGTTACCATGTATGTAGTTAAACCATTTACCTTCTTTACCTTTAAATTCATTTGCAATTCCTGATTGCAGATCAGTTTCAACAGATGTGTTAAACCAGCCATAGGAAGTAGTGTTGTTATAATATTGGTCGTCATTTAACTCTTGTTTCCAATAAGGTTTTGATCCTTCATAGTTTAATGTTAAAAAGCTTTTTACTACCTCAGGTGTTTCATTGAATATAAATTTAACCTTAGAGCTATACTGCACACCGTAGAAGTTATTTCTAACTTCATTATCGTGAGAATACATTTCACCATTTTTAAAAGTGTAATACACGTTATTTAAAGATA
>Ga0206677_10003292_pt1 | contig 13692 bp, 11 predicted proteins | sample M130m12015metaG_FD_155475 | JGI IMG/M metagenome (GOLD analysis project Ga0206677, IMG submission 155475) | Ammonia-oxidizing marine archaeal communities from Monterey Bay, California, United States - M1 30m 12015 | ecosystem: Environmental > Aquatic > Marine > Intertidal zone | place: USA... | reverse complement strand
ACAATAGCCTGGGCAGATGATATGTACCCCCCTGGGTTATCTCTTAAATCTAGCACTAATTTGGTGGCGCCTTTGTCAATGAGAGCTGTCAGTGCTTTTTTAAACTCATTGTAGGTAGGCTCTGCAAAACGGTTGAGTTTTATATACCCTATGGCGCCAGTAAGAAGGTAGGCTGCATCAAGACTAACTAGCGGTATTTTTTGCCGAGTTACTGTTATGGATAAAAGGCTGTCTTGGTTTTTTCTTTTTATTTTAAGGGAGACTTTACTGTTGCGGGCTCCTTTTAGTTGTGAGACAACATCATACCTATTTAGACCCTTGCCAAACAAGGGGATGGTATCTGCGTATAGAATTCTGTCTCCAGCTTGGATGCCAGCCTTTTGGGCAGGACCGCCTTCTATGGTGCGTATCACGGCAATGCTATCTTGGTGTTGGTAAAAACTAATGCCAATGCCAATAAAATTTCCGCGCATATCACTTGCAGCATCTTCATAGCTTTTTGAGGGGATATACACAGAGTGTGGATCCAGATTCTCAAGAATGCTGTTTACGGTAATATCTACAATGCTGTCTGTATTTACCTTATCTACGTACTCAAAGTCTATGAAGTCTATAAGCCTGTTGAGTTTTTCTTTTTTTGAATTGGAAGAAAATAGCGTGTCACTTACGGTAGTAAAATTTAGCCTCGCGCCAAGAAAAATTCCGAAGGCAACGGCAACTCCTAGAAGTAAAGGAATGTATTTTTTCTGGACAGGCATAGTGCTACTGGTTATCTAAACTTGGGATGTGTGTTATACTAACGCCTGCTTTTTCTAAAAATTTTAAACCGCTGGCATCTTTATAGCCTAGGTGGTACACAACCCTCTTAATGCCAGATTGGTGTATGAGTTTGCTACACTCTTTACAGGGAGACATGGTAATATATAGAGTGGCATCTTTGCAAGATTGGGTAGAGCCTGCTACTTTTAATATAGCATTTGCCTCTGCGTGGAGTACATACCAATTGGTGTCTCCGTGGTCATCCTCACAAATATTCTCAAAACCTGTTGGGGTACCGTTGTAGCCGTCGCTGATAATCATCTTGTCTTTAACGATAAGAGCCCCTACTTGCTTGCGCTTGCAATAGGAGAGCTTGCTCCACTCTCTGGCCATTTTTAAATAGGCAATATCATAGGTGGTTTGTTTGTCTTGCTTCATGGGTAACTTGTGAGAGGTTAAATGTAGGGTATCCAACCCGGGTAACAAAAATAGTGTTATTTTTTCTGAAATAATTAATACAATACACGCAAGGCATTATAAAATTGTTTTATTTTTGCAGCCTCTTAATGCTCAAGTGGCGGAATTGGTAGACGCGCTGGATTCAAAATCCAGTTCTTTCGGGAGTGTGGGTTCGATTCCCATCTTGAGTACAAAATAAATCAAAAGCAAGCGAAATTTTTTCGCTTGCTTTTTTGTTTTTGTGGGTTTTTGATTTTCAAAGCGACGCTTTGTGAAAAAACAACCCAAGGGCGTTAATCCCATCTTGAGCACAAATTATCCCCAAGAATAACATGTTATTCTTGGGGATAATTTTTTTAAATCTAGTCTTATTTGTGCTGTTGTGGAAACACCAAATTTCTCTATAAATTCTCCGGAAATAAAACCCACAGAACAATTAAACTATTGTCTGCACAAGAACTACATTTTATTTTTCTATTGTGATATGGGGCTATTAGCCTAATACCCGTTTTTAAGAAACTATTTATGAAAAATGTTTTTTGATAAAAAATAAAAATTAAGGATAATATATTAAAATATTAACTTTTATCAATACAGTAAATAAGGGCTATCATTACACTCAAAAACGTTATAAATATTTTTGTTTAACAAAAATAAATACCAATGAATAAACTATATATACTTATAGCACTAACTATCAGTTTTACAGTTAGCGCTCAAATAGCAACTACTGGAACTAGTAATAGTGGGCTGAATGCCTCTGCAATTGGATTTAATACTACAGCAAGTAATACAGTATCTACCGCAATGGGCCGAGAAACATTAGCAAGTGGTGTAAGCTCTACAGCTATGGGATATCAAACCAAGGCAACAAACACCGCAGCTACTGCAATGGGTGATAACAGTACAGCAAGTGGAGTAACATCTACTGCAATCGGCGATAATAGTACAGCAAGTGGAGTAACATCTATCGCGATGGGTTTTGAAACAGAAGCTACTTATAGCGCATCTATAGCAATGGGATATCAAACTTCATCTACCGAGGGTGCCTCTACTGCAATGGGATTTCAAACAACTGCAAGCGGTTTTGGATCTACATCTATTGGATATCAAACTACAGCAAGTGGAAACTCTTCTACAGCAATGGGATGGTTAACAGCAGCAAATGGAAAAGCTTCTACAGCAATAGGGAAAAGTACTATAGCTAGTGATTTTGGTTCCTTAGTAATTGGACAATACAATTTAGGCGGCGCAACAGTTACCAATAGCGCAACGCAGCCTAACCCTAATAATACTGCCTTTGTAATTGGAAATGGTACTGCTTCTAATGCAAAATCTGATGCTTTTAAAGTAATGGTTAATGGCAATACCACTGTTAGTAATAACTTAACAGTAATTGGCGATGTTGTGGTATCATCTGACGCGAGACTTAAAGCAAATATTGTATCTCTAGGCGCTACTCTTGCAAAACTACTACTAATTGATGGGAAGCGTTACACAGTGAAAAAGAACGGCAAACAAAAAATAGGCGTATTGGCTCAAGACATACAAAAAGTATTTCCAGAACTTGTTACAACAGACGATAAAGACATGCTGGCGGTAAACTATCAAGGGCTTGTACCCGTGCTTATTAATGCACTTAAAGAACAACAATCAGAAATAGACGAATTAAAAGAAATGTTTAAAGAATTAATTACCAAACAAGAATAATATCATAATTTACTATGAAAAAAATATTTACACTTTTAGCAGTAACTATTGCATGTAGTATCAATGCACAAGTACAATATGTACAGACAAATAATACCGGGTCAACAAGTGCTTCAGCAATTGGATATTATACAATAGCAAGTGGTGACGGTACACTTGCAACGGGGAGAGACAGTAAAGCCATTGGAGATTGGTCTACAGCAATGGGGTATAAATCAGAGGCAAATGATAATAATTCTATTGCAATGGGGAATCGTAGCAAGGCAAACGGATATACTTCTATAGCAATGGGATATGAGGCAATTGCAAATGGGGATTATTCTTCAGCAATGGGACAATACTCAGTAGCCGATGGTAAATCTTCTACAGCAATGGGATATGGTTCAATTGCAAGTGATTACTCCTCATTAGTAATTGGTTATTTCAATTTAAATGGCTCAACGGTTACTGGTAGTGCAACTCAAGCAAATTCTGCAAATACTGCTTTTGTAATTGGAAATGGTACTTTTAGTAATAGATCAGATGCTTTTAAAGTAATGGCTAACGGAGATACGACAGTAAGTAATAACTTAACTGTAAGTGGTGATATCGTGGTATCATCTGACGCGAGACTTAAAGCAAATATTGTATCTCTAGGCTCTACGCTTGCCAAACTACTGCTAATTGATGGGAAGCGTTACAAAATGAAAAAGAACGGTAAACAAAAAATTGGCGTATTGGCTCAAGATATTCAAAAAGTATTTCCAGAACTAGTTACAACTGATGATAAAGACATGTTGGCGGTAAACTATCAAGGGCTTGTACCGGTACTTATTAATGCGCTTAAAGAACAAGACGATAAGATTTCAAGATTAGAAAAATTAGTAGAAAAATTAATTTCTGATAACTAAAATATCATGAAAAAGTTAACACTATTACTATGTTTTGTTTCCTTTTTGACAAAAGCTCAAAACATCACAGTTGCTTCAGGCAAAAGTTTTACGATCGAAAAAACAGGAGCTGTGACCATGAGTGGAAATTTCTCAAACGCTGGAACCTTTACCTTAAACTCAGACTCTAATGAGTTTTCATCCATTATTATTGGCGGGTCTGTTACTGGAAATATATCCTATAATAGGTATGTTAATTCTGTAGGTACTAATGAGTGGGATTTAATAGGCGCTCCGGTAGAGGGGCAATCTATTAACTCATTTGTTACTGCAAACGCTTCAACTTTAGCCTCTAATGGTGATGCTTACGCGATAGGATACTATAATAATTATTCGAATGAGTGGGAAAACTACACTACATCTTCAAATTGGTATCCATTTGATGGAAACTTTCTTCTTGGTATGGGCTTTCAAATGGCTACAATAAGTGGTGGAACTTTAAAATTCACAGGAGCTCCAGCTGCTACAAATAAAACACTGCCAATTATTGATTTTAGTGTGGGAGAAGGAGAAGGAGGAGGAGAAGGAACAAAATGGAATTTAGTAGCAAATCCTTTCCCTTCATACATTCACGGAAATACCAGTGCAGATAGTTCAAACAACTTTTTAACTATTAATAGCGAAAAGCTCCACGATTCTTATCAGGCCATCTATGGTTATGACGCAGATGGAATTGGCTCAGGATATACCGTTTATAACAATACGAGTGCTGCGCTGCGTATTGCGCCAGGACAAGCATTTATGGTAGCATCTGATAATCCAAATGTAGAAAACCCCGATGTACTTTCTTTCACAACAGCTATGAGAACCACAGAAGGCGGCGATGATTTTATTGCTGGTAACCCTATCACCTATTTTGAGCTTGTTCTTAAACTTTATGAAGGAGCAATAGAAATAGAAGACACAAAATTTTATTTTAAAAATGGGCTCTCTCTTGGTCTAGACCCTGGCTATGATGCTGGTCATTATAATCAAAGCGCCGCTTTACTATCAAGATTAGTAGCTGGAGATCAGGGAGTAGGACTAGCAATTAATGCAATGGAAATAGAGAGTATAAATGATGTAGTAATTCCTCTTGAAATAAATAGAGAAGCCGGAGAAACCTTTAGAATTACCATTGATACTTTTGACATTTTTGGCGGTGTACAAGTTTATCTAGAAGATAACCAAAATGGTACCATGACTCTTTTAAACCTTGAGGACTTTGTGTTTACACCAGAAATTGCCTTAGGTGGAGTAGGTAGATTTTTTATCCACTTTACGCAGAGTGTTTTATCTACCCAAGAGAGTATGAGCACCAGTCATTTAAACGCTTACAAGTTAAATGACCAGAACTTTATTACAATAGAAGGTTTGGCAAACCAGGGAAGCCTTACTCATTTAAAATTATATGATGTTCTTGGTAAACAAGTAGTATCTGAAGCTTTTGATAATCAGACAAATACTCAAATAGTCTCAACAGAGGGAATCTCCAATGGTATTTATATCATTACATTAAAATCTGGGAATACCCTGTTAACTAAAAAAATTATCATAAAGTAATAGTATGAAAGAAGATAGTAAAGAGTTAACAGAAAAGGCTCCACATAGCATTACCAGAAAGGAAGCATTGCAAAAAATGGGTAAGTATGCAGCCTTTACAGTCATGGGTACTTTTGTGATACTAAACCCAAAAAAAGCGCAAGCGCAGTCTGCAGATCCAGGCGCAGGACTTGATGATCCAGGAACTGATGATCCAGGAACTGATGATCCAGGTGGAGCAACCCCACCAATACCTCCAGGTTGGGGAGGATAATTAAAAAATAGTTGTTTTTTAAATGATTGCTCTCGAAGAAAAATTTTTAGTGAATATCCTATACCGCCCAGGGAGTGAAATCTTGAATGGTGTTGATATAAACAACATCAATTTTGAAAAATTAATAACACTAACCAGCGGTCATTTAATGCTACCTGCACTTTTTTTTAATATCCAAAAAAAGAAAGCAGCGTACTTATTCCCTGAAGATTTTATAGATTATATAAAAGGTATCTATGCTATAAATAAAGCTAGAAATGAGATTTTACTAGATGAGGCAAAAGAGCTGTCTGAGCTTTTGGTTGAACATAATATCAAACATATATTTTTAAAAGGAACCGCGCTTTTACTTAGTAATGTATTTGAAGATATTGGAGAGCGAATGATTGGAGACATCGATTTTATCATTCAGGGCAAGGATGAGGAGAAAATTAAAAAGGTATTAAAATATAACAACAATTGTAAATCGCAGAAATTAAATTTATGGAGGCTTTTTAAGCCAACACACCTTCCAAGGCTAGTACGTGAAAATAAAACAATCGCTATAGAGGCTCATTTAGAGTTATTAGAATCTAGACATAGATGGATTTTTAATTCAAAGGTGTTAAGGGATAATTTTAACGAAGAGTTAAAAACTATTATGACGCCTAGTACATCTTTTTTATTTGATCATTGTGTTTATGCTTTGCAAATAAGGGATAAAGGATTCTTTATTCCTTATCATGGGCATCGAAGTATCTATGATATTTATAAATTAGATTGTAAAAGTAGTTTAACCACAAAGAATGTTAAAAAAGACATTTATGTTAAGCACTTTTTTATGACTATAGAAAAATTTAACATATTTGACCTGCAGATACCATCCTCATTTTGGAGTATATATCATGATAAATGCTTAAAGGTTTTAATGTCTATATTCATTAAAATTTTAACTGTTATTGTAAGATATAGTAATATATGTTCAATACTAATTCAACTATTTTTCAACAACAAACTCAGAAAAAATGCTTTAAATAAAATTAGGATTCACTATTCTAATAAAACACTTTTAAACTATTTATCCAGATGGTTAATAGGATGAAAAATATTTAAAAAAGATAATTTATAAAAATTATAATTTTTGTCACAACAAAAAATAAAGTATATAATTGTATTCTAAAATACAAACATGCTTTACTTTAAATTTATTGTAAGTCTCATTGTTTTAGTTAATAATGGGTTTTCAAACCGCTTTACGATCAAAAAAATTTATGATGACAAAATTTTCTACAATTTTGTGTCATACGAGAGTGATTTGTACGTTAGTAGCAACAAAGGGATCTATAAAATCACTGCTTCTGGAGATGATATAACACTCCATGACGCCTCTATAGTAGGGCCAATTAATTCGATTTTTCAAAAAAATAATAATTATAAAGTAAAGTTTGTAAAATCTCCAATAACACAACCCGAGTTCGTAACCAATACAACCACCGATTTTGCGTATCTGGACAATGACCTTTATCTTATTGCAAGAGGGAAATTATTAATCTATAACAGCCTCACCTACTCCTTTACACCTTTTGGAAGTGTACGATCAATTAGTGACAATGCCCTTGGGACCTATGACGGAGTGTATATTAATGGAAATAAATTAAACACAATTACCTACACAGATGGGCAAATTAAAGAATTTGACAGCATCACATTTATATGCTATAATGGTTTATTGACCTATAAAGACAGCATAGAAACTAAATTATATAATAATGACAATTCAATAAGAACAAAAGGCCAGTATGGAAGGATGTCAAACATATATGCTATTGGAAATGGCAATTATTTGGCTATTTCTGATAAGGGAATATACAACTACGGGCATAAATCAAATACTTTTAAATTAATATATCCAGCTCAAAAGGAGATAATACCCATAAGAAACAAAATAAATGAAAGAATTAAAGACCGGGGGGAGTTTCACTTTATAGACAATAAAAGCTACATTTCATTAAATGTAAATAGCTTTAAGACGGATGTTATAGATAGTGATATTGCTCATGAGATTAATGATATTGTAGAGAGTGATACAAATGGCAATGATTTTTACGCTATTTCTAAAAATGAAATGTTACTTACTTTTAAAAGAACAACAGACGGGCTTCAACTACTAGATAAACTACCTATTAAAAATACAGCCCATACTATTTCAGATTATGATAATTTGGTTTTTTTATCTGGAAATAACGGCATAAGTATCTTTGAAAAAACAAAAAAACAGATCCTAGATAATTATATAGTTGATGAATTTAATAAACAAGCAGTTTATAAGAAAAATAGCACAATACGCTTTGGGAGTATTCATGGAGTATACACCATAGATAATCTAGTTGATTTTGAAAAGAATTTAATATTTAAAGATTTTAAAATTAGCAGTCAAGAGCCATATTTATATCTAGGGGCACTACTACTTATACTCATTGTGCTTGTAGTTGTAAAAAAAGTAAGCAAGAAAAATATTTCAGACGAGCAGCTGATATCCAACATTAAGCGATTCATTAACAAAAACCTGAACCGTGTAACTTTAAAAATGTTGGAGGCAGAATTTAACCTAGACTATAACGACATTAACAGCATACATAAAGACTTTAAGCCCGCTAAATACATAAAACAAGAAAGATTAGAATTAACCAAAAAAATGCTTTTAAAAGGGAAGATACTTTCAGAAATATCAGATAAAACTGGGTATTCTGAAACATACCTACTCAAGAATAAGTATAAATTTTTGAAGTAATAATACATACAAGTAAAACATCTTTTATCAAGTATAAGCCCTTTATATAAATAATTCTGAATGCCAGTTTCTTAGTTGAGAATTATAGATGTTTATTTTAAAAAAAAGATGTTTAATTAAAAAAAGAACATTTATCTACACATTTAATTAATTGTACTATTGTCTTATACTAATTGAAAAATACTTTTCGTGTTACAGTGTAATAACAATTTAAGGCTACTTTTTTTATCCGTTTTATTTGTGAGTTGTTCTAGCAACAAACTGCTATTTAAAAAGATTCCTGAAAATTTAAAAATAGAAAACTCAGAGGCTATAATAGCTAATGGTGATTTGCTAGATATTAATATTTCATCTTTAAATAGTGAGAGTACTGCAATTTTCGAACAAACTTCAATGGCCAAAATTGGAACCGTACGAAATACAGAGGCAAGAAAATGGGAAGGGTATCTTGTTGATAGAACAGGACATATAGAGTTTCCAATTATTGGAAGTTTAAAGGCATCTGGGTTAACCTGTTTTAAATTTTCAGAACTTATAAAAACTAAATTAGAGGAATACGTACTAAATCCAAATGTTAGAATAAAAATTTTAAATTTTGAAGTTTCAATACAAGGAGAGGTAAATAGCCCTGGTGTATTTAACGTAATAAATCAAAATATTTCACTCACAGAATTAATTACCAGGGCTGGAGGATTTACAAATAAAGCAAATCCAAGTAAAGTTTTAATAATACGCAACACCAATACAGAAATTGAAACTAAATATATAGACTTAACATCCTATGAGTTTATAACCTCACCCTATTATTTCCTTAAACAAAACGATGAGGTTTATGTAAGGCCAGACACAGCATCCTTGGCATTTGATTTTGGGATTTTAAGAAATATTAGCTCATTGGCTTTACTGGCTACAACAATCTTGTTAATTGTAAGGTAATGGAATATACCAATGAACAAGGCGGTGAAGATCAATTAGATCTTTTAAAAATAGTGTTTACTCTTTTATCAAAAAGATGGCTCATTATTTCATCTGTATTGGTATTCTCAGCTATTGGTATTGTGTACAATTATTACCACCAAGAAAAATTTCAAACAAACACAACCTTACTAATAAGTAAAGATCAGTCAGACCCTTCATCGTTTATTAATAATAATCAATATGATTTTCTTTATGCTAGTAACGAGCTTGGCAGTGAAGACCATGTTTCCGTTTTTAAATCAACATTAATATTAAATAATGTAGTAGAAAAACTAAGCCTTAATTACAGGTATTTTAAAATAAACAAACTCAAATCTAATACGCTACTAACCAAAGAGTCAGTACCCTTTGAATTTTATTTTAAAAATGAAACTATTCAAAACAGCTGTATTATTAGTTTTAACAATCAGAGCGTTACCATAGAGGTAAATGACACCGTGTTTTCATTTTCAAGAAATGAAAGTGAATTTGAAAGTTCGTTATTTACCTATAAAACAAAAATTTCAAACTATGTAGGCCAAGACTCTTATATCATTAATCAATATAAAAAGAGAGAGACCGTTAATGCTATAAAAGCAAGTTATGCTGTCAATGTAGCTAAAACATCAAATACCTATGACATCTCCTATACTGGGGCTAACAAGTATTTAAACTCAATGATTTTAAATGGCATTGTGGATGAAATTATAGAAAATAATATTCGTGACAAGAAAAATGTATATCATGCGTCTATAAATTTTATTGAATCTAGAATTTTCACCCTTCGAGAAAAAATTGACTCACTTAATGCTGTTATTTCTGACTACAAAATCGAAAATGGCGTATACATGCCAGAGAATCAAACAAATTTAGTGTTAGATAATTTAAATGATATTGAACAAAAAATGTTTGCTAATTCATTGCAAACAGAACTATCTCTCAAATTAATAGATGAGGTAGAAAAACAAATCTCTTTCGAGCTTTTACCTACAGATATTGGTATTGAAAATGAAAATATAAATAATATGGTGTTACAGTTTAACACGATTATTTTAGGGAAGAACACACTGCTTGTTGAGTCCACAGCAAAAAACCCGCTGCTCATACAATCACAAAACCAGCTTATTGATTTACGATCTAATATTTTAAATAGTTTAAATATCTATATCAATAAATTAAAAATGAAATTAAATAGATATGATGAATTCAAACAAAAAAACAATAGCCTGGTTGGTATAATACCTCTGAGAGAATCTGAACTAGGCAATCTAGAGAAAGACCTGTTGCTTTTAAATAATTTATATGCATACCTGTCTCAAAAAATAGAAGAGGCGTTAATTAGTGTGTCTTCTGTAGAATCAAACATTAAGGTAATAAATGAAGTTGATTATATTTTAACATCAAAAACCGATAAACCAAAGATATTTGCAGCTTTTTTGTTTGCTGGATTAATTCTCCCACTTGGGTTTTGTGTTGGTTTATGTTTTCTAAGAAGCTTTAAGATTGACACAGAATATCTAAAACAAGAACTGGCAAATATTAATTTTCTTGGTATTGTAAAATTTTCGGAAAAAAAAGAATCGAAAGACACCAAAGCAGTACAATACGAGCTTTTTAAGAGAATTTATCATAATATAACTATGGTAATTCCAAAATCAGAAAAAGGGATGTCAATTATGATTACTTCATGTATTAAAAATGAAGGGAAAACTTTTACTGCCTTTAATCTTGCAACATTTTTAGCCAGTAAGGGTAAAAAAGTTGTCTTGATAGGCACAGATTTAGGGAATCCTGATTTATCGAAATTATTTGATCAAAAAACCAACAACTGTAAAGGACTTACAAATATTATAGATGACACTACTACTAATTTCGAGGCACTTTTTGAAGAATATAAAACAAGTAATAAACACCTCGATACTCTGTTTGCAGGAACAAAAACAAATACGAAAACTAGTGTTTTTAAAACTAAAAGATTTGATGATTTTATTTCATTTCTCAAAGAAAAATACGACTATATTATTTTTGATAGTGCACCAATCCTTTTTATGGTTGAGTCTTTAGAGTTGTTAGAAAAATCAGACTATGTTGTTCATGTTTTTAGAAAAAACTTTTCATCTAAAAAGCTAGTAAACTACGTTTTGGACTATAAAGAAAAATATAATAAAAAAAATATAGGGTATGTAATTACTGATGACACTAAACCCGATAAGTTTATTGACAAATATGGGTACGCATATGGATACGGGTATGGATATGGATATGGATATGGAGCAAGATAAAGCCCGCTGGAAGACTTAATAGCAATCAAAGCTATAAAGATTGTAGTTGGTCAATAACATTAAAAACAGCTGCTTTAAACACCTTACAAAACACAACTAATAAAGACCAACCTATTTTAAAAATTACTACAACCGCAGGAAATTATGAATCATACTTTTAAAAGAGAGCATAATGACACTCAAAGGAATTAAAAACTTTGCATATTGGGTTTGGTCAATACTTAAAAAATAAGCTCGGTTATTTAATTAGCCCCGGTACAAATTATCCCCAAGAATAACATGTTATTCTTGGGGATAATTTTTTTAAAACCCTATACTATATAAACAAAAAAGCTACTTTATAATCTTTACAAGATGTTTGTTTAATCTTATACGTTTGGCACGCTTATCTTCAGGATCTGTTTTGTAGATAAAAACAGGCTCTTTATTGGTTTTTAATAAAGTATTAAACTTATTTGAGAGGGAAGACACAAGATTTTTTCTTTTTTTACGGAGTGTCTCGTAACTATCTGATTGTTCACTAAATATCTCTAGTAAGGCTGCAAAAGGAATATCCTGGCCCTGAGCTAATTTGAACAACAACGTTAATTCTATTTCATCAAAAATAGGTACGAGTTTTCCTTTGTGTTTTATCTCAAGAGATTTTGTGTTGATAGTAACCAGGTTGTAATCTATAATGCATTTTTTAACGAAAACCCCAATTAATGTCAAAAACAACACAAAAACAAAACTTACGGTATAGTATAGCACATTGCTGTATTTTTGTGTGTAGATAGGATATTTTTCGCCAGTAAAACTCTGGTAGATAGCCTCAGAAACTGTTTTATATTTTAAGTTTAGATCTAGTTTATAACTTCCATTATACTGGAGTACATGTAGTTTATCACCCGTTTGGTTTAATACATTACTAGAAGAAAAATTTTGGTGAATTTGAGGGTCATTATTATCTATATAGGTGTTGTTTTTAAAGTCATACAAACGCAAACCATTTTCGTCTTGAGAAATAAATTTTTGTGTTATCACCTTATCGGTAAATGGATTATGATGCCCGTAGACTAAATCACTGGAGCTATTAATGGCAAGAATCCCTAATCTAGAAAAAGTCATGGTCTTTAAATCAAGGCTATAAACCCAGCAGCCTTGTGGGGAAAATTTTAAATCCTCAAAAGTATCACATCCAATAAAATAAATAGTATCATCTACTCTGGCATGGATAACTTGATCTCTAATAACAGCGGGTTTCTCACCATAAGTTTTAGTTTCAAACCATTCTTTATTTTGGAAACTATAGGTGGTTAAAATGTTTTTATCGGTAAAAATACCATACCCTCCAAGCAAGAAAATTTGGTCTTCATACGAAAAAGGTATGCTATGGTATTGATTGTGATGGGTGCGAGACTCATCAATACGCTCAAAGGTGCGGTTGTAATACTTTACTACTATGCCCCCGCTTTGTTCCACCAAAAACAGGGTGTCTTTTATTTGAAGTGGTATCAAAGCCTTTAGGTTAGAATCATCTAAATCTAGTTTGGGAAAAGAAATCTTTGTTTTATCTAAACCTCTATAAAGAGTTGAGTCATTTAAAATAATAATGGGCTCTTGGTATTGGGTATCCCAAAAACCATACTTTTTGACAGACCCTGGATTGTATGTTTGAGCAGTTGCGCAAACACAAAAAAGACCTATAAATAATAATGCTATTTTTCTCATTAGTTAAATTATGCCAGTAATATACTTAATTTACCACGCAAGAAATATCAAAAATACCCTATACCGTATTTTCCCATAGTTGCAAAATGCAAATTGGGTCATAAAAAATAAATTAAAGTTCTGTATATGAAATAATTATAACACCTCTGGTCAAGAAATAAAATATTGGTTGTATAACGCTCTATAGCGCATCTATTTTAATGTATTCCATAAATATGACCTGTATATAAAGCACAACAAAAGACATTTAGTCCCTAAAATGATCCTTATATGTTACTGCTTGCTTACTCGTTTTGTAATTCAAAAGTATACCCTAGGTAT
>Ga0206677_10003290_pt1 | contig 13694 bp, 16 predicted proteins | sample M130m12015metaG_FD_155475 | JGI IMG/M metagenome (GOLD analysis project Ga0206677, IMG submission 155475) | Ammonia-oxidizing marine archaeal communities from Monterey Bay, California, United States - M1 30m 12015 | ecosystem: Environmental > Aquatic > Marine > Intertidal zone | place: USA... | reverse complement strand
TGTTGAGACACGTAGGGTGTCAGACTATCCTAGACTAGTAGAGAACGGGAGGCATATAGAAATATATGTCTCCTTATTCATTTTCGAGAATAATAAAAAAATATTTTTTTGGTCGGGGGGTCGCTATATTATATAATAAAAACAAATAGTTAGCAGTAGTACTAGTGGGGTGTAGAAATCACCACCGTGAAACTGTAAGTACTTCTATATAAAAAACTGCGCAACACAGTGTACACCCTGTAGACCCATCTCGGATACACTATACAATCACGGTAGCAAATTTTTTTGCGCAAAAATTTTTTTCCCTACAGTATACTTCTCACACATAACGAGCGACAGAGTCTGCGAAGTTATCGAGCTTGCGAGATATTCAAAGTGCTAAATATTCACAATGCGCACAGTGTTATACAGTATGGACACTCGTCACAGGTAGTACGCATAGCCAAGGCTACATTTAGCATACTAGCTATTCATTGTGCGCAGCATTCAATTATAAATACTATATGAACTATTGGTTTGTACGTGTGCATAGATCGGAGAAGGATCCTTTCAATTATCCATACTTTGGAAAAGTTCAGTACTTTCGTACAGAGCTTATGTATCACCGTTTTGCACTAGTTGAACATCCAGACTATCCAGGACCTTATAGAGCTAGGTTTATAGCTACACATACTAAAGAGAGTATGATCAGCTACATAGCCTTGAAATATGCAGGTGTAGAGTTTGAGTATGTGTGTTTAAATGATGTAAAACATGATACCGCTTCGTTAGGCGCCGTACGACACGCCGTTTGATACCGTACGACACGGTTGTCGAGTTTTTTCTTTTGTATATTGATATAGTAGTTGTGGCGCTAAAAACCGCAAGCTGCTTCGCAGCACTAGGAATTTGCGCTGTACCGCAAGCGGCTTTTGGCGGCGCTGACCCTGCGGGCTTTTAGGACAACAAGTAATCTATTGCGTCTTTTATATCTTGATCTGTGCGGATGTCTCCAGCAACGATTGCTTGTACAATTGTCTTAATACGATCTGGGCTACTATTTCCTGCAATCAGTTGATTGAGTTGACGAGTTAGTATGTCAACTGCACCTACGCCTTTGCGTCCTCGGTTTACTTCAGCTGCTATCCATTTGCCAACTTCTAGCTCTAGTGCGCTTGGTGCTGTAGTTGGTGCGGTGGCTGTTGGTGCTGCGGGAGTTGGTGCGCCTTGCGCTCTACTGCGTGGACGAGGGCTATTCATCAGTCCAGTGTTGAGATAGTTTCTCAACAGTTGACTAAATTTTCTAAACTCTATTTTTAAAAACAGTTCTAGTTGCTGTATGTCGTCTTCAACAGGAGCTTCTCCGTTGGTCATATCAACATACTTATCATTGAAACTGCTGCTGCCTATACCAAAGCGTCTGCGTATCTCACGTTGATTATTTGCATACCACTGCTGCATAAACATGTTTCTATTGCCATTGCTGGTGGCAGCATATATTATTGCGTGTTCTCCGTTGATTTGATCAGGATGGTTGAAGTCGCTCTGCAATATCCATATAGCATCTTCATCGACTGCAATGTCTCCTTTGGCACCCATCATACGTAATATGCCAAATCCTCTGTGTAGTGCTTCGTGTAATAGTGTGTCAACTGTGTTAACCTTACGCCATTCTTCCATGTAAGCATCGTTGATACGCTCTATATCCTCATCTATAGCAATTAGATATTCGTTGACACTCATGGGCATATAGTTGTACCACCCTGCCGTGCCATCGTTTTGTGGATCGCTCTTGTCTAGTATGCGTACAAGGCGCAGGTGTGTGTTCTTGTCAATGGTTTCTCCAGGAGCATAGTCGTTGAGAATATCCCATCGTTTTGAAAAGGCCCAGTGTTTGTCGCTGAGCTTGCTCAATTTAGGATCGCCTACTAGTCCTGCAAGCAACAATGCATTGTTGAGTCCTCGTTTTGCTATCTCGGTGCCAGCCATAAACTTCATAAAGTTCTGCACGTTTTCCAAGTTGATTTCGGGGTCGTGTAATGTTTTTTCAGCAATAATTTCTTTATATCTCATGCTGTATTTAGTATCACATAAATAATCACATGAAGATATTATATATAGCAGTTGTTGCATCATGCCTGGGTGCATGTACTATAGCACAAGAAGACAACAGTGTGGTGACGGCACAACCTTACATAGGCTTACAAGAAAGAACACATCGTAGTGAACTTAGAGAACTACTAGACGTAGATCCTGTACGTACAGAGTGGTGTGCAGCATTTGTCAACAGTGTGTTGGAGATAGACGGAATACCTAATCTAAACGATCAAAGCAAGTATCCTCCGCTGATGGCAAGAAGTTTTTTGCATTGGGGGGAACGTATAGCTCGTGAGGATATACAACGTGGTGATGTTGTGATATTTCCAAGGGGCAATGCAGGATGGCAAGGACACGTAGGATTCTATGTTGACAGTCAGATGCACAACGGTCGAGAGTATTGGATCATACTAGGTGGCAATCAAAGCAACGAAGTGAGATATGACTTTTATTCGCCCAGTCGTGCTATTGACGTTAGACGATATCCTCTAGAAGATTCCAAGCTCCAGTTTTCCAATCTGCGTTAGTGAACACTTGATCAGGCCAGCCACCAAATCCTTGTTTGGGTTTAGGCTCACCCCAGCGACTTCGAAACAGTTCGGTTAATTCTGGTTTGTGAGTTTGTGGCAAGTATACGGTGTTGTTTGCTATTGCATGATCTAAATAAGGATTGCGTGGTTCAACAGCGTGACAGCCTAGTGCTAGATTAGCACCTGTGGTGCTGACAGGAACAAACACACTTTGATCCAACAGTTTATTTGCTACAACAGGCGTGTGTGCGCTATAGTATTTAGCACGTAGTGCATCATGTTCTGGATTGGTACTGTATGGTGTACCGCCGTTGCCGTATCCAGGATAGCCGCCAAATATCTCATCTGCACCTTCTCCGGTGTACAACACACTTTCTGGGCAGTGTGCTCCTATTATATAATAACCAACCCAACTCCAACTGTAGGGTATAGTGTATGTTTCCTGTATCAACTGTACAAGGTTTTCACGCCACTCGGCTAGATCCACATTCATTACAAACACATTGATATCCAGTTCTTCTACAGTGTTGCTTACCCAATCTTTGCCTATGTGATTTATAGCATAGTTTTCTCGTGTGCAAAATGTGTCTGCTACAAGTGTGCTGTCTATGCCTCCGCTGGCTATACTTGCACTAGGCAATGCCGTGCTGTAAGTTTCACGCATGTCTGCTAGTGTGTGTTGCAGAATTTGTGGTGTGGTATGCCACTGTCTAAGTACACGCTGCACCCTCACAGTATCGCCATCACTGTTGTAATCAGTTATAGTGCCTGCTGGTACAGTGTGGATGCCCTGCCAACAGGTTCGCAAACTTGTGTAGTGTTTTGAACTGTACCAACGTACTAGTGTAGCAGGGTCTAGTACAGCCTCTAGTGTACGTACAATGCTGGGCAATGTGTTGCACACAGTTATACCGTCCGTAGTGGATACAAACAAGGGTATTTGTCCTAGTGGGTCTCTGCCTACCCGCACACGCTGTGTGTGCTTGTTGTATAGTGCAAACGCCCATTGTCCGTTCAAGTGTGTGTATTTGTCGTTGAGCACACACTGCAACATATATTCAGTGTCTGTGTTGTATTTGCTGGGCGTGTTGTATATTTCGCCAGTGAATGAAAATATGAAATCATCAGTTTCGTAGTAGGAAAAATCACCGCGGCCGTTGTAGCAAGGCAGTTGGCTTTGTACGGCTAGATACTTACCGTGTGAAAACTCTTGGGTTGCCCAACCTCGAGACGATACATCGGAAAAGTCTGTTGTAGGGCTATGGTGTGTAGTGGCAAAGAATCCGCACATATGATCTCCTTGTTATAAAATATTTTTTAAATACTCAGTTCGCTTTACATCAGTACGTTTGATAAGTTCTTGTGTATCATTGGCAAATGTTAATTGTGCAAGTTCATCATCTGTGTATCCTATATTTCTTACTCTGTTGTAAAAAACATACCCGCCTGGATGATTTTGTCTCTGCCTAGTTTTTTCTATGCACCATTCACGCACTTCTTGTGATGTAAGGCCATCTGTTCTAGTCCACCCTCTAGGATCATTACTGCTTCGAGTATACCCATAGCGTTCAGCATTTAGGCTCATATCAGATCCACTGGTAAGTGATAGTGGAACAAATGCTACATTAGATATATTAGCTTCTTGTGTGAGAAATTGAAATGATTGCTCTAGCTCGTCTATTGTTTCTGTAGGAAGTCCTCCTATCATACTAGCGTAAATCAACATGTCAGGATATTTTTCTTTAAAGTCCAACAGCCCACGTTTGACTTTATCTGGATGCATACCTTTGCCAACAAACTTACCTGCTTCGTGATTGAGAGATTCAATGCCAAAAAACACACTACGCATGCCTGATTCATACAGCATGTCTTGTGTTTCAGGATGTGATATAAGAAGATCCAGTCTAGCATATGTACTGAAACGTAAATCAAATGGTAGTGTGCGATACATTTCTAAAAGTGATTTAACTTTCTCAGGAGAATCATTGTAAGTATCATCGCTTATCATATATCCTGTTGTGCCATACTGTTCGTAGTTGCGCATCATTTCATCACGTAGCACTTCAGGTGATTTTACAAACTCCCACAAACGTTTGCCATTGAGAGGATAATGACAGAACTTACATTTGAATATACAACCACGTGCTACTTCAATTGGCAAATCTTCACCCGGCTGTATATAATCATCTTGGGTGTAAGTTATTTGCGAAGTAGTAAAACTAAAGTCTTTAAAAAATTTATCTTCGCACGGTCCTGATATAATTTTTACATATGGATGTATAGCTGTATAGGTAGCGTTCCATCCTCCAAATATAACTTGTAGGTTCAAGGACTTTATCCATTCAACAAGATCCCATTCTTCGGTTTTACTTAATCCAGTAGGAGTGTCAAATTGCTTTTTTTCAATTGCAGTCACACGATTTTTTGCTTGGTTTCTTTTTGTATCTAGTATACTACTGGTTTCTTGATTGATCATAAAAGTTGTACTAAATCCGATCCATTCTGTTTTAGATGTTATACGGTCTTTGATAATACTTTTTATTTGAGCTAAAGTTAAACTGCAAAAACAATCAACAACTTTTATATCGTCGCCACGTGTCCTAAATTCACTGGCAATTCTATAGGCGCCGGCTGCTCTGCCGAATCCGTAGTATCCTGCCATATCTGTGAATATAATTGCTTTTGTCATTTGTGTATTTATTTAGGCGTTTAGTGGTCCGGCATATATAAATTTTGATGTATCAACTGGCGTATCATTTTCTATCCAGTTGGAAAGTTGTTTGTACATAACACGATGGTTTGGTTCTTGAAAATGATTTGGACGCCAATCGGCTCCTTGTCCGTACATACTTTCGCCGCAGTCTCTTATTGTAAGATCATTTAACTCTTCGGATACAAAATAAAAATTGTCATTCTGTGACAAAGGAATTAATTCAAAAAACTTTGCTCCTCCTATAGGCCAAAACAGCACACGTTTAAAGTATTGAGCATAGTTGTTTAATATACTATAATACATACAACTTTGATTTATTTGCCAATCAATATCCATATACCATTGTACAGCATGTTTGGCAAACGAATTAGAAACATGTCTACGACTGCCATCAGCATGATCAAATATATGTACTGCTTCGCCTGGGGCTTTGTAGCAACTTAAATCCAGTCTACAAACATCACTGCATATAAAAATCAAACTAGTATCATAGCAATGCTTTAAATCGTTTATTTGAGGATGCAACCAATGACGTAGTTTTTTCAAACTATACATAGGTCCTGATCCTGCTACTGCTTGATTGTATACATCGTAGTTTTCATTTAATTCTTTTAACCATGTAAAGTCTTCAACTTCGGCCCATACGTCACCGTGCTCAACCATCCAGTCGGGTGATGCAAAACTATCACCAAATATTGCAACTTTATCCACTGCCTAAATTTCCTAAGAACTGTCGTAATGCTGTACTGTCTGCTTCAGCTTTGATCTTACCTACATTGTCTCCTTCGCTTGGATTTTCTTTTTCAACAACTGTGCCGCTGTTTCGTTTCAAATTGTTGAGTATGTTGCTACTGCTGCTGCTAGATGTCACTGGTGCGTCATCATCATCTTCGCCTAAGTCTCTAATGCGCAAACTGTCTACGTCAAACTCCAAGTCAATCTTTTGTCCAACGCCGCTACTACTACGTGTCTTCATAAGCTGGATCTGATAGCGTCCACGTTCACGCATTGCTCTACTTGTAAAGATACCAATCAAGTTGTCTGCTGTGTTGATCTTACTAATACCACCCGAGATGTGCGAGTGATCAAACTCAATCTCTTCCACACTACTTCTGTTCAACTGCGATGCTGTGACAAAGATAGTGTTGAGTTCCATAGCCAAGTTGCGTAGTTCTTCGGATACATACTTGTCTTTAACAAACAAGTTCTCTGCACTAATCTTAACAGCATTTGGATGCATAAGATCCAAGTAGTCAATCAGCAATACGTCAATCTTCTTACCTGTTTTAATCTCATACTCTTTCAAATATGCTCTAATATCGTTGCTGTTCTTACCAGTTGGCATGTACTTGACTTGGAATGCACCTGACTTTTTACCAATGATGCGTACCTTCATTTCAACATCGTCAATGCTCTTGAACACATCGCGACTCGGAATCTCAGTTGTCATACTATCTACACGCATACTAACCAACGCTTCACTAAGCTCAAATGTCAAGTACATAACATTCAATCCTTGCAAACACCAGTTTACACCCATGTTCGCCAAGAACAAACTCTTGCCGGAACCTGAACCACCTGCAAAGATATTAAGCTCGCCTCTGTTGAATCCACCAAACAGTTTCTTGTCTAGTGCAGGCCAGCCTGTGCTTATCTGTCCGTTTTTGTCTTTGATGCTTTCTAGTCTTGCTCTTGGATCTGCAAAGTAATCTGTGCCCAAGTCTTTCTGCAAGCCAATCTGTACAGCGTTCTTTACCAAGTCCTCACACGCACCATACTCGCCATTCTCCAACAAGTCGGCACTCTTTAGAATAGCTGCTTCAAGTGCTTTGTGTTTACTAAACGTTTCAAAGTCCTGCAACAACCAGTCATAATGATTCTCAGCAAGTTGCCCAGGATCTTTTAAGTTGCTATCTGTTGCTGCATTTACAATATCAAACGTAGGCAATGCATTGTGTTCGTCTACATAGTTCTTAATAAACTTTGCAGGTTCAACCAATCGTCTATCAAATGTATCTGGCTCAAACACACCTTGACAGCGCACAAAGCTCTCAGCGTCTGTCATAAACATTTCTAAATATACTTTTTGTATATCATATCCATAGTCTGTGTTTTGTCTAGTTGTCATTCTTTGCTTCCGTGATATGAGATTGCGCTTTTACTTGTCCACATGTCTTGCAGTATCTTATTATAACACAAAACTTGTGATTGTCAAACTCAATTATTTGTTTGTTTTCTGTTTGTATTACGTTGTTGCAGCAGCCGTGCATACCTTTACTCCATAGTGTGCTTCAAACTCTTGTGCTTGTTCTACTGTATTTACAATAGGCTTGCCTTTGATATTAAGTGATGTATTCAACAATATAGGACACCCTGTTTCTTCATACCAACGTTCTAGCAGTTTTCTAAAGCCCACGCTTTGATCAGCAGAAACTGTCTGTACCCTAGAGGTGCCGTCCCCGTGGATGATTGCAGGTAGTCCAGGATCCGTGCAAGTTGAAGTGTATTGCATGAAGGGGTTGACATATCCGTCGAAATAGGTAGCTGCATGTTCCTCCAATACTGCTGGCGCAAAAGGTCTAAACTTCTGTCTTCGCTTGATGGCATTAACTCTATCTTTGATATCGGCGCCGCGGGGGTCTGCAAGGAGGGAGCGATTACCAAAGGCTCTGGGTCCAAACTCAGCACGGCCATTGGCAACACCAACAATACCAGTAGTAAGTAATTCCTGTAGTGCTTCTTCAACTGGATATTCTCCTTCTATTTCATAACCGGTGTACATATGTGGCATAGGCATAAATTCTTTTTTGTGTGCTAATACAGCACCTATAGCACTTCCTGCATCACCCGGATTGGGCATAACATACATATCGTTCCAGTCACTCTTGATAGTGCCGTTTGCACTACAGTTTAGAGCGCACCCTCCCATCAATACTAGGTTACCCGATGGTGATTTCCATCTAGCCCAGTTGCTGATGTACTTCAATAAGTACGCATATATTGCTTGTACAGCAGCCGCTATGTCAAACATGTCTTGCTCTGAGGCAAGGTCTGGTCTCCACCACTGGCACCCCCTATGCAAGTTGTGCTTGAGCTTGACTGTGGGCTTGTTGAAAAATATTTGTTTGAAAGTATCGTCGTCTATTGGGTGGAAAAATTCGTGTAGTATTTCGTTGAAGAACCTTAGGGGGTCTCCATATGCTGCCATACCCATAAGGATATATTCATCCTCTTGTGGCTTCAGTCCCAGTCTCTGCGTGAATGCCGAGTACCATAATCCAATGGAGTGAGGATACGTTTGTTTGTAGATCTTTTTGAGTCCGTTGTGTTGGTCGGCGTTCCAAATAGTAAGTGTATCAAACTCTCCAATACTGTCAATAACAACAACGCTGGCTTCTGTAAAAGGACTAGTATAAAAACCGGCAGCAGCATGGGCAAGGTGATGATCAATATAGCGAATAGGAGCAGATATACCATACTGTCGAAGATAACGATTAACATTATTTTCGGCCAACCGAAGTCCTTGTCCAGCTCGAATCTGTCTAATAGTTTTTCTAAAGGGTCTCTCGTACCAAATAATTTCATCAGGTTCTCCCCATTGTTTTGCATACTCTATTAATTTATCATTTAAATGTGCATCATTCTTTACACCGCTGAAACGTTCGCTATGACTAGCAAATTCTAGTCCGTCATCTGTGAACACTGCTAGTGCTGCATCATGACTGTTTGCACTTATTCCCCAAGTAATCATTTGTAAATAAACGGGTCCTTCTTGCGCAATTCTTTTAACCTACGTTTGAAGCGTATTTCTTCTGCAATTTTTGTGTAGGGCCAAATAACAAATGCCCAAACTTTCTTTATGTAAACCATTTCTTTGCCTTTAATCTAATTTTCAACGGACTGCTTTCAGCAGTGCTTGCAATGCTATGCAGTGTATATAGTCTACCGTACTTATCTACTGCATCACCTATGTCGCAAATATCTTTATCCCAGTCTGGCATACTAACATGCCATCCTCTGTCAATAGCTTGCTCTACTAGCTTGCTACCGGCTTTGTCTCTATCAGGAACAACATATATATCCTTTTGCAATCTGTTAAGTAGCAGTGCTTGAGCATCGCCAATATCACTACCTGTTAACGCACACCCTTCGACATGAATTGCATCAATAGGACCTTCGCATAAGATACAAAATATTTTGTTGTAGTTTTGTTCATCAAGTCCGTATACATACCCGGGCTGGCTGCTTGTAAGATATTTAGGTTTTTTGTTTGGATCAACTGAACGTGCAGTGTATCCGACAATACGCTTTTCAAAATAGAACGGAATAATTAATCTATCGCGATATCCTAAACTTGGCGACCAGTAGTATGTTGTATCGTCTAAGTTTAATTGTCTTGCAGACATATATTCAAGTATTGCCATACTAAACTTATTAAAGTCTTTTATGTCTGTAATCTTAATAGCATCTTCTGGAAGCTGTGTACTTGTAAATTCAGGAAGTTGTACTCTGTGTTCTTTAACTTCAACACCTTCGTTTTCACGCATAACATCTAATGCTAGTTTTGTAATATCAGCATCGGGTGCGTTTAGCCATTCTAATAGTTTCTTGAACTTGTAACTAAGATTACGACCAGGTTGCCAACTAGCTTTGTATCCACAATTGAAGCAATGAAAACTTACTGATTCGCCTTCGTATATAATGCCGCCTCTGCCTTTAATGTCTTGTGTCTCACCATTGTGTGTACAGCAAGGCGCAATAAAACTTGTCCATCCACTAGGAGTTGTTTTGCGTTTTGCAGGCAAATATAACGTCAGGGTGTCAGATACGATGCTCATACATTATAATAGCATCCTATAGTTTAATTGTCAATGATTAAGTGTGATTGAATTAACAGAACCGTCTGACCAACTACTTACTACAGCTCGTACCCAAACATAATTTCCTGTAAAGTTCTTTATGTGTGAGCCTGTTGCAACTGGACCATCGTTGGCAAAGCCGATAGTTTCATGTTCTGTTGCATCCAAAGTAAACCAGTCGGCGTCAGCAGGCTCTGTCGAAAGAGTTGCTTGCATTTTGATTTTGCCTTGAAATCCTGATATGTTATATTGTACAGTATGAAATCCATCAGCACGACTATAGTATCCGTCACCTTTGTATTTGTCACCGGTGACTGTTTCAATTGTGCTATCCCCTGGATGGGTTTGCGCTGTCAAAATTGTTTCACTATTAGTCATACTATATTTACCTTAATTTCTAATTAGTACTTTTGTTACTTTATTTAATGGATCTGCTGTTGCCTTTAATCTAAGAAAGCTAAACACACCATTTAGGTTAACCGGTACTGGTTCAGTCTCGTTGCCTGTAAATGTAAGTGTGCTAAGTGTAGACCAATTGTTTACTCCGGTAATTTGATTGTCTAGTGTGCCTTGTATTTCAATATCGCCAATATATGAATCAGTATAAACTGCAAGTGTGTGTAGTGCTTCGTTGCCGTTTAGTCCGGGTTGCGCATCAATCTTATTTGAATCATCGCTACCTGCATACCATGCATCGCCTTGCTCGTAGAAGTTTGTAACTACAGCACTTGCTTTTGGACCAGGATAAGCAAGACTGTCTAGCATAATTATACCAGCACTTTCAAAATTTCTATCTGCATATGTAACAGTGTTTGCAGAGCCGTTTGACATATAAACATTATATTTCAAATACTGTTGCTTTACATTAAGCAAGTCGTTTTCTGTGAGCGATACACTAAACATACCTTTGGTTGATTTTGTACTGCCATCGTCTGTTACTGTACACTCTCTTTCGAATATCTTAGAATCATTTTCATCAAATATTACTATGTACGGAGTATCTGTTATCCATACCGGCTTTTGGTCTGCATTGATAAATCTAAATTGAATAGCGTTATCAATACCTCTATAAATTTTTAATTGTCTGCTGTACACTGGTCTATACTCCACTACGAATCCAATATCGTTTGAGATAACATCTATATTGTTTTTGTATAAATATCTAGGTATTAACTGCATACGGGATCCTTCATTACAAGTGTATTTATTTAAAAAATGTTATTAAAAGAGATAGAAAACGAATTTCCATATATCAGCGTGGTTGCTTACGGTGGCAACGAATATGTGGGAATTATTACAAACCAAGACCAGTACATTACTACTATGTTTGTATACACCGCACTTCGTACAGAAGAAGACAAAAAATTATTATTAGATCTTGGAGAGATATGGTGGTGGGAATCAAACAGAATGATTCCTATTAATATATTCTTGCGTGGAGAAATTGAATCGTTGAACTATTGCAGAATAAGCATGAATAGTAAAAATACAAAGGTTGTAATTGGTCCATGTGTAAATATAAACAACTTAGCTATCAAACGTGTTAAACGTAAAAGTGTACAGGTTGTAAAACGTCCTAAGTAAGTTCTTCACATATCAAGTTCATATGTACAACACATGATAATGCATATGCTACAGCATGTGCTTTCTTAAAATAGTAACTGCCGTCTTCAGGCTTCTTCCAAACTTCTTCGAATATCGTTTGCCATGTTTCGTTGGCAAGATGCCTCTTCGCAGGCCGAATTATCGCTAGTGTCGCTGCTAACTGTTCTACCGAAGTAGGTTTCAATTGCTGCAATAGTTCGCTGTGCCCGTTTAGATGAAAAACTTGATCTGAAAAATCCTTGTGTTCTAGTAGTTGCCATAATGGTTCCTTTTCCATTAGTTGTGTTAAGTGTTCTTCGTTTCTAACATTGCTGTAAATACTAACATTCAAAAAGTCTAGCTTAAAGTAGCCTCTGTCTTCTGCTGTCTTATAATCTATAGTTGAAATATTATCTACAGGATTGTGCGGACATTCGGTTACATACACACCGGAGTTGTGTTTTTTCTCATCATTCATACGTGCAACACGATGCTTTAATTGATTAAGCAACACATCTCTATTTGCAAAGTCGATATCAATATCTGGCATACTCTATCCTATAGTATAAACAGTTGCACCATAGCAATACTATTCATTACAACAAACCATCCGCATAACACAATAGCAAATCCTGCTTTGCGAATTATTGTACTTACTACGCCAAGTATGCTACCTACTAGATACAACGGAATAAAAATCTTTGTTGCAGGATCTAGTACCGTTACTGTAAGAATTGCACTTGCAGAAACTAGCAATATAGTTTCTACTAGTTCGCAATAAAATGCAACAGGTGAAAGCCTATAGCTTTCTTTGAAAAAGTCTACAACAAGTTTAATCATATCTTATTATACTATATTATTGTAGTGTTGTCAACATAATTAAACCAACCTCTACTACTCTTGATGTGCCATCTGTTGTTTATAATTTTGTATATAATTTGATCATCTAAATACATTTCGTCTTTTTTAATGTGTAATGTTTTGTATTTAGAAAAGTAATCTAAATTGTAATCACTCCAATATTGCACATTATCAATATACGCATTGTGATCTTCTAAATAAGTTTTTTGTTTGACAATTTCACAAAGCCCTTTGTGTTTGTAATCTGATATACTATAATCTAACAAAGGACCTTCGTTACCCCAGTATAACACTGTGACTACCCGTTGAGGGAAATGATCAACGAAACTTAGTCTACTAGTGCCAGGATGTACATAGTATCCTTCATTAGGAATCTTTGATACAGATATTATACCATTCCAGTCAGCGTTAGCAAGTTCGTATTTTGATAGCATAGTAGCAATATACGGGTCATCTGATTTGTGTATTCTATGTTTGCCTTTGAGAACCTGCAAATATTCTAATGTTCTAATATTTGTATCATGTCCTGTGTGTTCAATTATCTCAACTAATTTTTTCAAAGTTAGTCTACAAATTTTAAATCCTAATTCTTTTTGGCACTTGGAAAACTGCTTACCATTCTTTAGTCTAAATCTTTGATGCTCTTTGGTGTGTCCGTCATTTATCAATTTTGTCTAACCTTTGCCAATGTAACCCGCCTTGTTGAGGCAGTTGCCCTCTATACTCAACTCCAGTCTCTTCATCTATTAACAACCATTTAGTAGGACATTTAGTAACAACTTTAAGTTCTACTGCTATATCAATTGCAGGTACTGTAGTACCGTTTTGTAGTGTTCTAGTTAAGCTCACCCTTTTGCCTCATTTCTTTTCTTATTTTTGTTGCACTGATATCATGTATGTCTTTTCCCAAGTCATGCTCAGTGAAGGTATATCCAACGCCTCTACCATAACTTATATCAACAATATTAGGCACTGAAAGAATTTCGTATTCTTCTCCTAACGTATATCCGTGTTTGCTTAGGCCTTTTTCAATATTACGTTTCACAGTTCTATAATCAAAAGGATTGTCGT
>Ga0206677_10003288_pt1 | contig 13696 bp, 9 predicted proteins | sample M130m12015metaG_FD_155475 | JGI IMG/M metagenome (GOLD analysis project Ga0206677, IMG submission 155475) | Ammonia-oxidizing marine archaeal communities from Monterey Bay, California, United States - M1 30m 12015 | ecosystem: Environmental > Aquatic > Marine > Intertidal zone | place: USA... | reverse complement strand
AATACAAAACCGATGGCAGTGAATTCATCAGCGGCTGGTCACTTTCAAGCAGAGAGGCTAAGGCTGTAAGCCATTCAATTGGGCTGTCGATGCTTGATCGAATAGAGTCTATCTCGCGTGCATCGATTATGGCCGAGGGCGCGCAGACAAACGCTTTCACCTCGAGCCCATACGGCAAAGAGATACAACTGCAGAAACTCAACGCAGCACTGGCGCTTTATCGAGGGGACTGGGAGAGTTTAGCCAAACATAGAGGCAAAGCGGTTGCACATTACGAAGAGGCGAATTCTATTGCCTCGTTCAGAGACGTCCCCCGCGCGCTCGAATCTCTCCCGCGTTCCATGTTCGAAACAGACCCCGCCATCTTGACAATCGAAACTAAAGCGGCCAAGAACAGAGTGGCCCAGCCATGGTCAGAGCGGTTCCCAGGCGTAACTCAGCGGCTGGTCGACACGCTCGCGAGCAATAAACCAATTAAGTGAGCCACGAAAGCTCGGTGACCTAAGGAAAAAATGAAACTCGGCTTTTTATTATCTATTTTACCCTTCTCAGCTCGGAGTTCCCGTGGGTCGAGAGCAGTCTCAGTCGCGGGCATGCTGTTGCTTAGTGCCTGTGCCGCAGAACCTGGCGGCTATGTCCGCAAGCTCCCTACCGACGCCGAGGTGGCGCAATATAATGCCTCTGTTACGCCAGACGAGCGCATAGTCTGCCGCTTGGAAACGCCTCTTGGTACGAACGTGCCACGACGCCTATGTCGATATATTCGCGATATTGAAGCGACTTCACGTTTTCATCGCGAGCAACTCACGCGCGTTCTGCGCTGACGAGTCTTGTGCCCCGCTCAAATCTAAGACCGATCTAAGACATCATTCGCCGCTCACAATGCCCAAACCCCTCTGAAACACCTGCCTTAAATCAATTGCATCCCTAATTCCAATAGGAGTATAGTCCAGACGTTCAGCGCAAATGTGCGGGTTTTTACTTAGGGATCGATTCTGCATTGCCTTCCCAGCACTACCTAGAGACGCAGTCCGCTGACTAAATTTTAAAAATACTTAGAAGCTTACAAAAAGTAAGGGAGTAGACGTATGCGCAGAACCTTCCCCAGCTCACGCAGGGCACTAACACTCGCCGTAATTTCTGGCTTGTCCATAAACGCGACACCGGCCTTAGCCCAAGACGGCGAAATCGAAGAAGTAGTCGTTACCGGCTCATTTCTTCGAGGCTCGCCGTTGGACGCACCATCACCCGTACAAGTCGTAGACCGCTCGAGCATCGAGGCCCAGGGCGCTGCGGTTATATGGGACGTCATCAAGAACCTCGAGGTTAACTCCGGTTCGATTACTAACCCCGGCTCTGGCGATAACACGCAAGTCAGCGGCTCGGCAAACGTTAACCTTCGCAACCTCGGTGAGAACTCCACACTCACACTGATTAATGGTAAGCGCATGGCGCCGGCGGCTGTTACTACCCGAAGTGGCGGTGAGTTCGTCGACCTAAACTCTATTCCACTGGTGATGACTGACCGTGTAGAAATTTTGACCGACGGTGGTTCTGCACTCTACGGCGCTGACGCGGTAGCCGGCGTTGTTAACGTCATCATGAGAACTGACTTCGAAGGCTTTGAGCTTTACGGCGACATTCAAGGCGTCCAAAAAGCTGACCAGAAGTACGATCAAACGATTAGTGCTATCTGGGGTACCTCGTTCAACAATGGCGACACTAACATTGTTATCTCAGCTGAAAGATTTCAGAGAGACCCTGTTAACGTCCGCGAAACTAACGCCTTCAGTGATCTGCAGGACTTCAATGGAGTGGTCAGCTCTGTTGGCGGGCTGTTTGCCAGTGCGGCGATCGGTGCAGCAACTCCAATGGCCTGGTACAACGCAGGCAATGTGGGCCGGAACGTTGCTCAAGGCGGTACTTCGACGCCAGTGTGGACAGATCCACTGTGCGACAACACCTTCAATGCAAACGGAACCGGCTTCCTCCCAGCTGGCGGTCGGCGTTACAACCAGGGCCAGGCGGGCGGTGCTTGTTTAGACGATAGGTCGGAGTGGGTCGTTGCTGCACAGGAGACTAACCGTGAAAGCTTTGCGGGTACTTTTGAGCATCGATTCAGCGACAACGCCGAGTTCTACTCGTTCTTCCAGCACTCTGAGTCGGAAATAAGCAGGGGTGATGATGGCTACAATGAGTCTCGTGGACCCACTGTGTTTTTACCTAGCCCAGGTGCCCACGGTGGCAACCCAGTAGGTGCCGTTTTAGAACTTGGCGCTTTCGCGAGCGTAGTCGGAAACACTCAGCCAGCGCCAGGATCCATCACTAATAACCCGATAGATGCTGCCAATGGCGGACCGGGTATTGCGGGATGGTCGCAGGTTCGGAATGGCATTCTGCGCCCAGGTGGCAACGGAAATATTACCGAGACATCCTCCTCAGCCGTTCAAATTGGTCTAAGAGGTGATTTCGAGGCGTTCGATAGAACCCTTAACTACGACGTAGGTTACTCGTTCAGCGAGTCGTCTATGGAGGAGAATTACCGCACCTTTAACCGCGACAAAACTGAGCTTGCAGCCTACGGCTTGGGTGGTGAGAACTGCACACCGAACGGTGTTTCAGGCCTCGACTATGCAAGTGTCCCGGTGTACTTCGGTTATGCACCAAACCTTTGGAACTCTGACGCCGCTGCGTTTAACCAAACGTTCTTCCCAGGCTTCGTTTTCACTACCCGTGAGAACACGTCTCTGGCACTTACTAGTTCCAACCATGGCCAAGATGGATGCCAGTTCTACAACCCTTACCTGACTTCCCTGTCTAATCCCAGTATGGCTAACGACCCTGCGCTCATGAACTACATTTTGGAAGACGTGAAGCGGGTTGATAAGCGAAACAAGCTTGCGGTCATCGACGCTGTAGTCTCAGGTGACCTCTTTGAGATGAAGGGCGGCACGGCACAGTTTGCTGTCGGTGGCCAGTACCGTGACCGCAACACCAAGGAATACGCGAACTCTCTCCACTACCCTGGACTGCAAAATCGCATCCTTGGTTACGACGAGAATGGCGTTGCTAACGAGTTCCACCGCGTAAGTAACAACTACGAGTGTGCGATGTGTGCGTTCAACTACAATGATGCTCGGTCTACAAAGGCCGTGTTTATGGAGCTCTCGCTTCCATTCATTGATAATGTTGAAACACAGATCGCCCTTCGTTACGAAGACTATGGGGGCAATATCGGTAGCGAAGTTTCTCCTAAAATCGCTGTGAGCTGGCGTCCGTTTGAAGAGCTGCTGGTCCGAGGTTCGTTCTCGCAGTCCTTCCGTGCGCCGAATATTGCGATCGTACAGACTGGTCTACAGTCATCTTCGGTTACGTTCCAGGATCCGATCTCTAACCAAGCCGTTCGTGCTGGCCTAGTGCCACCAACAATCGCAAACGGCGAGCGTGAGAGCTCTTATACTCTGGGTGGCCCAGCTCCGCTAGTGGGCAATGAGTATGCTGATACTTACAACGTCGGCTTCTTGTGGACGCCTTCTGGTGCGCTAGACGGGCTGTCAATCGGTGCAGACGTATGGCGATTCGAGGTTACAGACCGCGTGCTGCCTGAACCTGCAATTAATGCGCTTCAGCCTGAGCTCGATAAGTTCATCACAGCCGCTCAGGATGAGAGCAACTACGTCTTGAATGACTCGATTTCACTCGATTCGCCCGTCGTTAACGTCCCTTGCTCGCCTTCTTCCATAGCTGCCGAATTTGGGGTTGATTCTGCTGAACGCTTGAACTGTGTCGTTGCACCCTCGGCGTACATCGTCGAAGGCATTCAGCGCCCGGTCGGAGTTGAAACAGGCGATTTGGTAACACTTACTCTGAGTGCCATTAACGCCGGTGAGATCACAGCTGACGGTATCGATCTTAAAGCTGGTTATAGCTTCAGCAACGATCTTGGCCAATTTGCCGCCAACCTTACCTACACTCACGTGCGTCAGTACGAGTTCAGCGGTGTCCCAGGTATGGTCAACGGCCTATTGGACTCAGGCGTGTACGATGCGTCTGGAACGACTGGCGACGGCAATCTTGTCCGCTCAATGCCCGACAACAAGGGTACTCTGACTCTGAGCTGGCGCAATGGAAACCAAGGTATCACGTTGATCAACCGTCACATCGGTTCTTATCGTGACCTCGGGTACGAGGGCGCACTCACTACAGCCAACGACTTCTCACGCGCACTGCTGTCACGAGAAATAGACAGCTATTACACGTGGGACATGCAGTACAACTACAACAAGGCTTGGGACAACACAAACCTCGGCAGCACAACTTTCACAGTTGGCTTGCTTGATGCGTTCAACAAGACCCTGCCTTACCGCGAGCTGAGTTCTTTGAACTATGACGCTACGGTGTTTGAAGGTCGTGGCCAGCGTTGGTATGCACGCGCGCTCTGGTCGTTCTAAGCGTCTGATAAATTTGGGGGTTTAATCCCTTAAGCGACAAAAAAACGGCGAGGAGAAATTCTCGCCGTTTTTTTTGACAAAATTTTCATATGCTTATTGAGGTAATAATATTGAATTTATTCTTTTTTCGTGATTAATTCTAGATGTCAGGCATGTAGTCGCGAGTAAGTTGTGATTCACACGCAGTACGCAGATGCTAATAATAAAAACTCAACACTCATTCAAAATGAGGGAGCAGCATTATGCGAACAAAATTTCCGTGCTCACGTCGGGCAATTACCGTCGCAATTATTGCAGGCATGTCATTTCAAGCGTCTGCTCAAGACGAGCCCGTAGAAGAGATAGTCGTTACAGGTTCCTATTTCCGCGGTTCTCCTCTAGACGCGCCATCTCCAGTCCAAGTAATTGATCGCTCTAGTATTGAGGCTCAGGGAGCCGCAGTAATCTGGGACGTGATTAAGAATCTCGAGGTTAACTCAGGTTCCATAACCAATCCCGGGTCTGACAACGGACAAGTTGAGGGTACCGCCAACGTAAACCTCCGTAACCTCGGCGAAAACTCTACACTCACGCTGATAAATGGCAAGCGAATGGTCCCTGCAGCCGCCGTAACGCAGAGCGGCGGAGAATTTGTCGACCTTAACTCCATCCCACTAGTCATGACCGACCGCGTTGAAGTACTCACCGATGGCGGTTCTGCTCTTTACGGTGCAGACGCGGTGGCTGGTGTTGTCAACATCATCATGCGTACAGAATTTGAAGGCCTAGAAATTTATGGGGATCTTCAGGGGGTACAAGCTGCTGACAATGCGTACGACGCTACGGTAAGTGCTATTTGGGGCACATCATTTAATAATGGCGCTACGAACTTAGTGCTCTCAGCTGAGCGTTTTGAGCGCGACCCCGTTGCGGTCAAGGACGGGAATTTTTTCGGCCCTAACTCTGAGTTCTTGGGGACAGTTTCAGACGCGGGCACTCTAGTAAATAGCCCGGCGTTTGGTGCCCAATTTAACGCCGCTCAATGGCTGAACAATGACATTTACTCGCAGAATGTAGCCGAGGGTGGCCAAGCAAGTAATTACATCTATACCGATCCCGGCTGCTACACCACGACTCTGCCCGACGGCTCTACGCCACAGATTGGACGACTGCGTGAAGAGCGTGGCGAGAAGTCGGGTGCTTGCCGGGCTGATACCTCAGACTATACTTTTATTACTAACACTACCGAGCGCGACTCATTCGCGGGGTCGTTCAGCCATGCATTCAATGACACAACTGAATTTTATTCGTTCTTTAGCCATTCTGATTCAGAGACCACTCGATCGGATAGTGGCTACAATCAATCTCGCGGACCAACCGTTTTCTTAGCGCCTCCCGGCGCCTATGCTCGAAGTGCGGCCTTTGGGGGCAACTCTATCGGGCAGACGGCAGAGATTGGCTTCTTCGCTCCCGAAGCAGGCCTAACACGGCCAACTCTCGCTGATATGCCCAATATGCCGCTAGCCACTGTCAACGGTGGACCCAACGTGATGATGTACCAGGGCGTGCGTGACGGCATCGATCGTTTAGGCGCAAGTAATAACATTACCAGAACAAGTACTGTCAATGTTCAGGCTGGCATGAAAGGTGAATTCGAGGCCTTTGACCGAGTGCTTGATTATGATGTTAGCTATTCGTGGGGCGGATCCTCACTAGAGCAGCAGTACAAGACCTTTAATCGAGACCGTTCGGAGCTAGCAGCGAACGGCTTAGGTGGGCCCAACTGCACGCCAAACGGCCGGCCTGACTTCGACTTCGTTGGGGCACCCGGCCCGTTTGGTGGCGCGGTCCCCCAAATTTGGGACTTCTACGCACCGGGCTTGGTTCAAACATTCTTCCCAGGATTTGTGTTTACAACGCGTGAAAACTTATCCTACGCCCTGACGAGTAACAATCAAGGCCAGGGGGATTGCATGTTCTATAACCCTTACCTGAGTCAACTGTCTGATCCTAATCTTGCTAATAGTCGCGAGCTTATGGACTGGATGAATGTCACCGTTGATCGTGTCGACAAAAGGAACAAGCTAGCCGTATTCGATGCCAGGGTGTCCGGAGATCTCATAGAGATGAAGGGAGGAATGGCGCAGTTTGCTATAGGTGGACAATATCGCGAACGCAACACAAAAGAAGAAGCTAGCGAACTGCATTATCCTGGGCTCCAAAATAGGATCCTTGGCTATGACGAGAATGGGACGCCGAATGAATTCCACCGTGTGAGCAACAATTTTGAATGTGCGATGTGCGCATTTAATTATAACGACACGCGTACTACGAAGGCGGTATTCATGGAGCTCTCACTGCCATTCATTGAGAACGTTGAAACACAAATCGCTCTTCGTTACGAAGACTATGGGGGGAATATCGGTAGCGAGGTATCACCCAAGATTGCGATGAGCTGGAGACCATTTGACTCTCTATTGATTCGTGGCTCTTTCTCACAATCCTTCCGAGCGCCGAACATTGCGATTGTTCAAAACGGGCTACAATCGTCAGGCTACACGTTCCGAGATCCAATTTCTAACCAAGCGGTTCGTGCAGGACTGTTACCTGCTATCGATGCTAACGCTGAAGCTGAGGGAACTTATACCTTGGGTGGTCCTGCGCCTTACGTTGGCAACGAGTATGCAGATACCTATAACCTGGGCTTGCAGTGGACGCCAGATGGGGCTCTAGAAGGGCTTTCCGTGGGTGCGGATCTATGGCGCTTCGAAGTCAGCGATCGCGTGCTGCCTGAGCCGCCGATTCGAGCGATACAGCCCGAGATAGCAGCATTTAATGAAGCAGCAAAAGATGAGTCTAACTATATCTTTAACGATTCAATCCCAGCAGACTCGCCTCAACCTTACACGCCTTGCAGTCCTTCCGCAGTCGCCGCTGAGTTTGGTGTCGACTCAGATGAGCGCCTTAACTGTGTAGTTGATCCACGTACTTATGTTGTGCCTGGCATTCAGAGGGCATTCGGATCTACAACGGCAAACCTGATTACAACCACACTTAGTGCGATTAATGCGGGCACGATTACCGCTGACGGTGCTGATGTAAAACTTGGTTACAACTGGTCGAATGACATGGGTCGCTTCAGCGCCCGCGTTGACTTCACACATGTGCGTCAGTATACATTGGCTAATGTACCTGGACTCGAGCGCGGGTTGCTAGATACCTACGTATACGACGCGGCAGGAACGACGGGTGATGGCAACATCGTAAGATCTCTTCCCGATAACAAAGGAACTCTTACGATGACATGGCAGCGGGATAGCCACGGCGTAAGTTTAATAAATCGGCATATAGGTTCGTATCGCGACCTTGCCTATCAAACTGCCTATGAGGCGGGCTCCGATTTCACGCGTAGCATGCTCGATGAAAAAATCGACAGCTATAACACCTGGGATTTCCAGTACCGATATTCGAAGGATTGGGGTGGCCGAATTGGCAGCACGAATTTTTCTTTGGGCGTACTAGACATGTTCAATGAAGATATTCCGTATCGTGAAGTAGGTGGACGAGACTACGATACAGTGGTGTTTGATGGACGCGGTCGCCGCATCTATGCAAGAGTGCTTTGGCAAGTCCAATAGCGCTTTAAGAGCTACCTTGTGTAAGTAGCTAAACCTGAAAACAAGAACCGGGTGCTTATCGACCAATGAGCACTCGGTTTTTTTTCGACTACCAACTTACTGCTGCTAAATTCAGTGTTTCTTGTACCCTATGGCTAGAAACTGATACTCCGTCATGATCCAATAGCCACTAACGCCTGCTCGACCACCCGCAATAGCATACAGTTTCTAGGAATCTAGAACGGCCTTTCTATGCAAACACGTATTTCGGAGAACACAATGAACACTAGAGAGAAAATCGTCGTAACTTTTATATCCATCGGCATAGCCCTTGCTGCTTGCGACGATAATCCTGCACAAATTAGATCTGACGACGTCACTTCAGTTTTAGCCGACAGGGCGATTGCCCCAGATGCCAAACCAGAACTCGGCGACTTCGGCGTCGACTTAAGCCAGCAAGACCCCGACACAAGGCCCGGCGATGATTTCTTCCGTTTTGCTAACGGCAAGTGGCTCGATGAATTTGAGCTACCCGCTGACCGCAGCAACTATGGGTCTTTCTCTGTATTGGGCGATCGTTCGGACGAACGCGTAAACACCATTATCGAAGACCTTTCGGCTGCAGAGCCTGCCGCTGACACCATCGAGCAAAAGATCAGCGACTATTATCTTAGCTACATGAATACAGAGGTACTCGATGAGCGTGGGATCGGCCCGCTGCGCGAAAGACTTGCACAACTTGCAGCAATCGACTCGCGTGATGCATTGATAGAGGCACTCGGACGCTCTCAACTCGATGCCACAGCAAGCCCGTTTGGCTGGTATGTGGGCGCCGACCGACGGGACCCCGATCGTCATCAATTGGTGTTAAGCCTTGGCGGAATTGGTCTGCCCGACCGTGACTACTATCTCCTAGACACCGAGCAGTATGTCAGCGTGCGCAGCGAATACGTTGCGCATATCGAACGCATGCTCGGCTTCGCCGGTATTGAAAACGCCGCAGGAAAGGCAGAAGCGGTGTTGGCGCTCGAAACCGGGTTTGCCGAAAATCTATGGCCGCGCTCCGATCGCCGTAACCGCGATCTAACCTTCAACCCAATGACCTACGCAGAATTTAAGACTGCCTATCCGAACATAAATTGGGACGCGTATTGGTCTGCAGCAGGCATAACCGAGATAAAAGACCTCAACATTTCATTTCCAAGTGCGATGGCACCCGTCATTGCGTTAGTTAACAGCGTCGCGATAGAAGATTGGGTTAGCTACATGAGCTATCAGCACATCTCGAATTTGGCGAGTGTGTTGTCAGAAGAAATAGACAATGAAAATTTTCATTTCTACTCTACAGTACTTAACGGCGTACCCGAGCAGCGTCAGCGATGGGAGCGAGGAGTCGAACGCGTAGGTTCATTGAATAGCTTGGGCGAGGCGGTCGGCCAGATCTATGTACAACAGCATTTTCCAGAAGCCGCAAAGCAGCAGATGCAGGGGCTGGTTGAGAATCTCCGCACGGCGCTCGCCAATAGCATCACAAGCCTAGACTGGATGGGTGAGGAAACTAAAAGCGAAGCCAGACTCAAGCTGGAGTCGTTCCGCCCGAAAATCGCCTACCCCGACGAGTGGCGTGATCTTTCGTCTATCGAGATCAGCCGCGACGACCTTTTCGCGAATGCACGTAGCCTGCGTGAATTTAATTACGCTGACGAAATCAGTCGCTTGGGCAAGCCAACGAACCGCGAAGAATGGGGCATGACGCCACAAACGGTTAACGCCTATTACAACTCGTCTTTTAACGAGATCGTTTTCCCCGCTGGCATCTTGCAGCCACCTTTCTTCGATCCCGCCGCAGACATGGCAGTGAACTACGGCGGCATCGGCGCAGTAATCGGGCACGAGATGGGCCACGGCTTTGACGACCAAGGCTCTAAGTCAGATTCGCTCGGCGTGCAGCGCAATTGGTGGACTGATGACGATCGCGAAAATTTTGAAAAACTGACCACCGCGCTCGCCGCGCAGTACGACCAGTTCGAGCCGGTGCCTGGCTATTTCGTTGATGGTAATTTCACCCTCGGCGAAAACATCGGCGACGTCGGCGGACTCTCGCTTGCCTATCGCGCCTATAAATTGTCGCTAGGCGGCGAAGAGGCACCAGTTATCGACGGACTCACTGGCGACCAGCGCTTCTTCTTGAGCTGGGCGCAGGTTTGGCAGCGAAAGTACCGCGAAGACGCGCTGATCCAGCGCCTCACCTCCGACCCGCATTCCCCGTCCGAGTTCCGCGTCAACGGCGTGGTACGCAACTTCGACGAATGGTATGAGGCGTTCGATGTGCAACCCGAAGATGCGCTCTATCTCGCGCCGGAAGACCGCGTACGTATTTGGTGATTCAAACAAGAGGGGAATTGAGAATGACGAGGCAACGCTTACGAGCAGCAAGAAATTTCGTCTCAGTCACTGCCATTACGCGGTTTGCCCTCAGTTTCTCACTTCTGCTTTTTTCGTCGGCGTCGTTCGCGCAGGACTTCGATACCGTTATCGCCAACGGACGTATCGTCGATGGCTCGGGTAACCCTTGGTACGAAGCCGATGTTGGCATTCGCGGAGATCGAATTGTCTCAATTGGCGATCTCGCCGGCAGGCAAGCTACACAGATTATCGATGCCCGCGGACTGGTTGTGGCACCGGGTTTTATAGACCCCCACACGCACGCCATGCGCGGCATTTTCGACGTGCCCACGGCGGAAAGCTCGCTTATGCAAGGCGTGACTACACTCATCGAGGGCAATGACGGCAGCTCTCCTATTCCTATTGCAGCCCACTACGCTGAAATCGAAGTCAAACGCATTAGCCCAAACTGGGCGGTCTTCGTTGGACAAGGCACGATTCGCGAGGCGGTCATCGGGCGCGACGACAGAGAAGCAACACCGCTCGAGGTAGAGCGCATGAAGGCCCTGGTTGCTGACGCAATGCGCGATGGGGCGCTGGGGATCTCGACAGGCCTATTCTATGTTCCTGGCAGTTTCACGCCAACAGACGAAGTCGTCGAACTCTCTAAAGTTGCCGCCCAATACGGCGGTATCTATATTTCGCATATGCGCGAAGAAGCCAATCAGCTGCTAGACTCGGTAAGCGAAACGATCGCTATCGGGGAGCAAGCCGGCATCCCCGTTCAGATAACCCACCACAAGGTGATCGGCGTGCAGAACTGGGGCGCATCAGTGGACAGCCTGCGTCTTATTGACGAGGCTCGCGCGCTCGGTGTCGACGTCACGCTCGATCAATACCCCTACACCGCGTCGCAAACGAGCATCAACGCGCTTATCCCGCAGTGGGCACAGGAAGGCGGCCGCATGAAAATGCTTGAGCGCCTCGAGAGCCCCGAAACTAGGGAGGCGGTCAAAGCTGCGATTATCGATAAGATTCTATTTGATCGTGGCGGTGGCGATCCGAAGAACGTGTCTATTTCACGGAGTCCAAACAATCGGTCAATTGAAGGGAAAAATCTTGCTGAAATCACGCTCGAACGCGGCTTTGAGCTTAGCGTCGAAAACGCTGCCGAAGTAACGATGGAGATCGTCGAGATCGGCAATGTCAGCGCGGTGTATCATGCTATAGGTCCACTGGATGTTGACCGCATTATGCAGCATCCTGCAGTTGCCATCGGCTCAGACGGTCCGGTTGGCGTATTCGGCGAGGGCGCACCGCATCCGCGTCAGTATGGCACCTTTGCGCGAGTGCTCGGGCACTACGTTCGCGAACGCGGTGTTATAACCCTCGAAAACGCCGTTCGAAAAATGACTAGCCTCACAGCTCAGCGCCTAAGCATTCGCGACCGAGGCCTATTGGTCGAAGGCTATTTCGCAGACATAGCGATTTTCGATCCGGACAGCATAATAGACAAAGCGACATTTGAGCAGCCGCATCAGTATGCGGTTGGCGTGGACACTGTGTTGGTCAATGGCGAACTCGTGGTCGCGAACGGCAAGCACACCGGCGCGCGCCCAGGAAAAGTGCTGCATGGGCCAGGGTTTCAGGCCCCTTGAAACACACGCCCTTTGGCGAGATAAATCAAACCTTGGCGAAAACACCCAGACATCCCTATCGAATAGCGCGCAGAGACCGAGAAACTAGGCGATAAAACGCACTTGGCACGATACTCGCATTATTCATTCCGTCATGTTTAATGCGGAGTACACAGTATGAGATTCCTTTCGACCCTCGGCCTTCTTGGTCTCACCCTTATTGGGTTGATCATAGCGATACCGATTCTTTCGGTCGCTTTCTCTGTGTTTGGCGCGATCGTAATCTTTCTTGTTTGGATCGCGCCGTTCTGGATTATCGCGACATCGGATCAGACCACCGGCTTTGAGAAAATCGCGTGGCTGATCGCGATGGTTTGCCTGTCTTGGTTTGCATGGGTGTTCTATTTCTTTCTCGCACCGCTGAAAAGGCGTGACGACTACTATGGTTACACTCGGCGGTAACTGCGTTTTAGGTGGAGCCCTAACTTTTCCACCGATGCGACGCGGCCGCGCATGCTGTGCTGCGGCGCATTTTTCGTTGTTTTATTCGTTCCGGTAATCTGTCTTCACTCCCACTTTACGCCCTTGCACGACGCTGGCCATTAGGCGAGACTTACTCACGATGGAATCCCTTTTTAGTCGCTATGTAAGGAAAACAAAAATGATAAAGAAAGCGCTAGTAGTAGCCACCGCGGCAGTAGTATTTAGCACAGCAATAGTAACAACGGCAAACGCGCAAGAAGCGCCTACTCCCGAGCAGGTAGCAGCCGGCGCCGCCGATACGCGTCAATCAGTATTCAAACTGTTACGTTTCTATTTGGTGCCACTTGTGGGCATGGCGCGCGGCGCACCTTTCGATGCGGAGTTGGCAGAGAAAAACGGCCGCCGCATTGCCGCACTCGCGCCCTCTATTCCCGATGTGTTTATGCACGATACTCGCGACTTCGATGTCGAAACCGAGGCTCTCGATGTAATCTGGGAAGATAAAGCAGAGTTCGAAAACAAAGCCATGGCCTTAATGAATAACGCCAATGCCTTTGCAGATCTTGCCGCAACTGGCGATCGCGGTCAGACACTGGGTGCTTTTAGAGCGCTAGGCGGCTCATGTGGTGACTGTCACGACACGTTCCGTGTCGACAACGACTGATCTCTATATTTAACCCCTACATTTCACCTCTACATCGACCCTAGAGCGCTACCGCGTGAAAAACGCGGCTAGCGCAAGGCGGTCGGCGTCGGTAAGGCGAGACGTGTTGTGTTCGATAACGTCGCTCATGTCGCCGCCAACGAAATCTGCATCGGGCTTCATACCAAGCAGTAAAAACAAGTCGAAGCTGTTTTGGTCCCATTCTACTAACGCCCCGCTATCGATTGCCTCAATTGTGTCTTCGCCGATTTGTGCGCCTGCAAATTCCCGTGCGAGTTGCGAAATGCCTAGCCCATTGCGCGGCGTATGGCACTCACCGCAGTGCCCGAGATTTCGGGCAAGGTAGGCGCCGCGTTGCATCAGCAACGACTCCTCTTGCGCTGTGATCAATTCGGGTTCTCTGCCGCCTGTTAAATCAGCCAACAGATTCCAGCCCACGAGTGCAAACCGCGAAAGCCACCACGGTGTTTTATGCTCGGG
>Ga0206677_10003286_pt1 | contig 13700 bp, 7 predicted proteins | sample M130m12015metaG_FD_155475 | JGI IMG/M metagenome (GOLD analysis project Ga0206677, IMG submission 155475) | Ammonia-oxidizing marine archaeal communities from Monterey Bay, California, United States - M1 30m 12015 | ecosystem: Environmental > Aquatic > Marine > Intertidal zone | place: USA... | reverse complement strand
TATTGTGTTTTGTTACTATAGCTGTTGCCGTTACTATCAAACAAATCAAAATGTGGCTGTTCGTTTACTTTTGTTTTTTCTTGTCCTGGTATCCATTTAGTATCGTGATAATGATACATTTTACCAGCATTAATATTGCCACGTTTTACTAATACAGTAGCACCTTGCGTTGGATCTGTATCACTTGTTTCGATTAAAGTAATCTGTCTATTTTTTACTGCACCGGTGCCAAAAAGGATAAATTTAACTTCATATATTTTTCCGTTTACTAGTATGTCAGGATCCGCTGAAAAGAGAATACGCATACCGTTGGTTACTTCTACTCCGTCGATTATATAGCCCCCGGAGCCTTCAATTGTACTAAACGCATCTTTTGTAAATGTGTCAATCAAGTCAACATTTGTTTTTGCAAGATTTCCGTGATTGTATAATTGTAAACCAGCTGAATACTCAATAATTGGTCGTTTAGCTCTTGCAGTTTCATCAAACTCTACAGGTAAGCCATTGGCTACAAAACTTGCTTCAATTATGTCTCTATGGAACCAACGATTGTATCTGCTCCACGGATTTCGATCAGGACTAGAACGGTTAATACAAATGTAATCTTTTATAGATAAAAATGCCGATGCATCTTCATAAGGATATTTGTCAAATCCAAATCCTTCTTCGTCAAACGGTACTTCTTTTGTAGAAGTAAATGCAGTTGGAATTTCGAGATCTTGCTCGTTGATTAATTGTATACTACTGCCAACGCCTTCAACAAAATAATATCCTGAAGCATATTTTGCAGGAGTAACTTCTCCTTGAAAATAAACTTTCATACCGTTACTAAGTTTTACAGTGTCGTTTTCATATGTTTTCATACCAAGGATTTCGTCCTCGACATTAATTTGAGAGTTTTCAACTATATTATAAAAACTAAAAATTCCAGTTATGTTTGCATCATTTTGACTTAGATAAAATAGTGTATCAGGTACTTCATCTGGTACAACAAAAACAATCTTACCTTGCTCGATAAAATCATCATGTGTCTCGATATAAGTACCTTCTTCGTTTACTTTATATTTTGTAATACCAGTATTATAAAGTGTACTAACGTTATCAGCATCAATTTGTAGTAAAGGATCGTTATCAACAAAAGCAATATTATTTGCTATACTAAAAGGCTGTCCTGGACAATCAATAACAAATTCGTATGTCTGTCCTTTATATAATTTAAGGCTTGGATTTTTTGTAATACCATCTGGTGTAAATAAGTAACTTTCAACTTGATCGTCTTGTCCTAAAACAATATTGTAAACACTGGTTGTATTTCTTGTTCGTCCTGCAATACCTACTGGTTCTGGACCAAGCGGTAACCAAAAATATTCTCTAAAGTTTGTAAACTTATCCCAGTCAATCTGTGGATCCCAGCTATACGACTGTTGGCTATTTAAAGCACTATGATTTGTACTAGCACCTTTAAATGTTCTTACCATTCCTATATAGTCATTGTAGGTTGCAAAAAAATCTACATTATCAAGCTCATCTTTATAAACAATACTTGATTCAAATTGATAGTTTTCTCTGTCAGACGAAACATCAGGTAAAAAATTATCTGTTACAACAGCTGATGGACTATTGCGTCGACCAACATATGCATCAAGTTTTTCAACAACGCCCTCTGATATCATCGAATCAATAGTTGACTGTATAAATTTTGAGTTTGTTTCGGTTCTAAAATACCTAGGAAGAAGATTCTTAGCTGAGCGTTTGCTGTCGCCTACTGGTAAAGGATAATCTTGGTTTTCCATTAATAACTGCTGCCTCTATTTGTGCTACTTGTACTTACTACTACTTCAGCTTGACTTCCAACAGTTTGTCCTGTTTGGCTAGCTGAAGTTACAATAGCGCCATCTGCTTTTAATCTATCAGCTGTAATTGCTGTAATTATTTCAACATTGTCAACGGTTGCTCCGCTGATAAAAATTTCATCGTTTTCACTTCTTACTTCAAATAAGCTGCCAAACGTATCTGTTACCGAATCGGGTACAAGAACAATACTATTTAAATTAGGTGCTAATTGTTGCATAATATATGCACTCAGTTCACTCCAATAAAAAGTATCTCCAAATTCCCAATTTTCTAAAGCAAAGAATTGATTTGTTGCTTCGATAACTTGTGTTTTGATATCTTGGTCGTTAACAACACGAGAAGAATTTTTTACTACTTTCATTGTAGCTTGCAATCCTGGCTTGGCTTTACTTCCAAATAAAACTTTAAATTTAACTGGATGATATATAACTTCGTCACTAATTGATTTAATTTTGTTAATATCAGATCCATAATTTCTATAAAGTTGGTCTGAACTTTGCGGAAGTGGCTCAGTTTCAAGGGTACCTGCAAGATACTGTCTATAACTGTTATCATATGTTTTTGTTAAAAGATACGTGTCCATAATATTACTACTACTTGGATCAATTCTAGCATTTTCGTCACTAGCATGTACATATTGGAATTTTAATCCGCTGCGTCCTTCGTATGCCTTGTAATTAAATACTTGTGTTCGTGTTCTGTTTGCACTATCAACTTTTAAAAATACATCATTTGCAATTACATAATAAATTGGGTCGTTTGGTGTAGTTACACTAGCTGCTGCTTCAGACTGTACAACTAAAATATTTTCTGTAGACTGATTTACATAACTATAAAACTCATTATCGTCAGTTGCTTTTTTTACAAATACATATTTGTCATTACCAACTGTCAGCGGTGCAACAATATCATTAAAGATTTGTGGATTATCAACTACGCCATCATCGTCGCTGTCAAAAAATACTACTTCAACTTTTTTACTATTTACGTACCCAATACCGTCTGTAAATTCTGCACTTACTGACCAAGGATGGTCAACTGTAAATGGTAGCAATCCTCCAGTTGAAGCTAGATCTTTATTAATGTTTAATACACTAATTTTGTCTTTAACAATTTCACCAGTTTTACTGTCGTATATTTTTTTACTTTTTTCAAAAAAGAATCTTACTTCCTTGTCGCTTTCAAATACGTACCTTAGCGATCTACTTGTAATGGTATAATCAACTCCGTTGGTTTCAAATAAGAATAACCAACTTCGATCCAACGATTGTTGTGTAGAATCTCCTGATAATGCATATGACCATGTGTCATTTACATTTAAATTTTCTTGGGTTACTACTTGCCAGCGGCGAGTTTCGGTGTCGTATCTTAATCCTACCGTTCTGTATGAAAACAATTGGTTAACTAAAGAATTTTTAACTTCATTAATTAGATCTCTAGTAAATTTTGGCTTTACACTATTAATTATTGCACCTGATGGAATTGCATCGTTAAGAACAATGCCGCCCAGTCCTGTTGCTGACAATTCGTTGCCGCCTTTGGCAACACTTACTACTTTTGTCCAAAGATATGTAACTGCGCCTTCGTGATCTGGAAGACCTGCCATTAATTTGTTATTATCAGTTTTCATAAAATGATAACCCGATGGAGCTGTAAACTTAATTAGTGCGCCTGGCTCAAGGTATCTAAACACACCTTCGGTAAATGAAGAAATTGTATATCTAAATGCAGTAGTATCATTTTCATTACCCGAATCAACTATAAATCCACTACTGCGATTAGTATCTTGTGTTGTTTGCTGCCAAACAATATTTAAATCTGTGTAATCTTGATCAGTAAATTGATCATAATAAAAATTACGTGTATTTTTATTTTGCAACAGCGGCTCAATTGTGTTTGATACAATGCCTTCAACATCAGTTTTTGTAACAAAACTAAATTTTGTTTTTTCTTCTTGATAATCTTTGTAGATTACGCCATCTGTGCCAAATAAATTTGTTGAACTATACTTGCCAGTGCTATCACGTAAATCATAGTATCTATTAATACCACTACTGGTTCTATTAACACTTTTTACTTTAATGATATTTTGGCTTATTCCGAGAGGTCCTAGATTGTAGTCTTCTGCTGTGATTAAACGATTCTGTGTATAATATGTACTAGGAGCATTGTCTTTAATACTTTGTGTTGTTTCGCTACTAGATGCAGTTGCTACTGATTGTTTTAAACTACAAAGCATTGTAAGTGTTTCATTTTTACCATTTGCACTTATATACGGAATTGTAATTTTAATGTTTTGCACATTGTTTGGAAAAATTGTATAATCAAGATTTGCACTTGTTCTGTAGTAAGATCTAAAATTGCCTTTAGGAAGATTGCCAAAGATACCGTCAGCAAAAATTAAGTTTATACGGTCATTTGTTCTTGATAATACACTATAGATATTTTTAATTTTTTTACTAACACTATTATAGATTACGTTGTTGCCTTCTACAGCATCAACCTTTGTCCAAAGATCTTGTTCCTGTCCGGTGCTGTCTAAGCTATACAACCAAACATCAGAATTGTTTACATTTGCAGCATCAACTTCGACCGTTTGATTTGAAGTCGGTAAGTCAATTTGAAAATCTCCACGTTGCAAACTGCCTTGTCTAAAATGAACAAAGAAACCAGTGTTAGCACTGCCAGCGCCTTGGCCGTTGTCCTTGTATAAAAACGAAAACTTATTTCCAGCACGAGGTGCTTCTTCAATAATATCGTTTTTGTCAATATCTGCACCAACTGCTTCAAATTCTAAGTTAGTTCCATTTATTACTTTACTAAAACTATAGACTGGAAACGATTCTGGTGACGAATTAATATTATACTTTTCAGTTGGAATGCCGCCAACGATAGCTGATTTTCGAGGAGAACCAAATTGATTAGTATTAAGCATACTTGCATTAAGTGCTTTAATAAATTGATCATACCAATTTTCGTTTGTTTGATCATTCCACTTAATTGCTCTACCTGCTATATTAGTACCAGTTGTATCTGATACGCTTTCAGTTGTGGTAATACTATCGACTTTTAAAAATCCAGCAGCTGGTTGATTTCTAGTTACGTTATAACTAATTAAGCGAGCTAGTCTAAGAACACTTTCTCTGCGCTCAGCTAATTCAATAAAGTTTTCTCTTGCATTTAAGTCAACTCGAAAACTAATGTTTTGTCCAAGAAATGCAATTAGATCAATTAGTGAAAGGTATTCGCTACTTTCAATATAATCGTTGAAATCTTCTGGATAATTTTGTCTAATATAATTAACCATTGTTCGACGTAGATTGTCAAAGTCGTAACTTTTGAAATCTGCATACTTGAAACTCTGGTATATTTTCTGCCAGTCTTCGGCTAATAAAAGTCTATTTTGTCTATCGGTTGCAGACATGATTACATTCCTCGGCTAATACTATATTTATGTATATTAAAATGTGCGCACATTAAAGTATGGCGTTTGACTGATTGTCAAATTTCAAAGTCATTTGTTCACTGATGTTATATTCAATGTACGTAAGCTCTGCATATATTTGTATGCCCGATTCATATGCATCAACAATAATGTTACTTGCATTTACTCTCGGGTCATAATTTACTATTTGGGTTACATTATCAAGTACTGCTTTTTTAATTGAATCAGTCATTGGTTCAAATAGTACATCCCAAATTATAGTACCAAAGGTCGGATTCTCAAGTTTTTCGCCAATTCGAATATGAAAATGATTTAATATATCTTGTTTAATTAATTCTATATTTCTTAATTTAAAATTTTTGTCTTCAGTATTGACTGTGCTCAGTCCTTTGTAGCTTTTATCTACCAGAGGTTGATTCATAGTCTTAGGTGACGTAATTTTTAAATTTTTATAAAGATTTTTCTCTAGTGTGCTCATATTGTATTTACCCTATTATTGTACGCCGCTTGGAAAAGACAGTGGCGTTGACGGACCGCCTTGATTTCCTTGACCGTCTATAGAAACATTAGTTGGAAAGACAGTTGGCGCCGGTGGCGGTGGTGGCGCAGGCTGTCCTGCAACTGTAACTAAAGGCAAATCAAAGCCCTCCGGAAGGTTCCAGTTTCGTCTAATCTGATTTAGATAAAGTCCCGATTGTCCAGCAGGCCTAAAAATAGGAAACTCACTTAGTTTAACGTTGTTGCGTTGATTTCCACCGAAGACTTTTATTCTGTTTTTTGCTGGATCGATGCTATGAACAAAGGCAGCGTGTCCTCGTCTGCTATCTAGTCTTTGTGTAAATACTACTAGATCATACTTTCGAATTTTTGTATAATCTTGCCATTCAACTGCTCTGCCGTATCTTAGATAACCCTGACTACTTATTCCAGGAACATTGTGTTCTAGTCCTGATTTCCACAATGCCCAAGTAGCAAAAGCAGCGCACCAAGGATTTGCTTTAGGTCCATCTACTGACAGTGTTCCGGCACCTGCAACTGCCCACGCTTCTGCAATAAGAGGATTTGGAGGTCTTCCTCGTTCTTTCCAATCTTGTTGAAGTGCTGCTTCAAGTGTATTTTGTATACTAGCATACTCTGTGCCAGCCGGTGCTGGATTAGCAGGCGGTTGTACAGGGGTTACTTCGCCGCCTAAATTTGGACTAAAATCGCCGTTGCCAGATATATCATTAGGCGCACCTGGTTGAAACCCAGGTGTACTTGTAGCGGCTGGTAAAAAATATCTATCAATTTCTGTTGGCTCTAACGGCCTTGCTGGTGATGTTACTTCACTTCCTGGTATAACTATTTGACACATTATGCTGTAAACCTTCCGTTGTTTGGTACAGTTGCACGACCGAGGGCAATATACTCATCTATTTTGGTTCCGTACCCGTCTGTACCAACTTGATTTCCTCTGCGCCATTTTCTAGCATCAGTTGGACCTTTTAAATGGGCTCCCATTAGTATTCCTGCAACTAAAGAAACACTATCGCCATCTCTAATAGCACCGTTGTTTCTGCAATATCTTAAATTTTGGTTTGTATATAAAACCATAGCATCTTCTTGGCAATCATTTTTGTTTGCAAGCCAATCTTCAACATTGTTTACACCATTTTTGCCTGTCCAGTTGCTTGGATTTAAACGCAATCTAGTACTACCGCCCCTAACAGACATTTTTATGTAGCCACCTTCTTTTAGTGCAAACCCGCCAAATTGATATTTGCCTGCAAAGCCAATACTATTTGTACAGTTATATTTCAGTCCACTTTCTCTAAAGCCAAGAGCGTTCAAGTAAGCAACAGTTTCAGCTTCGTTTAATCCGCGAATGGCGCCTGCTGGAGCAGCACTTAGTGGGCCATCGCTAGGACCGTCACATCCATATGCGCCGCTTGCTGTGCCTGCTGGTGGATAATCCTGCTGCAATGCTGCTCTCGCTACATTTTCTGACTGTTCAGCTATTAATTGTGTGCTTGGCAAGTTTAATGCTGTTGCACCACTTAACCCTGCTATTGTTTGAGCTACAGTATCTCCGCGATAAACTGCTGTGCTACGATATTTGTCAGCAATTTCTTGTGCAGCATCTGGATCAATTATTAGTGGATCGTCTTGAGTATATTTTGGATTTTCTACAATGGCACCAAGCTCAGTTGCTGTGGAGTTTATAGCTCGTCCGAGTGTACGCAAATCATCTTCTAGTGGATGCCCAAATGCTGGATTAATATTTGGAGCAATAACAACTACACGATAACCAGCTGCGGATAGGTTGGCATAACCTTCTCTTAGATTTTGGTTGGCTTTTTCTACATCACCAATGTCACCTACGCCAACTTGTATAACTGCATACTGACCTGAGGTTGCGTTTGGAAATGCAGCCGGATCACTTGCTACACTAGCATTTGTGTCAGCTTCTGCTGATGAACTAACTGCCGGGGCTTGAGATCCTGTACCTACAGCAGCATAAGTATCAGGCAGAACATTTTGCAAGAATGAATTAGTTTGTTGTTGACCGGCTCTTGTTTTATCTTGAGTATATGCTGCTGGATTGATGTTTTCGTGCTGCGGCCAAGGTTCGTGTTCTGGTATTCTTGCTGCTAAACTTGCTCTTACTGGCGGAACCGGTATAAATGGATTTGGTGCAGGAGGCAAGGTTGCTGTACGTGATTCTATAGCAGTGTCAGCAGTATAACTATCACTATTCAAATGTATTTCAGAAGCAGTTGTTTGAATGTTGGCACCATCTGCTTGTAAACTCATCAATGCTTGTGAATATAATTTAGTTGCACCTGTGCTATAAAGTTCTAGTGTATTAGCGGATGTAATATATGTTTGCAATCCACTGCTAAAATGAGATTGGCCGTCAACTTGATTATAACTATTACCAAGTGCTTTCATATGATACTCGCCGTCGGTTGATACCTTTACAAAACTACACCCTTCAATGCCAACACTTTCAGCACTACCTAATGCTAAATGCTGTTGACTTACTACATCCAACGATCCTTTACTTGTAATTGAAACTTTTGAATTACCATAAACTGCAACACCATCTTGTCCAGTAAGACTGATATTGGCTCCGGCATTCAGTGATATTTCGTTTTGTGCAGATGCACCGATACTACCGCCAGCATCGATTGCAAGGTCTTTACCTGAACTAATGTTCATATTTTCCATTGCTGTTAGATTTATATCTCTATCTGCTGTAAAGTTGATATCGTTTTCGCTGTGTAAACTAACACTATCTTGCGCATACACATCAATCTTACCGTTGCTAGACATTTCTATCCAACTAGAGCCTTTGCTGTTACTGATATAAATTAAATCTTCAGTGTTATGCAAAAGTATTTGGTGTCCTGTACGTGTTCTAATTCTAAACAATTCGTTTGCCGGTCTTTCAACGTCTCCGGTATCGGATGTTCTTTCAATATCCGCATACTCAAACGGAGTTGACTCAGGATGACCTTTTCTTAAAAATTTATCATCGCCGTCATCCATTACAATACTTGAACCACCAAGTCTTGCTTTATAAAATTCTGTTTCGTTTTCGCCATGCTGGAACAATGGAGCGTTAGGACGTTTATCAAACGGTCCAGGTGTATTCATTCCAAATACTGTGCTCGGAAGTTCTCTTCTTGCGCCACTAGTAGTAAGTCCTCTGACATCATCTGTTACTAACCCTGAACGATTTAATCTCTCAACAAAATCTGTGTTTACAGGCTTTATAAATTTTGAAGGCTGAGTTTCGCCATCTGGAGATGTAATAGCTTTGTTATATTCACCTACTGGCAGTTTTTGCCCTAGTTCGTTTAGGTAAGTTGAAGTACGTCCGTCAGGAACGGTAAAGTTTGTAAATGTATCAGGAATACATGCCATCCAAAAACCTAAATCGCTTCTTCCTTCAACTACTAAGACAATTACCTTTGTTCCGATATCAGGCGGTACTGCCCAAAAACCGTAACTCTGTTGCGAACTAGCAAATGTATTATCTGCGCCAGCTTGGTGTAAAGGAGTTTGGCCAGCAAATGGGCTTGCATATTGACATTGTAAACTTTGTCCTAGTTCGTCCCAATCACTGCCGTTAGCATTTGCTTTTAACAATGAAACATTAAGTCCGCCCATAAATGTTTGATCAAGATGCCCAATTACTCGTCCAACGTAAATACCTGGATCGGCTGGACGTGCAGCGTTATCGCTTCTTCTTGTAAACTCACTACGTATGTTTTGCGGTTCGGGCATATTTAAAATCCTAAGTTTCTTGTTATTCGACTTACTTCTGTGTTAAACTGATTAGCTGCTGTGTTTATAGTATTACTAGCTTGGTTAATATAGCCAGGAATTTGCCCTGCACCTAAATTACCAAGTAGCTCTTGTTGTGCTGCTTGTAACGATGTATTTAATCCTTGCGAAAGTCTCTGCTGAGCTTGCTGGAGTGCATCTCCGGATAACCCTGTAAGTGACCCAAGTAATTGATTTGTTGCTACATTAGTATTAAGATTTCGAAATATTCCAGGTACTTGAGAGGTAAGAGCATCAAGTGTACCATTTAAATTTGCTGCGATTGCATTGACTTGACTAAAAGCACTAAAAACATTTTCGGCGATGCCAGCCAACTGAGTACCTGATAATATATCTTCGAACTGATTTATTCCATTAAGGTTAAAAGCAGTTTGTAAAGTTTGTGCTGTTTGCTGTAACATTTCTTGAGTTTCGTTACTAGCAACAGATATCCTATTGTTGAGTTTTTCTATAACAAGATTTGGATTGCCTAATTTTGTTGCTGCTACTACTGCATTTGCTGAATTAACATCATCAAGTGATTGATTTGGCATTCTCAGTAGATTTAATTGCTGTGTAAACATTCCATTTGAAAATTCATTCTTAAATGTTGTAACTTTGTATAATCCGCTAAAAGCACTAGCTGGATCAAGTGCTGTTAAATTGCCAAAAAAGTCGACTGCTGTTTTAAAACTTATAAGCACATAAACTTCACCTCTTGTAAAATCTAGTTGTCCTTTGGATGTGTATCCTGTTGCAGCTGAACTAGGGTGGTTATTTCCAACATCAACTTCAGTAAAATAAAAAGGATCTCCCCAGATTCTCAAATCTAGTGTAACATTATCAGTATCACTGTTTAGTATCATTTTATTAAAATGATTTGCAATACGTACTTTTGCCGAGTCGTCTCCAGCGCCGCCTTCAGGAGCAGTAGTTCCACTTCCTATTGCAACATTAGCAGATGGCATTTCGTGTGAGCTATGAACAGTATACCCTGCACCAACTGATGGGACTCGTTGCGCAACATCTTCAGTAAATACCGGATTTCCAGAATTCTGCTGTGTGTCTTGTCCGCCTTGACTACCAATACGAGACATTTCTTTATAAAATGAATTATTAATATTAAAAGTAAAATCAATAATGTCAGTGTTTAACCCAGTGTAGGTATAATTGTAGTGCTTGACTGCATCTTTAATCTGCGGAGAATAACTTTGGTTACTTGATTGATTAGACAACCGACTAATATGAATTTCGTAAGGCGTAACAATGTATTCGTACTTTGTTGCTGACAAGCCTGTTTTTGCAATCATTCCAGTATCAATAATAGTAGTCTTTGAATGTATTTTAAACCAAGTTATAGTATTTCCACGAGCTCTTTGTAAAAATTCTGCTTTTGATTTTCCCCATTCGCTTCCAAGCAACACACTTTCAATAATTTTTTCAATCTTTTGTCCGGTGCCGAACTGGAATTCTCTCTGCTCTTGGTCGTAAGTCATTCCGGCTCTAGTTACAATTCTTGTTCCGTCTTGATTAGTAGTTACACTAGTATTATCAAATGCTTTGAAAGGAATAGTTCCATAATCAAAGGCATTTGCAGTAATAAGTGATTGACCCATTTCGTTGTCATTGGTGTTAATTACTGTGTTAGCAGGGCTACTTCTTAAATTGGTTATAGCAGACGCTTGATCACTAACTGCTGCGCCGATTAGGTTATTAATTGACACATCTTCTAAAGCAGTATCTAACCCAAGTGTAGACTCCAATGCCGAAATTTTATTTTCAAAAGCTGTATTAATTAAATTTATATCCGAGGCTATATTTTCTTGAATACTGTCAACTCTATCTCTAAGTGATTGCTCAAATGCGTTAGGTTGCGAATTATTTCCAAATATATTACCTGCTCCAAAAATTCCGCTGGCACTAAACGTTCCACTTTGCTGATTTCTTACCGAAACGTCTTTTGGAAAATTAATTTCAAACTGATGAGGAACATAATTAGGATCAGCTTCTGCCATATCAGTTTGTACTTTATTTAGATAGGATTCTAAACTATTTTCTCCCCAACTCAGTACTTCGCTTACACTTGCTCCTTGTAGCTTGGCTTCAGTTGGTATTTTTTCAATTTGATCATAAAATGCTTGGTGATTCCAAGGAATTGCTGTAACATGATATGTTGATCCTGCGGCTGTAACGTCAAACGTTACATTAATTAGTTTTATTACTAAGTTAGTACTTGGTAATACTTGTGGATTATTATTATCGTCAAATCCCTTAAACGTTCCTTGTAGTAAAAACGGTGCACCAATATAACTTACACCAGTTCCAAGTGCTTGTTCAGCAGCAATACTTAATGACTGAAAAAACAACCCAACACTCTGTGGCTCAGTAACTGTAAATTCCAATTTAATAGCATTACTAAAACTAGTGCCCGGATTGGGTGTAACTAGATAGTCAGTAATAACATTGTCAATAAAAAATTCAACATTGGTGTTAGTTGCATCTTCAATTAAAGTTGTAACTGCTTTATCTGAAAATCCTCCAGATTTAATAATTGGAACTGCTGGACCGTTTTCATAAGATTCAGGATAAGGTACTTGCTGGGGACTTAGTACTCCAAATACCCAGTTATAGTTGTAAGTAGCTAAGTTATTTAGAGTATTCTCTAATGTCATTTACGCTCCAAGTACTGTATCAAGTGTTGTTTTTTGTGGTAAACGAATAGTAGTTCCAGCAACAAAATCAAACACTGGATCTTTTATAGTATCTATGTTTCGTACTGCAAAAACCCACCATAATTTGGATGTACCATATAGATCAAAAGAAAGTAAATCAGGCCTGTAAGTATATTGAGGTTGGATAGTGTACGTAATGTCGTTATCAAGGGCAGGAATATCTCTTTTTTGATAAAGATCTAAATAATCACTTCTTACTCTTGTTTCAGCATAAGGGCTAGATGTTGAATATTTAATCATTAGATAAATCCTCCTGGTTTTGTATTTCCAACGTAATCGCCTCTTATAAACGATTCAAGATTAAAATCTTTTGTTGCTGTTCTACTGTATGCTGGAGACACTGTTACGTTTAGTGTACTCAAAGTTGGTACATAACAGTGTTTTGAGGATGTAAGGTTTACTTCAGGTATTTCGCTTTGTAAATCAAACCCTGTTGGAATTGGTACTTGTATATAATCAACTGCATTTGGCAAATCAAGGTTAAACATTTTAACAATTACTGGAGTTTCATCAAATACAAAATTACCGTATCCGCTTAATGCAACACGAGGCGGAGGATGTCCTTGTAACGGACCAGATCCAAAAAACATTTTTGTAATACTGCGTAAAAAATGCACTGCGGCAATCCAATACTGCCCATCAGCTTCGTTTTCAACTGGAAATTCTGCACTAATTGTAATATCTTCAATTCTACTTGATTCATAAACATGATACGGATAGTTTGTATGCACAGGCTGTACTGTATCGTAGTTTGCCATGCTAGATAATAATATTTGTGGGGTTGTAGGAAAAACTAAACTAGAATTACTTGTTATTAATGGAGCAAGTATCGGAGAATCTTTAAAATAATTCGGTGATGCTGGTAAATGTATTCTTACACGCCAGTCTTGAGAATTAGTATCTGATGAAGCTGACAATTGTGCTGTTTGAGCAAAAGATTGTACCGGAGTTGCTCCAAAATTTAAATCAGATCCTAATCTACCTTGGCTAATGAACTGAACAAAGTCAGCAGCATTACCATTTGTAAATACCCGATTGATATTTTGCACTGTATTAACAGCTCTTCCAATTGGCGAACTGTTAAAACTAGTTCTTAAACTATTTTTAACCGAATTGCCAATAACTTTAAATAAACTCATGTGAATCTCCTGTATAGTATTTAGTTGACAAAATTAAGTACGTGTATTATAATAAATACAACATAGGAGAAAACATGGCAAGAAGAGTAAACTATCTCAACAATAAAGATATGTTGGCAGAGATACATAAATCAAAAAATACATTTGCTAGTTACGTTGACCCGTCAAATGCAGATTACGATATTATTTTGCCAAGTGTTGACAAAATTAATATACGTA
>Ga0206677_10003281_pt1 | contig 13710 bp, 9 predicted proteins | sample M130m12015metaG_FD_155475 | JGI IMG/M metagenome (GOLD analysis project Ga0206677, IMG submission 155475) | Ammonia-oxidizing marine archaeal communities from Monterey Bay, California, United States - M1 30m 12015 | ecosystem: Environmental > Aquatic > Marine > Intertidal zone | place: USA... | reverse complement strand
TCAATACCCTCTTGAAATGGAACCTTTGGCTTCCAACTCAGGTTAGAGCAAATTCGTTCGATGCTTGCCATTGAATGTCGAATATCTCCAACCCGTTCGGGCCCGTGCGTCGCCGTGATGGTTTCGTGATCCTTGGTTAAACGATGAAGCGCTCCATTTATTGATTCAATCAAGCCGAGAAGAGTAATTTTGGTCTGTGTGGCAACGTTGTAAACATGGTACTTCTCCGCTTTCCATTCGCCCTCAATCAACGCAGCGATCGCAGCGCATACATCGTTCACATGAACAAAATCACGTGTGTGCAATCCATCACCGTTCAAACGAGGAGAAATGCCCTGTGCCATCATATCGGCGAATTTTGGAATCACTGCAGCATACGCGCCATCTGGGCGTTGGCCGACTCCATACACATTGAAGAAACGTAACGCAGTGGCCTTGAGTCCATTTTTTCTGGCCTCGGCAATTTGTGATTCATTCTCGAATTTCGAAGCAGCGTATGGTGACAAAACTTCTCCAGCATCCTCTTCGCCGAGCGGCAAATTTTGAGCCTCTCCGTATACTGCAGCACTGGAAGCGACGACCATACGTTCCACGCCATGTTCCAAACATGCGGCGATGATCGATGCGGTGCCTTCGACATTGATGTCCATGGTTTCTTCAGGTTTGGACATCGATACTGGCACTGATACTTGAGCTGCCAGGTGGACGACGGCGTCACAACCATCCATTACCTTGTTGACCAATTCCTTATTTCGCACATCGCCAATGGTGACATCAATGCCAAGATTATGCAATGCATCTGCAGTTTGCTTCAGTCCGGTCGAGAGGTTGTCCAATATTCGGACTTCCCAACCATTCTTATGCGAGATTTTGGCGAGTGTACTGCCAATAAAACCGGCACCGCCAGTGATGAGTATCTTGCCCATACCTTCAAACGCGCCGTTGGTTTTTACATAATCTTTGGTTGAGTCCGTACTTAATGTGACATTCTTGCCTTATCTTGATAGCACGGAGCCGAATGGAATGCTATGATGCGGCGTTTCTTGATGCGCCGTTCCTACAACAAGGGGCAATGGTCTCAAGCGAGAACTCACGCAAACAAAATTATCCATCTGCCAAAAGAAAAGCAGTTGGCTCGAAGTGTGGTCATTCGATCCTATTGGAACGAATCTCAATATCAAAAAGTAATCCATTTAAATTCGACATGGGGGTACATATTTCAAGAACTAGCAGACAAGTCCAGGTACGCTCTTGCGACTCAAGAACCCGGGCTATCAAAAGTTCATCATCCACGCATTCTCGCACTTCATAGCTGCCAACCAAAACCAAAAATCAGGGACATTGTGTGGAATCCTGATGACATGACAAAGAATTTTTTTCAAGAAGGACAGCGTTTATGGATGAAGCACCCTAAAGGATGGACTCACTGGGATATGCCAGAGAAATTTTCTCTTTTATCGACACATCCCTCCCTCCTTATGCTAACAGCAGAGATCTTGCTATCTCCTTGGGTTCCATCTACGAAAACAGATTTTCCATATTCTCGTGCAATGGGTACTCAAGCGTCGTTAGCTTTTTCAGCCGGCACTGATTCAACGGCTGCTTCTTTTGTGATGCCTAAAAACACCATTCTTGGTTATCACCGGCGTAATTTTTCAAGCCAGCTCAATCATAAAAATGCGTCAAGATTGCTCAACTATATGGGGGGAACGATGCACAAGAATATCCTGGATGTGGCTTCGAACCACGAGTTGCTTCGTACATATCACTACAAACAAATTGGCTTTTCCACAGACTTTGCATGTGCAACCCACCTCATACTCCTTGCTGATGCCTATGACATTGGAGCTATTGGAGTTGGTATGGTTCTTGACAATACATGGTTATGGAAAGGTCGAAAATTCCGTGAATTTCCCCAAACTACATACTATCAGTATTGGAAAAAGAGATTTACTGATGCAGGACTCGATTTGCTTTTTCCACTTGGAGGCGTCTCAGAAGCAGGCGCCATGAAGATCTGTGAGAAAGAGAATATTTTGCCATTCATGAATTCCTGCCTTCGTGGAGATGGAACAAGTGGATGTGGAGCATGTTGGAAATGCTTTCACAAGAACGGCCCGTTTGGTCGTCCTTTTGACATTAATGCGAAAGAAATCCAAATATTTCTCCAGCGTCGACCTTTACCTACGGCCACCCACGCTCTCTGGGCGCTCAAACAGATGAAACAAGAATCACAAACTCCGGATCTAAAACATCTCCTTGAACAGGATTTCAACTGGTGGACCTCCTATTATCCTCCGGCTCGTGAGATTTTACCTGCACGCTGGAACAAGGGAATCACCGATAAAATCGCTCATTATCTTGAGCCGATGGAGCAACCCTATGCCGTTGAATCAGTGAACCACTTTGAGGAATGACGAACCATGAATTTATGCTAAGAGTCAAAAATTCACCTAATTTTGCCAACACGACAATAAAAGGAAATCAACACCACAACATTGTAGACAATGGAGGTGAGCCACATGGAAGATGATGAAACACGGCTCATGCGAATGAAAAGAGAGATTCATCGCCTTCGGACCTCGCCTTCATTGCGGCTTGGCTCACATCTTACGGATGCCATTAGGAAGCCTTGGCGCGCCCCATTCTTGATCGTAACACTCCCGTGGTTGATGCTTATGATTGGTTTTGAACTTCTTGGTTGGAAAGCTCAACCAGCTGCATTCTCTGTCAGCAATACAGGACGGCTTTCCTCAAAGGGCGATTGTGTTGTGATGTTCCCAACAAACGGTGTTGGATTTGGCCATTTCACGAGAATGCTCGCTGTGGCAAAGCGAATGAAGTCGAAAGATCCCAATCTTGAAATCATCTTTTTTACAACAATGCCGACCTTACATTTACTCAAACCATACGGAATTCCAGCACATCATATAGCAGGTCCAAAATACTTCAAGGGTATGACTTCTGAAGAATGGAATGGACTTCTGGAAGAAGAACTCAATGTTTGTTTTGAAACTCATCGACCGAGCATGTTTATTTTTGATGGAGCCTTTCCGTATCGAGGCATGCTTCGGGCAATTCAAGGTAGGAATTCACTACGAAAGATTTGGATGCGGAGAGGGACTTTTCGCAAAAACACCTCAGTACCCGTCGACAGCATCCATCATTTTGACGCTCTAATACACCCCGGAGACAGTGTGTATTCTTCTTCTGAGGGGATAACTCACAACCTTGAGGTCATTACTTGTCCGCCAATTGTGATGTTGGATGAAAGTGAGCTTCTTCCACGTGAGGTGGCACGCTCTCGATTGGGCTTACCGACAGATGCGAAGGTTGTTTATGTCCAGCTAGGTGCCGGAGAAATCAATGACATTCAAAGTGAAATTCGTATGACCCTTGAGTGCCTTCTCGAGAACCCCAGTGTCCATGTGGTGTTGGGCGAGTCTCTCATCGGGGAACGCATAAATATTGATTTGCCCCGAGTTTCGATCCTCCGCGATTACCCGAATTCAATGTACTTCCGAGGATTTGATGCCACTGTGCAAGCAGGAGGGTACAACTCCTTTCATGAAACCCGCGTGTTCGGGCTTCCAGCCTTATTTTATCCAAACATGAATACTGGAATGGATGACCAAATGGCTCGTTGTTTACTAGCCGAAAAGGAAGGGTGGGGAGAAGTCTTGCAAAAAAAGACCCTTGAAAATATTAAATCCTCTTGTGAGGATTTACTCAACAATCGACTAAAATCCTCTTCTCCATCAGAGTGGGTGAATGGAGCAGATGTCTTGTGCAAATTGTTAGTGGAGGAATTGGATGAATAATTTGAGTGAGGAGGACGCTTGGATGATGCCTAGGGAAGCATTCGAGTGGATTGAAGAACACATCCCAATTGGTTCAAAGGTGTTGGAATTCGGTAGTGGAAAGGGAACTGAAAGATTGTCTCACAATTACACACTGTTTTCCATAGAACACAATCCAGAATGGATCGGTAGATACAATTCAAATTACATATACGCTCCAATCAAGTTAGCTCCCACCGACTCTTCTGAACAAGGAATTGGTTGGTATGATATTGAAATCATAAAACAAAACTTGCCCGATGAGGATTTTGCTCTCATTATTATTGATGGCCCTCCGGCAAGCATCGGAAGGTCTAGAATTTTGAATCACTTATGGATACTAGGAAAGAGTGATTATATTTTGATTGATGATTTGCACCGTAAAGAAGAATACAGTCTTTCTCAACGAATTGCAAAGGAATGTAATCTAAAATGTCTTCATCTATTTAAGGAAAGTAAGAACGTCTCTGAGAGGCAATTTGGAATTTTTGTGAGGAATTGATGTGCCTACTAAGAAAATTGAGGACATTTATATTTCTACGAGAGAAGGAAGGGAACTTCATCGTATACGTCAATCCTTTACGTTTAATCTCGGAATCCAAATGGTGCAAATTATCAAAAACCCTCTGAATTTAATTTTGTTCCCATATCGCTTATTCCAGTTATTATTAGGGGGGAAAAAGCCTCTCGATTTGAGATATGAGCCGTATTCTGATTACCTCATTATAGGTGTGGATAAAACAGGGGAATTTTATTCCAGAAAGGCGTTAAAACTCGCAGAAAGGTTACAATCCACTTCCAGTACTGAAGTGACATTGATTTCAAACTCTCAATCTGGGCCACTGGAGGACAACCAAATTCAATGGTTTAGATTGCCTGCGGCTAGAGAGAACAATTTTTCGAGAAAACAATGGAACATCACGATAGAACGAATGCTTTCAACCGCTATTGCTTTGAGCCGGCCCCAAAAAATTATCTTCTTTGGCGATTATCTTTATCGAGGTATCATTAATTCGCTTGAAGACGTCGATGAATCTGTCATACAACTTTGGTTTTATTCCGAGTATCCAGACGCGTCCCATTTAGAAAATAAAAAATATAGCAGAATCGAAAAGGTATGTGTTCCTTCAAACACACTTATCCCTCGAACATCTGATGAGATCATAGGGCGTTATTCCAGGACGGGTCCAACTTTCATCGTAGATTTAAAGAAAAGCAATCAGCATATTTTCGACATTTTACAGGCCCACCCCGATTCGAAAATCTTAGCAATTCAGAGAAAAGACCGTTTGCCACAAGGAATCTCAAGCACGATTAATATGACGGAGATTGTATCTCTCCCATTCATCGAAGGTGTGTTCCTTATTGTTGATGAATCCTCAAAAATTATGCCAGAATTAGCTTCAATCCAATTACCATGTGTTTTATTTCTTGGAGAGAGAATAAATTCTCCGGTTATTGCTGAAATGGTCTCAGATCTTGAACTGTACAAGGATTTAGTTGTCTCAAGACGATCAGATATTGATAGTATCGAGCAATCAATTGACTATCTGACATCAAGGGATATCGATTACAATCTCAAAAAGGGACGGGATGATTATGTGATCAAATGGTTGGGTTCCTTGGGTATAGATTGAATGCTTCTAGTTTTTCAACTTCCATCTTGGTATGTATAAAATGGGACAGTCGTCTTTGAACAAATTCTCTGTATTTCATCGGGACCAAATTTAATGAAGGCTGGTAATGCCCTTCCAAAAAAGAAACGTCGGTATCGATGTGTTCAGAAACGGAAGGATATTTTGAAATGATCTCATCAAACACTGCACTTTTTCCCCGCAACTGTTGAATTGAATACAAAGTACTCGCCGCCATTTTTAATTTTGGTTTACTCAGAAACGTATGAATCTCATTCGAAATTTGAATCTCATTCCCAACTAAAGAATTTTTTCTGAAACATTTCCAGCACGAACCGCATGGCTCTTTTGTTGACGAACGCAAACAAGATTGAGCATAATCAAGGTACTCTGCTTGTTTGACTATACTTTGGTTAACGATTTCGGAGCATCCCATAACTGGCTGTAGAATCTCTAAGCCTATGCTTTGAAACAAAGGAGCGTGTTTATTCCAAAACCAACTCTCGCCAAAATCACGGAACCGTTGACCGTGCCAAAGAAATGAATTTTCAAGCGGCATTCCTGTAGCGATACTGTCAAGTGAGAGGTGATCAGCAAGCAAGATTGCATGAACTGCACAAGCATAATCTGTCATAAATCCGGGAGATTTCCCCTCGCTTAACTGTCTAACGAGCTCATGATTTGACTCGACCACGATCACACTTCGATTTTGCTCCTGTCGAAGATGTTCGATGAATCGAAGTGCGTTGCTATGATCTAATTTGGAGTTGAAACCCGAACGCTTGTGATAGCACAAAACGGTTTGTTCGGGCAACAATTCCATTGCCGCGGTTGAATCTAAGCCTGCGGAGAAAGCGAGTCCTGGCCTGTACCCAGGTCTCCTCGAGGGAACCCATCCTTTCAATATGTCGGGTTCCAGTGGGCTTACTAAAACATATTCAGCAACTTTGAACAAGTCAGGATGAGCATCTTCAAATGAATAGTTATCTGGCATTTTCCACCAAAGTGCTAAATTTTTATATTGGAATGTGAGCTTTCCGCCGGTGAAGGACCAACCGTCAAGATGATTGTAAACCGATTCTTTGGGAATGATATGCCTCACTGAAGAAACTGAGGCAATCGCTTTTGTTGAAGAATGAATATTTGCCCTTCTTTGTGGAAGAAGTTTAAAATTCCCAAAATCTAAATGATATTCTTCCGGTTGGAAAAATTCTAAAGAGGTTATTGGGACAAATTTACGATGTTTAGTGCGTATGAGTGACCACCTTCGATTTTTCTCATTCGAATCTGACAATATCATTTGTTCTTTGTAAGAATACCTTCGCAATGTTGTGACATAACCCTCCTTGGGATGTATATCGATGTAACTCGAAGCATTTTTGATGTCATATAATGTATCCAGTATGTTAAACCCAACTCGACACGCACGGATTGTGAAATCAATATGTGAATGCCCTCGAATCGGGAATTCTTCTTCGTCAAAGCCTCCTATCTTTTCAATCACATTTGGCGTGATTGTATAGAAACAACCCATGCAAGATTCACCATCAGTCATCGATACCAGATCTATACCATTCATAGTAGTGTTTTTTAGATGCTTGCGCTCCTTCCAATTTTCATTGAAGTGGACCATGTGCTCAAAACCAGTTTCTTTAATCGCAGTGTAGTATGCATCATCCCACCCACTTTTCCGGAAAAAAATGTCATCATCGGAAGAGAACAACACATCAAAATCCTGTTTGTCAGATTTGCAATAGGAAAGAATGCTATTTGTCTGCTTAGCAATTCCCCCTCCACTGTTCTGGATAATGACTAACTTGGTTAGGAACATATCGTATTGAATTAACTTTTCCAGTGTTTCGTCACTAGAACCATCGTCAGCGATAACCAGCGTCCAATTGTGCGAATTGTTTCTCGTTTTGAGCCATGAGCTGAGGAACCCTTCCAAATAGTCCCACCGATTAATCGTAGTGACAGCCATGACAAAATGTAAGCGTTCCTTTTTTGGCCATGCTTTGGGTATTGACTCGTGCAGGAGAATTGGTTTTGACCGCCACCTTTTGTAATTGCGGGGGAAATCTTCCATCCTCCATCTAAACCTGCTTGAATAAGTTATTTGATTGCGAACATCCCGAATTCCTTCCTTTTCAACATCTGCGATAATCAAATTCGGCCAAGCAACATAACATGTATAATCTGGATTTGCATAAATTGTTTTCATTGGTTTAGAATCGAAGGGAGAGTTCATTCGTTCAATATTCGCTAACAACTCCTCAAAGATGGAGGAATGGTAGATCATGGCAAAACTCCCGTTAGAAAGTCTGTTTGGTTCGTAATCTGTTCTTTCTAAGAGATTGATATTCGTCCAATCCCATTGTGAGGCGCCCAGCATGAGAACGTTCCATTTCTTAGGAAGTTGTTGGAAAAACCTCGAAAATTTCAATGTAAAATCATGTGTCAAAATAATATCGTCGTCAAATACGGCGATACTCTGGTGGCCTTGAGCAATGGCATCTTGGAGGATTTTCTTCATTGTCAGAAGGTAGCCCCAAGCCCCTGGGCTCTGGATCGCTTTTCTCCCCAAGGACAAATCTTCTTTGTTATACGGGGTTGAATGATATGTATCAAAATCGCTCTTATACGGTTCATCGGCACCTCTTACTGCCGACATTCGGGATACTTCGAAACCTTCTCGTTGAAGGACATGATAACAATACTCAAATTTTTCTTCTTCACCATCCAGATTTAACACATACCCCGAGTCAACGACATCAGAAAGCGTCGTGATTTCTTCGATATCAAGTGAGTAAAGTTTGAATGAATCTGAACTTTCCAGTCCAGATGAGGAAAAAAGAATGCCAACCAAAACCTCATGATTGTTTTCGGGTACTTGAAGATAAACTGTTTTCTTGAGTCGGGTTGAATCGGGACCACCTCCAAACAAATGCACTCGTGGTATGATTTCCTCTCCACTCACTCTTGAATAAGCCCAAAGAAAGGCGCTTGCAGTTCTACTTTTGACTTCAACATCTACATCGATGGCATGAAGAGTATTCGGGGTGACTGGAAGACTGAGTCTGCAACCAGGTGTGCTGTTGTTTTGATTCGCTGTAACCTTCCAACAGTCTTCAAAATCCTCAAGCAGCGCCTTTTGATTTGGTTCAAGATATAGCGGTTTTTTTAATCTCTTTTGGAAAACCTGAGGCCTTATTTCGATAGACTTGACCACACAAGAATCACCAATGGATTGCTGGTGAGCTAAAACTCCGACATCAATTTTCGTGCCTTTTTTCACTGAGAATTGTGTTACTAATTGTTCAGTCTTCCTTGAGACATGGACAGTGCCGCCTATAGAGGATTTCCTGTTTACATCAAAAACCCAGAGATAAAAAGTATCAGATATTGATGCCTTCGCTGTAACCAACATCTCATAGTTCCCCTCCTCAAGAGTCAGCGGTTCTCTCGATCGCAATCCCGGGGTGCTTTGTGATTGGTTCACCGTGATTGTACAACCATTTTTTTCAAAACGCAGTTCAGCGCTTTGATTGGGTTTGAATATGGCAGAGTCGATCTCAAAACGCTTTGATGAAATCATTTCATTCCTCTCCGGTTGTCGAGTAATACAGTTTGATCATTTCTTCTGGTTTACCGACGCCGATGATCTGGCCTTTGTGAATAAACACCAGTCGGTCACAAATCTCTTTCATCAAGCCAAAAGAGTGGGACACAAGGACGACCGTTCCTGTTGATTTGACCAAGTCTAGAATTCGTTTCTTACTCTTTTCTTTGAACTGAGGATCGCCAACGCCCAATACTTCGTCGATGAGGAGAATATCTGGATGTATCGCACTCGCAACTGCCAAGCCCAATCGTGCTTTCATTCCGGATGAATACGTTCGAACAGGCTCCTCGATGAAATTTCCAAGTTCACTAAATTGTATAATCTCGGGCAATTTTGAGACCATTACCTCCTCATCATGGCCGAGAATGCTCCCGTAGAGGATAGCATTTTCTCTGCCGGTTTGATGACCTGAAAAGCCTGTGCCGAGGCCAGCCAGAAGAGAAATACTTCCGGCGGCCTTGCAATTTCCTTCATCGGCAGGATAAATGCCTGAGATAATCCGAAGAAGCGTCGATTTCCCGGACCCATTTTTGCCAATTATCCCTAAGACTTCTCCTTTTTTAATAGTTAAACTAACGTTTCGAAGAGCGGTAAATCTCTCTTTTTTTCTCCAAATAAGATTTATCAACATCTTCAATGCGTTCCTCTGCTTTGGAAAATGCAGCGTGACATTGTTTATTTCAACAGCATTTTCGGTCATAGATGTTTCACCGCTCCTGCCTCATATCGATTGAATACATAACTTCCCAGAACCCACATTACAATCCCAAAACCGAGTGATCCGAGTATACCTGCCAAGGGTATGCCGAGGCTTTCACCTGCGATACCGTGCCTTGCCATTGTAAGTGGCACGACCATTGGGTTGTAAAGTACCATTTCACCGAAGGCTCCACGTTCCAAAGCCATCTCATATGTCCACATCACCGGTGAAAGGAAAAAACCTGCCCGAACAATAAACCGGAACAGGTGTTCTACATCCCTTTGAACACAATTGAGAGGAGCCACTAACATTCCCAACCCAATAGCCAAAAAACCTGCCATGAATATACTCAGGGGAACATAAAGCAAGTAAATCGTGATTGGGAGATTGTAAAGGAGTATGATCGGAATCACCACCAAACAACTCATCATTGAGATGATAATGTTCCCCTGCATTGCAGTCATTGGAAATATAATTCGCGGGAAATATACCAAATGTATGGTTTGACCGTTCCTCGAGAGAGATGCCACGGTTGCTTGTAGCGCTTTTCCAAAACAACTCCAAACAATAACCCCAAGAATAACCCAAACAGGATACATCTTGTCAGGGTTTCCTGCTAGCATAATGAAAAGAAAATAGTACACGCTTGCGAGCATAGCAGGTTCTAGTACAGTCCATGCATAACCAAGCATGGCGTTTCTGTAACGTCCCCGAATTTCCTTTCGAACGAGATTTCGTACCAAAAACCGATGCTTGAACAGAATGGTGATGTTAGTGAATGGGGCCTTCCATGATTCCCCCCTCTCCCCTACATTTTCGAGGGTAGGCGTAGGGAGTGCCTCGGACATGATTTCCGGTTCGCAATTGAGTTTATCAAACACACAGAGGTTTTCAACCAAAAGGCCTTCTTTACAACTCTCCCATCTCAATCGGGATCGATGTGAGGATTAAAATCTAAAATAAATGAAATCAACTGTTTCAGCGGGTCGAAGAAACAAAGCTAGCGTCAGCATGCTTCCAATTATGACTCCCCAAATAATCGAATTTTGACGAGCAATCCAATATTTCAATCCCCCAACTTTCCAACTAAGGAAATGCCCCATCACAAAGATTATGGCAATAGCAAATGTAAGGTATTTAATTTCTGGAAGCACCTCCATGAATTCTTTTTGATTCCAATATCCATCAATTCCGATATAGGTCTTCATTGATTGAAAAAGAACACTTGTGTTCTCGAGGCGGAACACAAGCCATGTTAAGAAAATTAGATATTGTGTGATCATCCAACCCGTGATTTTAGAGAGCCGAGGGATTTTATCGAACAAAGTCCCAATCACTTTCAATTTAATTAAGCCACGGTGGGCAATCAATAACACGCCGTGCATAAGCCCCCACAACACGAAATTCCATGATGCGCCGTGCCACAATCCACCAAGCAGCATTGTTACCATCAGTGCCCAAAGCATTGTTTTGTATCCATTTCTACTCCCCCCCAATGGAATGTAAAGATAATCTCGTAGCCAAGTAGATAGGGAAATATGCCATCTTCTCCAAAAGTCCTGGGGTGAAGTTGCAGCGTACGGCGAATCAAAATTCTCTGGCAATTCCACCCCGAGTAGATGGGACGATCCAATAGCGATGTCGGTATAGGCTGAGAAATCACAATAAATTTGAATTCCAAAAGCAAAAGCTCCCCACCACACCACTCCAATATTTTCTAATCCAGATGAATTTTCAAAAATTGTGTTTACATGCAATGCCACATTGTCGGCAACAATTAATTTCTTAGCTAAACCATATATGATGAGGGTCGTTCCAAGACGAAATTTAGCAGAAGATGGCTGAAGAACTGTCGATATTTGAGCTTTAAAATGGTCGGCTCGAACGATTGGACCTGCCACTAACTGTGGGAAAAAGGCAGCATAGCAAGCAAACGAAAGAAAGTCATCATAAGGTTGATTTTTATTTCTGTAAACATCAATAGTGTAGGACATAGTTTGGAAAGTGTAGAATGATATTCCTACCGGAAGAGCCACTCCCAACGTGTCTAATTCAGGGGTTCCAGTCAGTTTTAGGGATGTCCAATTCCAACTCTCGATGAAGAAATCAAGATATTTGAACGTCGCCAAGATTCCAAGATTGGTGATAAGAGAAAAACGAAGCCATTTTGTTTTGGTGCTTTTTCTGTCAGAAAACGCGATCTTATTGGCAGAGGTCCAATCTACAATCGTTGAGATTAAGAGTAAGATGATGTGCCAGCCAGAAGCAAGGCAAAAAAATAGGTATGAACTTGCCAGAAGAATACCAATTTGTCTTCTTCTTTTTCTGAATCCGATTACGAACGTGCAAAGAAATACCAATGGTAGAAACCAGAAGTAATATTCAGGAGTAACAAAATCCATCATTTTCCCTCAAGATAATGTTTGATTAATCTCAAATGCTAATTTGGAGCATATTTTTTCCCTACCTAAAACGTCCAAGTGTTCAATATCATAGAAATCTGATGGGGTCCATGAATCCTCCCAGATTAGATTTAATGAAGATACTCGTTCAAATTCTGTTAGTTTTTCAATTGTCATATTGTGCGCATCAAATTGGCCATCTAAAAGAAGTGATTTTGCATTTGGATGGATCGGGTAAGATACAAGAATAACAGGAATCTCGTTACTCGAAAAAGCTGAGACCATGTATACAAGAGCTTCATAATTTGCGTTTGTTTCGATTAAAGGATTGTATCTTGGTCTTTTTATTTCTTTGGCAATAGTTTCGGATTCATATTCAATGAGTTCAGATTCATTCAACGAATCTAAATATCTTGGTAACCAAACAGGATTTCTGAGATAGTTGGTCCAGTCTGTGGATTGGGGGCTTGGCGTGGATAAATACCAATGCCTTGGCGCAGTTTCGTTCATCAAGAAACTGCCCAATTCCTGTTCTAACGCCGTGTTAAAATAAGTGCTTTCTGAAGCAAAAGGATTCCGCAATATGCCATCCAAATTCTCCTTGTCCTGTTCGCGCAGTAATTCAACCCAATCACCATAATCATTAGAATCCATAAAAAGCGAGTTCAATTTAATCCGCATTTCAATATATTCAGATGAAGCATACTCAAGCGGGTATAGGTTTATCGGATTCAATTCTAGCAGGATTAACGACGGATTATGGTTGATTGCTGTAGTAGTTTGCATCATTTCGATGTAAGGTAACGATCCAGGCACTCCCAAATTGTAAACATGAGTATTATTTTGATTAATGTTGTTTTCAACGCACGAGCCAGATATTGCATATTGGGTCAATGATGTTCCTATGCCAACTACAGCACGATTTTCATCCAATCCGATCGTTTCCCATGCCTCAAACGAGAAAGAGTAACGTCCTGATCTTGCAAGGCTTGCATCATAGGCTAATGGTTGAATAATATATTGAGAGAGGGTTTGTGAGGCAATAAGCAAAGTCAAAATTCCAAAAATTATTGATGTGAATAATTGAGAATTATTCGATTGTATGCGCGTCATTGAAATCATTCCTTTTATGTTAGTTCATTTTTCGGGGACATTGTCTTCGGGCTCAATTTGAAACTGGCTTTGCCAAATGTTTATTTTAATCCAAAGCCCGTTTTGTAAAAGACTTGTTGGAGTAATTGAATATGTTCGTGGCATTTGGTAATTCGTAGATACCAAGGGACTGTGCACCAACGGTTTGATGAACTCCACCCAGTAGGAAAGAACATGGCCCAACCGGCAGATATCGCAACACGCGCTGTCACTGGGGATTTGACGGTGGGCATTATCGGCCTCGGTTATGTGGGTCTTCCAACGTCTATTGGCTTCCATGACGCTGGCTTCAATGTCTGGGGCGTCGATGTATCACAACGAACTGTGGACATGGTCCGGGCTGGAGAGAACCCAACCGGCG
>Ga0206677_10003278_pt1 | contig 13718 bp, 15 predicted proteins | sample M130m12015metaG_FD_155475 | JGI IMG/M metagenome (GOLD analysis project Ga0206677, IMG submission 155475) | Ammonia-oxidizing marine archaeal communities from Monterey Bay, California, United States - M1 30m 12015 | ecosystem: Environmental > Aquatic > Marine > Intertidal zone | place: USA... | reverse complement strand
ATTCCTATGCAAAGTCAATATTTTCATTAAAAAAGTAAAAAAACTTGAAATAAAATGAAATTAACTGTTGACAATCCTTTTCGAATAGGTTATATTGTTTATATAAGGTAAAACAAAAAGGAACCTATATAATGACAAATCAAGCTGTAGCATACTGGATCGAAACTCCTCTTACAAAAGTAAATGCATTAATCGCTGAATATCACGGTTATGCTAAGGAAGACAGTTCACTTGCTGATATGTATGATGAAGATGCAAACGACTTTATGCAAGCATTATCTTACTTCCGTCAATCTGATACCGAAGCACTTTCACAACATGTTCAATTCATGGATACTTCACCACGTGAATCGTTGGTTGAAGCTTTCTTCCACGACTGTGGGAAAGACTTCGTTGAGCATGTTCTCGGCTATTCAATGCGTAACGTTTAATAGAAACATAAGGAAAAACATTATGGGTACTTCAGCAAACATCGGCATTTATAATCCAAAAACAGATTCTATCACCGCAAGCTATTGCCACTATGATGGTTATGTAGAAGGAGTTGGTAGAACTCTTGTTACATCTTATAACTCACAATACGATGCAGAAATCGTAGCTAAAGGTGGTTACCTTTCCAGTCTTTCAGACGATTACCTTGAGTCAAAAACAAACTCGGTAAATTCTGATGCTGCTATCGTATATGAAGATATTCAACACTTTTTGCAACAATCCTTTAACGATACAGGCGCAGAATATGCATACGTATGGGATGGCAATGTTTGGTTTGTTGCCACTGAAAACAAAGGGTTTGAAGAAGTTCAAATTAATTTGAAAAAAGTTGCATAAAACAGTTGACATTCCATCTAAGATGGTATAATATAGTCTTATCAAATCAAATAATACACACACAAAAGGAAATATATCATGGCACACGAACTTGAAATGGTAAATGGCGAAGCTCAAATGGCATACCGCGAATCAGCTGGCAAGCCTTGGCATGGACTTGGTGTTCCAGTTTCAGACGACTTGTCTCCACAAGAAATGATGGAAGTTGCTGGCTTGGATTGGAACGTCGAAAAAGTCGACACATTCTACCGTTACAAAGGTGACAACCACAGCACTGGCCAACAGGCTTTGGTTCGTTCAACCGACGGAAAAATTCTTACACAAGTTGGACCAGGTTGGAATCCAGTGCAAAACTCAGAAGCTTTCGACTTCTTTACAGATTTCGTAAAAGCTGGTGATATGCAAATGGATACCGCAGGTTCTTTAAAGGAAGGTCGTTTGGTATGGGCTTTGGCCGACGTACAAGATGGCTTTTCACTCTTTAATGGAGATGAAGTAAAAGGATTTTTGCTCTTCTCTAACCCGCATCAATACGGTAAAGCAATCGACATCAAATTTGTTATGGAACGTGTAGTTTGTAACAATACATTGGCTGTAGCTTTGGATGAAAAGAACCGTGTTGGTGTTCGGATTAACCACCGTTCGCAGTTTGATGCTGATAAGGTAAAAGAAATCCTTGGTATCTCACACAATAAAGTCGAACAATTCAAAGAAGCTGCTGAGTTTCTTGGTTCTAAAAACTACGATCGTGAAAAGCTTATCAAGTATTTTGGTAACATCTTTGGCGAAAGTAGCCGTGATGATAAAGATCTTTCACGGACAGCTGAACAAGCTATGGGTTATGTAGAAAACCAGCCAGGAGATAATTTCCGTCCTGGAACTTGGTGGAATGCATACAACGCAGTTACCTATATGACAAACCACAAACTAGGTCGTTCGGCTGATACCCGTATGAGCTCAGCATGGTTTGGTGGTAACGCAAAACGTAACATCAACGCTTTGGATTTGGCCTTGGAAATGGCTGACGCATAAAAACAAAATCACAGGAGATTTTTAAATGAAAATATTAATCTTCGGCTTGCCAGGTTCTGGAAAGACCTGGCTGGCTGAACAACTTCAAGCACGACTAAACTGTGCTTGGTTTAACGCAGACAAAATTCGTGAAATGGCAAATGACTGGGAATTCAGTGAGGCTGCTCGTTTACGTCAAGCTTATCGTATGAAAGGAATTGCTGATTACGAAAAGGAAATGAAACGAACTGTTATTTGCGATTTTGTCTGCCCACTTGAAGAAACTCGTGAAATCTTCGATGCTGACTATACAGTATGGATGGATACTATTAAGGAAGGTCGTTTTGGCGATACAAACAAAATGTTTGAAAAACCTTCAATAGTAAATTATCGTGTATCTAAATGGTACGATGATACGGATGAAACTCTAGCTAATGCTATAGAACGGCACATAAGGATGGAACACAATGTTTGACTATAAAAAACCAACAGTACAAATGCTAGGACGTTGGCAACCATGGCATGATGGTCATACTGAATTATTTAAACGTGCACATTCAATTACCGGCCAAGTCGTTATTATGATACGTGATGTGTATCAATTTGATGGTGATGCCGGTGCAGGTCGTACTGCTAAGCAAGACGATAATCCTTTTGGTATGATTGATGTTATTGCTAATATTGAAAAAGGCTTAGCTGAACATGGATACCTTAATGGACATGAATACATCATTTTAGAAATGCCTAATATTGTAGATATTAGTTATGGGCGTGGTGTAGGATATACCTTTACTGAACATGATCTAGGTAAAGACATTCATGATATTAGTGCAACTAAAATTCGTAAACAAATGCGTGAAGAAGGTAAACTATAATGGAAGCACCAGTTTTTGAAAAAGGCTACCCAAGCTACGAAGCCGTTAATGGTATGGGAGATTTGAAATTTACAACAGCAGGAGATTATTTAATGTCACAGAATCCAACAACATCAGTAACCGCTGATCAACTACGCGCTTTTATTGAACGCGTGGAAAACTTAGAAGCTGAAAAAACTGCAGTCTCTGAGCAAATTAAAGAGGTAATGGCTGAAGCTAAAGGCCAAGGATATGAAGCAAAAATCATTCGTAAAATTGTTTCAATTCGAAAGCGTAATCGTGACGATGTTGAAAACGAAAACGCAATGACACAACTTTACATGGATGCGTTGGGAATGTAATGAAACCAAAAGACAAAAAAGATTTGGAAATTATGCAAAGAATGGCTGAACTTACTCAGCCTATTGATAGACAAATCATGATGTGTGACGATGCAAATGAAGTTCTTATGTTAGCCTCAGCAATGTTAACAACAGCCATAAGAATTTTTGATGAGCAAATCACAGAAGATGGTCGTAATCATATTCTTATGTCATACATTACAGAATAAAAAAAGGCCACCCGAAGGTAGCCTTAGTTTGTAGATGGGAGAGGTTAAACCCTCTCCCTTTTTTGTTATACTTAGAAGAGGTTTGAAACCAAAACTCTACGGTAATACTGGTTAGTATTGTTGGTAATTGCACCATCGTTTGCAGCAGCTGAGCCACGAGCGAATGGGTTAGCAACCATACCGTAACGAGTTTTAAACCCGATTTTTGGCTGGAAGCTGTTTTCACCAACTGCACGAACCATTTGTAGCGGTACATATGGGCAGTAGAAGAGGCCTGCATCGAATGCTGAAGAACCTTTATAACCTACAACCATATAGTTAGCGCCTGCATATGGGTCGATGTATACTTTGTAGCGACCGTTAAGTACACCGGCGAAAGTGTTACCTGTGTCATCTACTTGTAGTGAGTTAGAGTTAAGTGCTGGTGTGTAATCAAGTACACCGGCCATTTGCAATGCTGATGCAACGTCAGAAGAACAGATAACCATGTTACCTTTACCACGACGTGTACCTTTTGCAATTGCGTTCGCTTCTTGTTCGATTTGGAACATTAAGCCTTTGAACTTCTCAACTGACCAACGACCGTTTGCATCGACGTCTAAGTCGAATGTACCGGCAGAGGCTGTACCAGCAGCACCAGTTACGGCTGATGTGTAGATTGAGCGAACTAATTCACGGTTGATTTCAACTAAGATTTCAGACTGTAGAATGTTTGCTAGTTCTGTCTCAGCGTCTAAACCGTGTACGGCTTTAAGATCCTGAGCAAGCTCTGTTGTGTATTCTGCTTTCAATGCACGTGATTTAGCAGCAACTGTAACTTTTTCAATTGAGAAAGCCATTTCTGCGAAACCAGCGCCAACACCGTCACCAAGTGCTTCAGCAGCTGCAGTGTCCATGCCTTTACCAGTAACTACGGAACCGAATGCTGTTCCACCAGTTGTAGTACCATTTGGATTTGCTGCATCGCCAGAGAAGCCTGTGTTTGCTTCGCCGAAGAATGCTTCTGCACCACCTTGGTTTGTGTACTTGGAACGCATTGCAAAGATCAAGCCAGTTGGGCCTGTCATTGGCTGAACGCCAGCAATGTCGTATGCCATCAAGTTTGGCATTGCACGACGTACTAAGCTGATAAGTACTGGGTCGTAACCAGCTACTGGGCCGGTTGCTGTTGCACCGGCTGTGAAGCCGTCTGCGCCTGCAGCGTTAGTTGGTGCTGCTTCTGAAAGTAATGAGCTCATTGAAGCAGACATGTCGCCTGATTCCATTAAAGCTTTTTCTGTGTTTTCAAGAATCGTAGCAGTTACGCTTTTACGATGCTGATCTGTAATTGCAGTGAAAGAGTCATGCTCGAGAACCGGGCCCCACTTTTCCACTAGCGCTTGATAGTTTGACTGTGCCATTTGATGTCTATCTCCTTGGTTAATAAAGTTCTATCTGGGTATATTTATAATTATGTGTTTTTACCGAAATATTAATTACGCGAGTTTAAGAATGCTGTGATAGCGTTAATTGAGGAATGCTCAGAAACAGGAGCTTTGGCTTCTGATTCTTCTGTGAGGATCTCTTCTTCAACGACTTCTTCAGCAACTACCTTAGGCTTTGCAAAGAATGATTCTTTGAGAGTTTCTAAGTCAGCCTTGTACTCATCCATATTTGCGGCGTCAAGCTTTTCAGAAAGAACTTTTAATCTCTCACGCTGTGTGATTGTGAGATCTTCAGTCATTTCTTCGAAAACTCTTTCAGCTTTAAGTGAAGCGAGGTGCTTTTGAAGTTCTACATTTTCAGTAATTTTTTCGTTTGCAGTACTTTTAAGTGTCTCAACTTCTTCTTCTAAGCCCTTTACCACGTCAACTGTATTTTCGTCAACATCGATATTGTGCTCTTCAAAAAGACCTTTGAGACCATCCATTAAGGATTCTGCCATTTCGACTTTAATGCCAGCCTCAATAGCAAGTTCATTTTCTTTCATCCACTCTTCTACTACGTAGTCAAGATATGAATCAAGATTATCAACAACTCCGTTTACGCCTTCTTCAATAGAGTTATTCATCTCAGTTTCAAGACGCTCTGTTGTTTCAGCGATAACTTTGTCTGCTTTGGCTGTTGCAGCTTCATTTACTGCAGCTTCAAAAACAAGTGTTGCTTTGTTTTTGAAATCTTCTGATAGGTCCATGCCTTCGAACATTGCTGCAATAGATTCGTCAAGCTCAATTACTTCTTCAACGATTTCTTCTGCTTCAACTTCTGGAGCGGCGTCCTCTTTAACAGAACCACCTTGGCCTGGAGTGACTGCATCTACTTTATCTGCAGAGCCGTCAACAGACTTTTTAACGTCTGCTTTTTTCTTCTTTACTGCGCCGCCAGCACCTGCAACTGGTTCTGCAACTTCTGCTGCTGGAACACCTGCACCGCCGGATTTTTCGACGAACTTTTCGTCTAGCTCATTTGACATATGTTCTACTCCTTTTAATTAAGCTATTCTATATGTTTACTATTTATTAAAAAATCAATTTCTAAGCGAATTAATAAAACGTTCGAACAGCTTAGCTGCCGTGGATTCATCAACCCTTCTAACTACTCTTCTGACTTCTTTTTCAATTTCTTCTTGAATTTCTTCTATAACTTCCTCTACTTGTGGAGCTGACGGTAGCCAGTGACCTGAGGCGATGTCGTAATAAAATTCAGCGTTTTCCATAATGCCGTTTACAAAACAGTTTGGGCCTGAAGGATCTGTGACAATATCCACTGTTGATAAGTGAAAATCGTCTTGAACTTCCATAATTCCAGATTTCATTGGTTTAACTGATCCCAACCCTCTAGTTGAAACCCCAATTTTAACATCTTCGTCCATGAAAGTTTTTACGATTTCTCCCATTGGTGTACTCAAAATTTTGGCTTTTCCAACAAAGTCGGACCCATCTCTTTTCATTTCAGTGATAAGGTGTGATACTCTATCACCGTTAATGGTTGGAGTTTCTGGGTGACCGAGTTCTCCAAGGGCTCGTTTAGTTTCGATGAAGTCTTTGTTATAGCGATTCATCTCATTCTCAAGAATCCCAGCAGGATAAATTCTCCCGTTACGATTTTTGATGTCTCCTTGCATAAAGATTCCTTCAATGAAATAAGACTTTTTCCCAGTCGCTTCATTGAGCTCTGTCGCAATTTGAAGATCTTCTGTTACTTCAGTAATTAATTTCATTGGTTCAATCCTTACTTAAATTACTATTATATTTATAATAAATTATAACGCTTCTCTCGCAAATCCAAGAATCTCCTCAAAGCCGCTTTTATCTTTCTTAGCAACTTCACCGAGTTTCTTTTGGTTTTGACGTGATAAGTCTTTAAACATTGCAGTCAATGCATTTGCATCTTCTTTTTTAAGAACTACTTGAGATCCGTCTTTCAATTTCATTGCACCTGGTTTAAACTTCATTGCTTCGTCTAATAGGTCTACGTCTTCTTTACGAACCTTTTTGCTGCTACCACTATCGCATGCAGCTTCAGTTTTCTTCTTTTTATTACGAAGCATTGCTAAGTCATGCCCATCAATTTTACCATTCTTATTATGGTCAATTTTCTTTTGCTTTGCAGATAATTCTTCGTCAGTTAATTCTGTTTCTTCTTTTTTCTCCCAAGGAGCTTTTTTCAAAGTAACAGCTTTCTTACCTTTTTCTGAACCTGCTGATGCTTTAGCAAGCTTTTTCATAAGGGAAGCTTTTTTGTTTTCAACTACTGTTTCTTCAGTAGCCATACCTGTCATTGTTTCAGCTGTGGCATAGCTATAAAGTGTTTGCATTTCTTTAGCAACACCAGCTAATTTGTTTTGAAACCATTCTTCTGGGTCATTGGTTGACTGTACGTATTTTGCAATACCCATCATGTTATGAGACATAGCACGTAATGCACCCATCATCATTGGTTTTTCTTGTGAAGGATCTTCTGTTAATTCTACAGATTCCTTCATTGCACCGTGATACATTTTTACGGCTTCTTTATACTTTGGATTTTTCATCATTTGCTTTGACTCGCCAGCATCTGGATTATCAGAAATCATGCGAACAGTTGGTTCGTCAAGTTTATTTACTTTCATATATTTCTTATATGCATCCCACTTCTTAGGATCGACGGTCTTACCAAAGGATGATCGCATTGGTCTCATCGAACGAGAAATCTCATCAATTTGTTCAACGTCTTCACCAATGGTTTCAACGGCTGGATCTTTTTTAGCATATGAAGCATCATAGTTAGATGCATCTGGCTCAGTGCCTTTACCTGAAGTTTTTCCAGCGATATCTCCTGTAAATTGGTGGTCTAAAGCAACTGGGTGCTGTTGAACTTCATAAGTATGTTGGTCAATAAAGCGCTGCTCATCTGGAGAAATAGGTTTAGCTACTTCGCTGACCATTTGTTTAAAGGATTTCATGTTAGTCTCCTAAGAAAATTTGTTTTGATTTTAATCTATTTATCCATTTATATTATTTGCTGACGACTCTTGCTCTTGGTCTGGAACTTCATCATCATCTGGCTCTTGTGCTGCGGCCAGATCGGCTTCTTCTTTTGATTCAGCCTCTATTTCTTTTTTCATATCTTTGATTTCATCTTCAGACATACGTAGAACGTTTTTACGCACCCAGTCTCTAGAATAGTAAACACCAATTGCTTCTTCAACATCACGTAAAGTCGTAAGTCTTTCACGTTGAATTTCTGTCTCTTTAAGCTCTTCAAAATAGTTGTCTTGAATGAAATCATATCTTAGATCATTTTTGATTTCCATAAATTCTTCTGGTGTCATAATACCTTTAAGCACTAATTGCTTTTCAAGTACCTGAGTAAAGAGTGTAGAAAAACGAGATCTTACTCTTTTAACGAATTTACCGAACTTCATTTCATCACGGGTAATTTCGGAAACACGACCAAAGGAATACATAGTTTCTGGCTCTAAACGAGACAATGGAACTTTCAATGCTTTGAATAGTTTACGTTGGAAGTACTGAAGGTTTTGATCGTCAGTTAATCCAGCAGCTGAACCACCAGCCATAGTATCAACTTCGGTTGTTCTTTCACCACCACGACGTGGGAACCAAAAGTCTTCTGTCATTGTCATCATTTTGCGCGAGTCTGTAATTTCACCAGTAGAAGAGTTATATTGTAACTTGTTCTTATGGCGAACCATCATATCTTTTATATACTGCTCAGCTTTCGATTTAGGAAGGTTGCCAACGTCAATATAAAAAACTCGTCTTTCAGGAGCTCGTGTAATAGTGTAAATGATTGTTGCATCTTCCAACATCCTTAATTGGTTTAATGGTTTAATAGCACCATGTAAATAGGATAAAACAAGAGCATTGTTTTCGCTCATTAAGCCTGAAGTTACTCTAGCTATTGAGTCTTTTGCAATCTTAAACCCTTGAGTTCCTGACTGCATAGTACCTTTATTACCACCAAAGCCGTTTTCAGAATACATGTAGTATTCGGCTTTAGTTTTCTTTACTGGAATACCTGAGTGTGGATCCTTATCTTTCTTATCCATTTCACGAATAAGCTTAAGTTTTCTAGGATCAACATAACGGAGCTCTTTAATGCCCGCTTTAATATCTTCGTTATCAATAATAACGTGATAGTTAATTCTTCCATCAACATAGAATTTGCTGAACATGTCATAGCCTTGAGCGGTAAAGTCAAATAGGCTCATTATGCTATCAAATTCTTCTTGAAGTTTATCTTTTACTTTGTCAGGCAAGTCAACGTCATCTAACAGTAATTCGACGACTTTATCGTCAATGTCAACACTAATAGATTCGTTTACGATTTCGTCTACAGCCTGAGCAATCTCTGGATGCATAGCTAAAGCACGATAACGACTTACTAGTTCAGATTCTGTTTTAGCAGTACCTTCCATATCCAGAATAGTACTATAGAACCCGCCCATAGCATTACCGCTGACAGTGATAGCACCGTCATCGTTAATAGGTTCCGCGAATGAGGTTAATGGTTCAACCTCATCCGCTTCCCGTTTAATCTCAAAACCAAAAATTTTCATTTTGTCACTTTCTCATTATATATTATGTAGTAGGTACGCCGGTATTTCCTTCAACTCTCCATAAATCATACTGGAATGTTACAGAAAATTCTTCAATTGAATCTGTCTGTGACCAATCCATTTGGATACCTTCAACGCTAATTGGGAACATACCTTCGAAAACGTATGTACGTAATGGCGAACCGTCTTTACTGTACTGGGTAATTTGACCAGTAGATTTATATTGTTGTGGTAACCCTCTTGAGTTTGAATCGTGAGAGTTAATAAAGTTCATCCATTCTTCCATAGCGTTACGAATGGCGAAATCTTCGTCGTTGATAATTGTGACCGTCCAGTCAGCAAATGTTCTATCACCAGCATATTTGACCTGGCGCCCGAAGTAGGGTACCGTATATTGGCCAACAGTTGATTCCGGAATTCCTGCAGCTCTAATCATAAATGGAACTTTGATGTCTGCTACATTGGAAATCGGGTTAGTGACTTGACATTGGAAGAGCGTTGGACGTGCACCGCCACCTACGAGTTCTGATTTGAACTGGTTGATATTGAATGCCATGTTTTTCTTCTCCTATTTTAAACTATTTATTACGAGATCTGACCAACGATTTCGTCAAACTCAATGCCTGTTCTAGTAGCTACGAACGTAAGTTCGATAACGTTAATAGAACGAGCTGGCTTGATGAAGATACTTGCTCGGAATTCATTTCTATCAATGACCTCAGGAGTATTGACTGTAGAATCAGATACAACTCTGAAGTCAATAATACCACGACGTCCTTGAATGTCTCTTAAGAATGGATCAACAATGTTTCTAAACTGTGTTTGTGTAAATTCATCGTTAAATTCGAATAAGAAACTTTCAGCTGCTGTAGCAATTGATTTCTCAACCGCAATAAACAATCTACGTACATTAATACGATCAAAAGCACTTGCCATTCCAAGTCCGGTTTTATCACCGAAGAGAACGATACCACGACCTGTTTGTGACATAACTGGGTTAATGTCTGAGCCGTATAATTGATCTCTTTGCGGTTTACTTGGATTAAATGCAAGCTTAACAACGTTTTTGATAACGCCTTTTCTGAAACCTGCTGGTGATTCCCAAGCATCCACCCTTGAAATAAGGCCTGCCATGTCGCCGTTTAGAGGAGTCCAACGATACACATCGTTATACTTATCATAACGATATTTGTATCCACTATCCATAAACATATATGAAGAGTTTTGGATTTTGTTACGATGTGCTACTGCATTCGTAAGTTTGGCATTTGTCTTAAGCTCATCTACAACTGCTTCTTTGGAAGGTGATACCAACATTACGCAATCTCTACGATAGTCTACAACGTTTGATAGGATATAATTTGCCCTTGTTGCTGCGTCGTCGTTTTTACCAACCATAACCATTGAAATATCGAGCTCATTTGAGTTCTTCAATGTGTCATAAGCAAAGGCTAAGTTAGCCAATGTTGCATTTGATTCAGTTGCTGCATCAGTACCATTTACCATGGATTCATATACTGCAATCGAGCTTGAAGCCTGTGAACTAATTACTGAAGTATTTGCTACTTTCACCCAAGAGGAGAAGTTTTCAATTACATTTCCATAATAGTTTGTTTGACCTTGTGGGCCAACTGCGCCGACTGTAGTTGATAAGTTTTCAAATTTTTCAACCACTGTACCAGCTACACCTGTAACATCACCATCTTCGTCAATAACTGCGATGTGAACGTGACCTGCGCTTGGAGCTGATCCGAAAATACCATTGTGTTGCCACTTTTTAGTAAATCCAATTTCGTCTAATTCTGTTTCTGCTAAAGTATATCTTGTTGTAAAACCAACATCATATTGATATGCTGTTGTTACTGTGACTGCGGTGTTACCTGATCCAAAAGTAGTTTCAAGCTCTGTTTCTTCAAAGGTGCTAACAACTAAGTCTTGGTATCCAACACTGTCGTTACCAACTGTAAGAACGTCACCAGCAGCTAATGTAGCTAATTGGTTAGTGTTTGCCGTTTCAAAAGATAATGCATTAGCATTAAATGTAATTGTTTGTGTTACGGCGTTATTTGAAACTTTGTTAGTTGGGATTTCAGCTACATCGATCCAAGAACCGCTAAAGCCACCCGCAGTAACCCAAGCTACTTGTAATGAGTTACCAATATCGCCAGGATACTTTGCATCGAATGCACCATACGTAGTATTATCTGGGTCAATATCGTTGTTCGCAAATCGTACAATTTCTGTACCAGTTGCTGTTGCAGATCCGTCATCTGCTCTTACGACAAACAAAGCATTAGAATATGCTAAAAAGTCTGCTGCCGTGAAAAATGTTTCGTAGTTATCTGCGGTCGGTTTACCGAAGCGGTCAACTAAATCATTTTCCGATGTGATGAGAATCGGATCATTAGTCGGACCCCATCTAAATATTCCAGCAATTGCTGCGGGTGGAGTTGTAACGCCAGGTACTGCCTGACTCGCATCCACTTCACGAACAATGACTGAAGGACTTACGGAAAAAGCCATGTTTTTCTCCTTTATTAATTAGAAACGCGTTTTCAATATATCACTGTTTCTATTTATAAAAATTCCAATTTACTTTTTTGTGAGCTTTTTCATAGTCTTAAACCATCGTCTTCATAAAATGATTCATCTCCAACGTCTACGAAACCAAATGGTAACATTTCTTCTTCAATTTGCTCTTCTGTCTTTTCTCTTAACCTTGTTAAGGTATTTATATCAGTCATATCTTTAAAGTATGCTTGGTCTGTCATCCATGCAAAGAGTACTAAATTCATGACTAAGTCGTCATGAAAGCCTGATTCTGCTTCAAATGAGTTTGCTTTCTTAGAAAATCTACTCAATTCAGCGATAGTTTCATAATCTCTAATCAATAGTTGTTGTTGTTCAACTAACATTTTAAGCATTGAACAACCGGTTCCTTTTACAAGTTTTGTTGTTCTTATTCCACTGTCTACGTTTTTACCAAAGCCACCACTTAGTACTTTGCCGCTTCGACCAGAATTTTGTGTATAAAGTAGATTTTCATATCCATAATCGATATGTAATACATCTACGACCTGCTCTCCAATATCATTAATTTCTACTAAAATGCCTGCTGTATTATATATTAATCCAACTCTATGGAGAACAGAAGCAAAGTCAATAGGACCAATAAAATTATCTCTAAATACAGCAATTTGTCTGTATGGCATTTCTGAAATATCAAACACAGTAAACGTTGAATAGTCTAAACCTTTACCTCTTGCAACGTCTGCAGTTATCACATATTGTTTATCTTTTTCTGCTTGTTCATATTGGAATAAACCTTCAGATTGAGCAATAGGTGTGTCATGTGCCAGTGTCTTAAGTGTAGGACCATTAATAAGGGTTCCTGATGAACCTAAAAACTCGCAACAATATTCTTGGTTGAACTTTGCTTCGTCGTGATCTAAAGCTTCTATGGTTTCTTTTTTCCATTTTTCATCTCGGCCAGGCACATCATACCACATAACTTCTTCATATTCGTAGCCATTAGTACCTTCTTTTGCGCCTTTACATGTTTTCCAAAAATGGTTTAAGCCATTAGGAGTGGAAGTCATTAGAAGTTTTGTTGACTCACCAGACGAAATAGTAGGATAAACAGATGCGAAGAAATCGTCGTATCCTTCAATAAATGCAACCTCATCGAGATATAGAAAATTAACTGACTTACCACGAATTGCTGATGACGATGTCGTTCCCGCCAAAACTTGGCAACCATTTTCAAGTGCGATGTTTCCTTTGTTCCATTCTTCTACTCCTTGTTGTAGCCATTTTGGTAAAGCCTCGTATGCTAACTTAACTCGAGCCATAACCTCTCGAGCTGCATCACCTTTATTAGCCAAAATAGCAACAGTTTTAAATTCATTAAATAAAATATAATGTAAGATAACTGCAACTGCCGTAGTAGTTTTACCAGACTGACGAGCTGTTAATACAGCCATACGTCTGTTGTCTGTAATTTTTTGAACAATACTTTTTTGGTAATCGTACATTTCAAAAGGAACTAAACCTTTATCAACATGTACAATTTTAATATACTCTTTAGAAAAATAAACTGGATCTTTTGAACACTTTAAATATTCCTTAATAAGCTCCGGAGTAAATTCAATTTCTTCTTGTACTTTTTTTAGATGTGAGTTGCCTAGGTAACCGTCACCCATCGTTATCGCCCTTAATCATTTTGAGTAAGTCAGCAGTTGACACAATTAAATTATTATTTACTGTGTTTGTTTGTGCTGCTTCTCTTGGTGCATTTATTTCTTCCTGAGCAAATTTCTTTTTAGATGAAATATCAGCAAAGTCTTTGTTTGCATCAAGCATTGTTTTCATCAAAGTAGAGACAACTTCAAATGCCCTAGGTTGCTCAGATTGT
>Ga0206677_10003277_pt1 | contig 13720 bp, 3 predicted proteins | sample M130m12015metaG_FD_155475 | JGI IMG/M metagenome (GOLD analysis project Ga0206677, IMG submission 155475) | Ammonia-oxidizing marine archaeal communities from Monterey Bay, California, United States - M1 30m 12015 | ecosystem: Environmental > Aquatic > Marine > Intertidal zone | place: USA... | reverse complement strand
ACTACAGCGGAACTGCAACAGACGACAATGGCTCTTGCACTTATGCAGAATCGGGTTACGATTGCTCAGGCGACTGCTTGGTCGATTCTGACGGCGACGGAACATGCGACCAATTTGAAGTGTTCGGTTGCACGAATCCATCAGCGGATAATTTTGATGGCGATAACACCGAAGAAGACGGCTCATGTGAGTATCTGGGTTGCACCCTTTCAAATGCTTGCAACTTTGATTCGACGGCCAATACCAATGACGGCAGCTGTGAATTCCAATCTTGCTTGGGTTGCACTGATTCAACAGCCTGTAACTACGACTCAACGGCATCGGGTGATGACGGTTCTTGCACTTTTGCAGACACGGGTTATGATTGTGATGGCAACTGCCTGACCGATTCGGATGGAGATGACGTATGCGACGAATTTGAGATCGCGGGTTGCCAAGATCAATCGGCTTGCAATTACGATGAGGACGCGACAGACAGCGATCCGAGCGCTTGTGACTTCAGTTGCTTTGGTTGCATGGCCACCAACGCATGCAACTTCGATCCAACAGCTACCCTCCAACCGGACGGTGCCTGTGATTATGAATCATGCGTGGGATGTGCAAACGAAGCAGCGTGTAACTTTGACCCAGCCGCTTTAATTAGTGCGCCAGGAAGCTGTGAGTACCCCGCGAATTCATTCGTTGATTGTTCTGGTGCTTGCGTCAATGATTCGGACGAGGATGGGGTGTGCGACGAGCAAGAGATCTTTGGCTGTACGGATGAAAATGCACCAAACTATGAGGAGTTTGCTACTGAGGACGACGGCTCTTGTCAAGTAGGTGGATGCATCATCCCATCGCCAAACTTCGCTTGTAACTTCGATCCTGACGCGGATTATCTGATTTTCCCAATGTGTGTGAACCCACCATGTGCTTCCACGGGCGGATCACCAATTCCTGGAGCCTTGTTGGTCCCAGGTTGTACGGATATGTTTGCATGCAACTACGATCCAGCAGCAACGGAGGATGACGGTTCTTGCGATTACCTCGCTTGCCTAGGTTGCACGGACACAGATGCTTGCAACTACGATGAAAATGCGGTTTACAATGATGGTTCTTGCGATTATGCGAGCTGCGCTGTGAGCGGTTGCACCAATTCGAATGCCTGCAACTTCAATTCAGAAGCTACTTCGGAAGACGGATCTTGTGAGTACATCTCTTGCACCGGCTGCACGGATGAAACGGCAGACAACTATGACGAGTCAGCAACGACAGACAATGGTTCTTGCTCATTCTCTGGATGTACGTTCCCGAATGCCTGCAACTATGACGCAACAGCGAATTTGTTTGATGGCAGTTGTGAGTACACGTCATGTGCTGGATGCATGGACGCCACGGCTTGTACGTATGACCCAGCAGCGACCATTTCCAATGCGAGCCAATGCGATTATGCAGAGGAGTATTACAGCTGTGAAGGTGCTTGTTTGAATGATACAGACGAAGATGGCACATGCGATGAACTCGAAGTTGCTGGTTGTACAGATGCCCAGGCTTCCAATTATGATGCCGATGCAACAGATGAGGATGGCTCTTGTGCTTATCCGGTTCCAGGTTGCACCTTGGTTTCAGCGTGCAATTACGATTCTGCTGCGACTGAAAACGACGGCTCATGTGAGTTCACTTCATGCGTAGGATGTTTGGATGGTGCTGCTTGTAACTTCGATGGAGAAGCTCTCTATAACGATCAATCGGCTTGTGAATTCCCGGCCTTCTACTACGATTGCGATGGCAACTGCCTGAGCGATGTTGATGGTGATGGTATTTGCGATGAAACGGACAACTGCAGCGACGCAACAGCTTGCAACTACGACGACGCTTTCAACCTGCCTTGTGCTGAGGTTGACGCTTGCGGAGTTTGTGGTGGAAACGGAGTTGATACGGACGGTGACGGTACTTGCGATAGTGAAGAAGTCTTTGGTTGCGATGCCGTTGATGCATGCAACTACGACATGGCTGCAACAGAAAATGATGGATCTTGCTCATACTGTGGATGTCCTGCGACGGATGCCAATTTTGACGGCTATGAGGTCATTGTAGAGCCGTTCGTGGTTCATACCTCTGGTGAATTGACTGGTCTGACCACGTACCGTTTGTACTTCGAGACAGGCCATCCCGATGACTTGGTGACTTCATTCACTGGAAACGGTGAATGGGGACTCGAACTCAACACCACAAGCTCATTCTACCAGCACTTCGCCGGTGGATGGTCAGCGGTAGGGCAAAATCCTGCTTTGATGGGACAATTCCCAAATCTGATGTACGATTCGTATGTCACTGTCCAATTGGATGGACCGGCTGACATGGCGGCGATGGAAATCAATCCGATTTCTTTGCCGGGTTCTTGGGTCAGTGAATTTGAAAGTGGACAAAACATTGTGATCAATGACTTCATCGGAAGCGGATGGTACGTGACTCCAGATGGATCAAACATCGCTGTGGACGAAAACAACCGCATGTTGTTTGCGCAGTTGACGACCGACGGAATCATTTCAGGTCAATTCAGAGCGCAGGTATTCCCAATGGGAGACAACATTAACGACGAGCGTGTCGACCTGAGTTTTACTCAGCCACTTTGCGGTTGCACCGAAGAAGCGGCTTGTAACTTCACGGTTGGAGCTGTTGAAGACGACGGATCTTGTGTGTTCGACACGGGCATCACGGATTGTTCTGGCGAATGTTACAATGACACCGATGGTGACGGCATTTGCGACGAGAACGAGGTCGAAGGTTGCACGGACACGACTGCTGCTAACTACAATGGTTCGGCGACAGACGAGGACGGATCGTGTGAATATCCGACCCTTGGATGCACCGACGAGTTTGCTTGTAACTTCAATGCAGAAGCAACAGAGGACAACGGAACATGTGAGTATCCAGCGTCATTTGCTGTGGATTGTGACGGCAATTGCTTCATCGACACTGATGGTGACGGCGTTTGCAACCAGGACGAAATCTTGGGCTGCACATTTGCCAACGCTTGCAACTTCCAAGAGGAAGCAACAGAAGAGAATGGATCATGCATCTTCGCTGATGAAGGCTATGACTGCGACGGTAATTGCCTTGCTGATGCTGATGGCGACGGTGTTTGCGATCAATTTGAAGTCTTCGGATGTACCGATGCGGGTGCATGCAACTACGATATGGACAATACAGAGGAAGATGGTTCTTGTGATTACTGTTCGTGTGGAGATCCTGCAAGCAACTATTCGATCACTGTCGAAGAGTATGCTGTCGATGGAATTGCAGGCATGACGACTTACCGCTTCTACGTTGACATGGAGAATCCAACCGATTTCTTAAGTGCGATGTACGGTACGGCTGCAAACCCTCTTTCTGTAATGACCAGCACAGGGTTCTACAATGATGATTTCGCTTCGGGATCAACTGCAGATGGAATCAACAACGCTTTCTTTGGCATTTTCCCAGAATTGGAATACGATAGCTGGGTTACAATTGGCATTGACGACGCTCCTCAAGGATCGGAGGTAGCCATAGGTACGGTTGAGAGCGAAGGTCAGCTTTGGATTGGAGCATTCAATGCTACTTCAGAGTTGAGCGGTCAGAATATCTTAATCGATCACCTCAGCGTATTTGGTGGTGCTTGGTACGTGACCAACGGTTCGGCGAACGGTTTGCCGGACGAAGACAACCAACGTGTATTGTTCATGCAATTGACCACTTCTGGTTCAATTTCGGGAACAGTCAATGCACAGATTTTCCCTGATGGAAACGGCGATAACGAGCTCTTTAAAACATTCTCTTTCGACGGCGCAGGTACTTTCTCTGCCGATAATGAATCTGAGAATGGTTTGGGCAATTCTTGTGGCTGTACTGACGAAGAAGCCGATAACTTTGACTTTGATGCGACTTACGATGATGGCAACTGCCTCTACTACGGTTGTACCGAAGCAGGAGCATGCAATTACGATTCTGGCGCAAACGCCGACGATGGTTCTTGCTTCTATGCTGCCACTGGATATGATTGTGAGGGCATTTGCTTGAATGATGCAGATGGTGACGGAGTTTGTGACGAATTTGAAGTCAGCGGTTGCCTTGATGCAACAGCTTGTAACTACAACGCGGATGCAACGGAATCCACGGACTGTTCATACACAGACGGTATTTGCGAGTCGTGCTCAGGTGAAACAGACGGCTCAGGAACAGTCGTTGACAATGACTCCGACAACGATGGCATATGTGATGCTGATGAGGTTGATGGATGTCAAGACGATACAGCGTGTAACTTCCTGCCAACTGCAACCAATGATGATGGTAGCTGCGAGTACTGCTCTTGCCAAGGAAACATAGCATCTGAGGAAGGTTACGGTGTGATCATCGATCCAGTGACCGTCCACACAGAGGGTGATTTGGCCGGCATGACTACCTATCAAGTTTATTTGACCACGCCTAATGCAGGTGACTTGGTCACGGCGTTGATCGGTGATAACAACTTTGCGCTCAACTTATCGAGCTCTACAACATTCTACCAACACCCAGAAGGAGGTGTGACTCCCGAATTCACATCGGACATGATGATTGGTGCAATGCCCAACTTGGCTTACGACTCATATGTAACGGTTGGTTTGGACGGTCCGGCATCTGAAGCTGGAGAGGCCAATGCTGGCGTTATTCCTGGACCGTGGTCTTCTGAATTTGAAGCCGGTGGACCTGTGGTGATTGAAGATGAGCTTGGTGGAGGTTGGTATGTTGTGCCTTCTGCAACCAATGCAGAAGTCGGAGCAGACCTTCGCATCCTCGTAGCACAGTTGACCACGGACGGTCAGATCACTGGTTCATTCCGAGCCCAAGTCTTCCCGAACGGAGACAACGAAGATGACGACCGAGTGGATATTACGTTCTTGGATGCAATCTGTGGTTGCAACGATCCCGAGGCGCTCAACTACGACCCAATGGCCAATTTCTTGGTCGAGGGATCATGTGAATTCCCAGTCTACGGATGTGTGGACGAGACGGCTTGCAACTTCGACGATGGTGCAACTACCGACGATGGTACATGCATCTACCCGGACGGAATTACGGATTGCGAAGGGAACTGTATCAACGATGCAGACGGCGATTTTGTCTGCGATGAAAATGAGGTTGAAGGTTGCCTGAATCCAAATGCTTGTAACTACGTTGATCCGTCAATTGTAACTGAGCTCGTGACTTGCGTCTTTGCTGAGACGGGGTATGACTGCGAAGGCAACTGCATCGTGGATACAGATGGCGACGGTGTTTGTGATGAATTTGAAATCCCAGGTTGCCTCGATGCGAATGCTTGCAACTACGTGGCGGATGCAACGGACGAAGTTGATTGCATCTACGAAGTCGAGGGATATGATTGCGAAGGCAACTGTCTCGTGGATACAGATGGAGACGGCGTTTGTGACGCATTCGAAGTGTCTGGATGCACGAATGCTGCAGCATGCAATTATGACGCAACCAACACCGAAGAAGATGGGTCATGTGATTTCTGTTCTTGCGGTGAGCCAATCAGCGGCTACACGTTGCAGGTTGAAGAGCATGCGTTCAATGGAATCCCTGGCATGACGACGTACCGATTCTACATCGGCATGGAGTCGAGCACGGACTTCTTGAGCGCCATGTATGGAAGCCTCCAGAACCCATTGACGTTGAACACGTCGGATGGTTTCTATAATGATGCTTTCGCGAGTGGTGCAACAGCTGACGGATTGAATGCTGCATTGTTTGGATTCTTCCCAACGCTGGAGTTTGATAGCTGGGTGACCATTGGTGTTGAGTCAGCCGCAGTTGCGCCAGAAGTTGCAACTAGCACGGTCGAGAGTCAGCTTCAACCATGGGTTGGTGCATTCATTGAGGGCTCAGATATCGATGGAAATGACCTCGTAATTGATGATTGGACAGGTGGTGCTTGGTTCTTAACCAACGGTGCGCCAAATGGCCTGCCAGATGCGGATAACCAACGCGTCTTGATCATGCAGTTGACCACTGCAGGTTCATTCGACGGTACCTTGAATGCTCAGATCTTCCGCGAAGGCGATGGTTCTGACGACGTCTTCAAGTCGTTCACATTCGATGGGGTAGGTACTTTTAACGCAAACGGAGAATCCGCTTCAGGTGCGGGCAATGCTTGCGGTTGTACTGATCCAGAAGCATCGAATTACGACGAAGATGCGGCTTACGAGAACGATACTTGCCTATACCCAGGTTGTACAGATGCTTTGGCATGTAACTACGATTCGGATGCTAACACAGATGACAACTCTTGTAATTATGCAGCCAATGGATACGACTGTGATGGAGTATGCTTGAATGATGTTGACGGCGATGGAGTTTGCGACGAATTTGAAGTCGCAGGTTGCCAGGATGCCATAGCATGCAATTACGATGCGGACGCCACGGATGAAGACGGCTCTTGCACCTATGCTGACGAAGGCTATGATTGCGATGGCAACTGCCTTGAAGACATGGATGGAGACGGCGTTTGTGATCCATTCGAGGTTGCAGGTTGTCAAGACGAAACCGCGTGTAACTACGCGGCAGACGCTACAGATGATGACGGTTCTTGCGAGTATGCGGAAACAGGCTATGACTGTGAAGGCAACTGCTTGGCAGATGCTGACGGAGACGGTGTATGTGACGAATTCGAAATTGCAGGTTGTCAAGATGAGACGGCATGCAACTACAATGCGGATGCGACCGATGAAGACGGATCTTGTGCTTATGCAGACGAAGGCTATGACTGCGATGGCAACTGCCTCGAAGACATGGATGGAGATGGCGTCTGTGATCCATTTGAAGTAGCAGGCTGTCAAGATGAGATTGCGTGCAACTACAATGCGGACGCGACCGACGAAGACGGCTCTTGTACCTATGCAGACGAAGGCTATGACTGCGAAGGCAACTGCCTCGAAGACATGGACGGAGACGGTGTTTGTGATCCATTCGAGGTCGCAGGTTGTCAAGACGAAACAGCGTGCAACTACGCTGCGGACGCTACAGATGATGACGGTTCTTGCGAATATGCGGAAACTGGTTATGATTGCGAAGGCAACTGTCTAGCTGATGCTGACGGAGACGGTGTATGTGACGAATTTGAAATTGCAGGTTGTCAAGATGAGACCGCGTGCAACTACAATGCGGACGCCACCGACGAAGACAGTTCTTGCACCTATGCAGACGAAGGCTATGACTGCGATGGCAACTGCCTCGAAGACATGGATGGAGATGGTGTCTGTGATCCATTTGAAGTAGCAGGCTGTCAAGACGCAACAGCTTGTAACTACAATGCTGATGCTACGGATGATGATGGTTCTTGTACTTATGCAGACGAAGGCTACGACTGTGAAGGCAATTGCCTCGCAGACGCAGACGGTGACGGCATTTGCGATTCATTCGAAGTGGGCGGTTGTCAGGATGATACAGCTTGCAACTACAGTGCAGAAGCTACCGACGACGATGACTCATGCACCTATGCTGATGCGGGTTACGATTGCGATGGCAACTGCTTGACAGATGCTGACGGAGACGGTGTATGTGACGACCTTGAAATCGCGGGTTGTGTTTACACGAACGCAGCAAACTTCGATGCCACGGCCACAGATGACGACGGCAGTTGTTCATTCGAAGGTTGCCAGAACGACGATTTTGCAAACTTCAATAGCTATGCCAATGCAGATGGTGATTGTTCCGATGCACCTGTAAGTGCCGACTTCAATGGAGACGGTGTGGTGCAGAACCAAGACCTCTTGGACTTCCTGTTGGCCTATGGCCAGTCTGGTCCTGTCTGGGGTGGTGTTGATTGGGTGCAAGAAGCGTGTAATATCGAGCCAATTCCTCTGGAAGACCTCTACACTCCAGTGGACTACTGTGGTTCTGAAGATCCAGCTCCGTTGTGTGACATGATGGGCTGTACTTACCCAGAGGCTAGCAACTATGACGCTGATGCGACTGTTGATAGTGGGGACTGTGTTTGGACAGGTTGTACAGATGCTGATGCGCTCAATTACAACTCAATTGCCAACTTGGATGACGACACATGCAACTACCAAGTTTGTCCTGACTTCAACAACGACGGACAAGTACAGGCGCAGGATCTGTTGAACTTCTTGCTTGCTTGGGGAATGATATATTGATCTGACATAGACTGCGATATACAGGCCACCTTTCCATGGAAGGGTGGCCTGTTTCATTTGGTGGAAATCGTTTAAGAGCCTAGTTTTGCCAAAAATATCTTTGAAATGTCATCTTCTTTCCGACCATCAGTTGCGTTGCTGCTCTTTGTTTTATTTGCTGCAAACCTGAAAGCACAGGACTACTTGCATCAGGTGATTGTTCTCAATGAAGGATGGTCTGACTGGCAAACTGGAGAGGTTGTTGAGCCAGCTACTTTGGCTGTTTATGACCCTGGGCTGGAAACGTACACGGTTGTGGATACCATTGAGGATGCAGGCTTTGTTTCAGATGCCCTGGTTTTTGATGAGAAGATTTTTGTGGCTGCTGATGGATCACTGTTGAAATACGACGCCAACTCATATGAACTGCTTCAATCCAAAAGCATTTTGGGTATTCGCAAAATATTGAAGCACAACGATTTAATATACATTACTCGAGGAGGTTTGGATGATCAAGGGATGAGCCTGCAATTGGATGCATACTTCCAGTGGTATGACGCTGAGTCCTTAGAATTGGTGGGAGAGTTGACAGCATCCGAAAATGGTCCTCAGTTCGCCACGGAAGGCATCGCTGTGGATGGAGACCGGATTTACTTCGCCATCAACAATGCTTTTGAATGGGGCAATGAAGTAGGATTCCTTGGTTCTTATGATGTGCAGGGCGATGAGTACGATGAGTGGGACTTGGGTGAAAATGGGGTCAACCCTTACCACTTGTTCGAAGTGGGAGGAGCGGTTGTAAGTGTGAACAACAGGGACTATGGCTCAACCTCGCTCAGTGTTTTGAATGTGACTGACAATGCGATTGAAACGATTGAAGTTTCAGAAGCCAATGCCGGCTGCCTCGCCGCCGTCGCCGTGGATTCAGAACTGCGTTATCAAATCACGGGAGAATCGGTGGTGCGTCAGACGAATGCACAGGACTTCTCGAGTTCAACAGAATGGATTTCGGATTGCTCTGCTTATTACGGGATGGCGGTTGATGCGGTGTCTGGAGATGTGTACGGTTCAGTTACAGATTACAGTACGTTTGGATTGATGGAAGTGCGAAGTGCAACGGGGCAGTTGATCAGCCAGTTTGACTGCGGAGTCAGTCCGGGTGTGATTTGCATGGACATCAGAAACGTATCAGATATTGCAAGCGATCTCCAGCAAAATGCTTTGGTGCGGTCTTCCCGCGAGCAATTTGACGTTTTGGGCCGTGCGATGCCTTTCGGACCGGCGCATGGAGTCATGATCGATAGTCGCGGTCGAAAAGTGATCGCTCTCGATCGAAATTGATGCACTGTGGATTCCGCTTAAAGAAGGAACAGCAGAAAAGCTAATCCTCCACCCAAGGTCAGTTTCTGCCACGCCGAAACGGATTCAATCCGTTTGCGAAACAATTGGACAGTGGCTCCTGCATAGGGCAGCAAAAAGATGAGGCTTTCGGTGCCAAGGTTGAACTGGATAGAAGCCAAAACAGTCGCACCGATGAGCAAGGGCCATGTGCAAAGGTGTGCGATTTTAAGAAAGCGTACGGTACGTTCTCGTCCCCAGCGCACGGGAATGGTGTCGTATCCGGAAGCCGCATCCCCTGACATGTCTTGCAAGTCTTTTGTTACCTCTCTTAGGAACGTAATGAAGAGACTCAGCAATGCATAGGCAATCAAACCTTTCCCGTTCGGTTCCTGAAGGATTTCGTGCCATGCGCCGAATTCGAAGGCACCAAGTGTGCACCAAACGGGTAGTTGGCCGACGATCAAGGCTACGACGATGTTGCCTCGAAGAAACCGCCTTTTGAATAAGGGGGAGTAGAGCCAAAGTAATCCAGCGACAGCAGTAGACCACACAAAAGGCGTGAGCGTTCCCCAATCGATAGAAATGGCGAGCGCCATGGATAAGGCTGCTCCAACCATGAAGTGATGCAGCAACAATGCAGTTCTGCGGCTTACCACCCGCCCAACAAGGGCACGTCGAGGCTTATTGATCAGATCTTCTGCTACATCAAAATAATCGTTGATGACATTGCCGCTCGCCGCTAGTAACATCATGATAATCAGCGGGATGACAAAACCTGTTTCGATCAATCCAGAAACACCTGGTTTGATCCACGCCATGCGAATAAGCGTCATACTGATACCAACCATGAGGACATTCCAGGGACGCGTGATTCTGATACAAGCCCAAAAAGGAGATGCAGTGATCGGGATGATATGTTTGGATTGTTCAGCCATTTGAGGCATCAATCAATTGACCAACTGCGGTGTTTGAATCTTCGGGATCTGGTCTGTGCAAGGCATAATTGAATCCAGAATGAATGGCATGGCCTCCAACGGTACCGTCTTTTCCAAGCGCGAGATAGCCCACTTGTAAATCTTCCACCGGCATGGCTTTCATGATGCGATGAACAGCTTCTTCGCAGGCTTCTTGGGCCAAAGCTCCTTGTTTCATCAATTCAACGACAAGGAAGGAGCCGACCGTTTTCATTACGGCTTCCCCAAGACCGGTGGCTGTAGCACCGCCAATAGCACCATCCACGTACAGTCCTGCGCCAATGATAGGACTATCTCCTACGCGACCGTGCATTTTAAAAGCGACACCACTTGTGGTGCATCCTCCAGCGAGTCGTCCCTGGTGATCCAGTGCCAGCAGTCCAATCGTATCGTGATTTTCGATATTGATCTCGGGTGCATAATTGGATTCAAGCCGCCATTTTTCCCAAGCCTTTTTGGATGCTTCGGTCAGAAGTGGTGATTTGGGCATGTTGAGTTCTCTGGCGTACTGCTCGGCTCCGGCTCCCGCCAGCATGACGTGTGGTGTGTTCTCCATGACTTTTCGAGCCAAAGAAAGAGGGTGGGCAACGTTTTGAACAAAGCAAACGCTTCCAGCATTTTGCATGTGATCCATAATGCAGGCATCCAACGTTACGAACCCGTCGCGATCAGGCAAACCGCCTAATCCTACGCTTTGTCCTGTGGGGTCGGCTTCAACAACTCGTGCGCCCGCTTCGATCATATCCAAAGCTGTACCACCTTTTGCAAGCGATTCGAAACCGGCTTGATTTGCCGGGATTCCATGGTTCCAAGTGGATACCATTGTTGCTGAGCCGGAGGGTTCTAGGATGTTGTTTGTGGAAGTATGGTCCTTCTTATTTGACCTCGCTAATGCATGTTGCCAGCCCAAGCCAATTCCTACACCTCCCGCGAGCGCTGTAGCTCGTCGTAGAAAATTTCGTCTGTCTACGCTCATTCACCGAAAGTCGCACAAAAAACCAGAAAAAACTAGTTTTCTTCATTGGATAAAAATGTCAAAACAAGCCATGGCAAAACAAACAAGTCTGCAAGTACAGCGAAGAGCAATGTGAGTGAGATCAAGACCCCGATGTAGAATGTTCCGAGAAAGCTGCTCAACGACAAGGTGATGAATCCGCCACACAGGATGATGCTCGTGATGATGATGGCTTTGCCAGCGCCGATAAACGAACGTTTCACGGCGTACGGAAGACTCCTTCCTTTGGACAATTGGATTCGAAGCTTGCTGATGAAGTGAATCGTGTCGTCCACAGCAATTCCAAATGCAATGGTGAAAATGATGCTGGTAGAAAGCTTGAGGTCGATGCCGGTCCACCCCATGATGCCCGCGATGAGCAGCAAAGGAACAAAGTTGGGGATGAGGCTGATGAAAACCATGGACACACTTCTGAACATGAGACCTGCGATGAGCGCAACGATTAGAAAGGCAATGCTCAGTCCTTTGACCATGTCACCCGCAAGGGACCCAACGTTGAGATCGATGAGTTGTGCCGTTCCTGTGACCCTCATGGAGATTGACGAGTTGGGCAATGCAGTGGCAAACCAATGGAGCAATTCGCGATTTTTTTGCTTGTAGTGCTGTGCACCCAGATCTGGGAGTTTCCCAAAAATGCGCAGCGAATTTGATGCTTCATGTGCCACTAAGTTTAAAGCAGAAATAGCACCGAAGCGGTCGAGGGATCGCAGCATTGCATCAAACTTCTGTTGTGTGGATGGCAATCGCTCAAAGGCGCTTCCATCTCCGTTGCTCCAGCGGTTGATTTGGGCAAAGATGATATCCGAGCTTACGACCGCGCCGACCCCATATTGGTCTTTGAGATAGGTCGTGATTTTGGCCATGTCTTGTTGCACGTCGAGATCGAAAATCGAGGCGCGATCATCCACTTGAATGGCCAGTTCGAAGGGCCTTACGCCCGCAAACTCTCGCTCAAAAAAGTTGAATTCTTGTCGAAAAGGATCGTCTTCTGCCAGATCTTCGAGAAGAACGTTGTCCACGTTGATTTGCGCTGCCCCAATCGCGGCCAAGGTGCAAATAGCGAGCGTTGTCCATCGGATCCACTGGCCTCGTTTCAAGGCATACTTCAGAGCGCGCTGAAGCGTTCGATTCCAAAAGGTTCCAGAGCCTTCGTTCGTGATGTTCGGAGCGGGATAAAGAACCATTACTGCGGGCAACAAGCTAAACGCGAGAACGTAGGCGACGCCTACACCCGCAGCAGCATACAGCCCAAAATCTTGAATAGGAACAACCGAAGAGGTGATGAGCGTCAAGAAACCAATGGCTGTGGTAAGCGTGGTTAAAAAAGTTGCCAGTCCAACTTCTTTAAAGGCCGTCGCAATGGCGGACGATTGCGATGCATTTCCTCGAAGTTCCTCATAGTATCTGGACAGAATGTGAACGACGTCACTGATGCCCACCACGAAGATGATGGTGGGAAGGACGATGGTCATGACGTCAATCGACTTCCCGGTGAGCTCCATGATGCCTAACGTCCAGAGTCCACTGAGCAATACCACTAGAAGCGGGATGACAACACCCCAAGCGCTGTGAAAGGCAAGCCAGAGAAAAAGAACAATGATGATCATGCCGACTGAAACAAAAAGGACCACTTCGCGTTGCATGACCTCGACGTAGTATTTCTGTGCGACTGCACGGCCCGCGATGTGACTCTTGTGTTCCCAGGAATCCGCAAGTCTCAAGATGGCGGTTGCCAATTCATCGCACCCTTCTTTCGATAGCTTTTGTTCGTGCGCCACTTGGATGGTCAATGCACTTCCATTTTGGGAGACAAACGTGCCAACGTAATTGCTCCGGTTGGCGATGCGAATGGAATCGGCCCTGAGATTGCTGGCTACCAAGGAGTCAGGTGACTGCCAACGAAGCAATGGCCGTTGCACCAACGAGAGCCCCATTCGGATTGGCTCACGGATCTGTGTGGGAGACAGGACGGAGGTGACGAATGGCAGGCCTTTGAGCTCTTCTGCATAGCCTTCAACATCTTGGAGGAATTCAGAATTATAAATGCCCGAAGGGCTTTCAATGCCAACAATCAGGAAGTCATTGTCTGATTCGAAACGATCTCTGAAATCAAGGTAGAAGGCTGTGTGCTGATCGTCTTTTGGAAAGAAACTTTCGAAGTCGTAATTGAATCCAATTTGACTTACCCGCCATGCCATAGCGATGGAAACCAGCGATATACAGGCTAGTACCCAGCGAGCTCTGTTTTTCCACTT
>Ga0206677_10003276_pt1 | contig 13723 bp, 12 predicted proteins | sample M130m12015metaG_FD_155475 | JGI IMG/M metagenome (GOLD analysis project Ga0206677, IMG submission 155475) | Ammonia-oxidizing marine archaeal communities from Monterey Bay, California, United States - M1 30m 12015 | ecosystem: Environmental > Aquatic > Marine > Intertidal zone | place: USA... | reverse complement strand
ACGCCCTGAAAAAACCAGCGATTCATGAAAGGCTGCGGCATTGATGCGAACCCAAATGCTGTCTGCGGGTTCCAAAAGGATGGAGGTGAACTCTGGAATATGCTCCATTTTGTAAATCCCTGGAGGCAAGGAGTCGTATTTACGTGAAAATCGGGTGGAGTTTTTGAGTAAAAAAGTATCCAAAACGCGGTTGCCAAAATAGACACTTACAAAGGAGGAGGAGGGTTTTACCACCTGACCACCGAGAAATACAGCAGTATTGGGTGTCTTTTCACACCCCCAAAAGCCAATGAGTATGAGTCCTAACCAGAGTCCTTTTTTCATTACTATTCTTGTGCCTTTTATTGGTTCCCCAAAAATAGTGTAAGCAGTTCAGAGTAGGGCGTTAATGCGCTGTTAAAAAAACCAGTGACTACTGTTAGTTTTTTGGTACTTTTGCGCTGAAAATTTATCCTATGCTCAGCGTTAATAATTTATCAGTACAATTCGGAAAGCGAGTCTTATTTGACGAAGTGAATGTAACCTTTGGTCCTGGTAATTGTTATGGGATTATTGGTGCCAATGGTGCTGGGAAATCCACTTTTCTTAAAATCATCTCTGGAAAACAAGATGCCAACTCCGGATCGGTTCATTTGGAAACGGGCAAACGCCTATCTGTTTTGGAACAGAATCACAACGCCTTTGATGAATATCCCGTACTGGAAACCGTTTTGCGTGGAAATAAAGAGTTGTTTGCTGTGAAAAGCGAAATGGATACCATCTATGCCAAGGAAGACTTTTCCGATGCCGATGGGGAACGCGTTGGGGAATTACAGATTGTTTTTGAAGAGATGAACGGCTGGAATGCCGACAGCGAAGCCGCTGCGTTACTCTCCAATCTTGATATTCCGGAAAACCTTCACTATATGTCCATGAAAGATTTGGATGGAAAACAAAAGGTTCGTGTCCTCTTAGCCCAATCCCTATTTGGAAGTCCTGATGTTTTGATCATGGATGAGCCAACCAACGACTTGGATTATGAAACGATCCAATGGCTGGAGCAATTCTTAGCCAATTATGACAATACAGTTATTGTGGTATCGCACGACCGTCATTTTTTAGATGCTGTTTGCACGCATATATCCGATATTGATTTTGGGAAGATCAACCATTACTCTGGGAATTATACCTTCTGGTATGAATCCAGCCAACTCGCTGCGCGTCAGCGTGCACAGCAAAACAAAAAAGCAGAAGAAAAGAAAAAGGAACTACAGGAGTTTATTTCTCGATTTTCTGCCAACGTAGCTAAGTCTAAACAGGCAACGTCTCGAAAGAAAATGATCGAAAAGCTGAATATTGAAGAGATTCGCCCTTCCAGCCGTCGCTATCCTGCCATTATTTTTGAGCAAGAACGTGAGGCGGGAGATCAAATTTTGAACATTGAAGACCTTTCTTATTCTTCGGAAGGGGAGACCCTTTTTGACCAGGTTCATTTTAATATGGCGAAAGGTGACAAAACCATCGTATACTCCAAAGACTCTCGTGCCATTACCGCTTTTTATGAAATTATCAATGGCAAATTGAAGGCTGACAAAGGATCTTTTGAATGGGGGATAACCACCAATCAATCCTATCTGCCGTTAGATAACAGCACCTTTTTTGATTCTGACCTATCATTAGTGGATTGGCTTCGACAATGGGCGCAAACCGAAGAAGAACGCGAAGAAGTATTTATTCGGGGCTTTTTGGGGAAAATGCTCTTTAGCGGAGATGAAGCCTTGAAAGGGTCTAATGTGCTGTCCGGAGGCGAAAAAGTACGTTGTATGCTTTCCAAAATGATGATGGCTCGTGCCAATGTGGTGATGCTGGACGAACCCACAAACCACTTGGATTTGGAATCCATCACAGCTTTTAATAATGCCCTGAAAAACTTTAAAGGAACGGTGCTATGCGCAACCCATGACCATGCTTTTGCACAAACCGTTGGAAACCGAATTTTGGAATTGACTCCCAAGGGTGTAATCGATCGTTATAGTAATTTTGATGATTATATGTCCGATCCCAAGATCAAAGCTTTGCGCGAGAAGCTATATTCAAAATAACTCTTCAGCTTTTTTGACTTCTCTGAAGTGTAAAAGTAGAAATCAAAGCAAACAAAAAAAGCGGCAATTCTGCCGCTTTTTATTTATTTATTTTGAGGATCGTCTACCAGAAAAATGCGTAAAGTGCTACCAACACTAACATTAAAGCAAAAGCGCCAATATTATAGATTGCTGGGGTATCAAATGTTTCTTTACTGATTTCAATTCCTTTGGCATCGTCTTTTTCTTTGTTTTCACGAAGGCTTAACAGTGCAATCACAACCATGGATAAAATGGCGGTTAACCCCATCTGATCCAAAAAGGGAAGGCTAGGGAAAAGTCCTTCCAGACTACTTCCGACCATCCATCCTTTGGGGCCTACTTTAAAGAACATGGCAATAGGAATTGATGCTAAGGCACCGAAAATCGCTCCTTTGTTGGAGGTCTTTTTCCAGAACAAGCCCAAAACAAAAACGGCCAAAATACCAGGACTTACCACTCCGGTGTATTCTTGAATGAATTGGAATGCTTGATCGATCCCACCCAATAGCGGTGCCATGATCGTAGCGATGACCAAGGCAACAAGAGCAGAAATACGTCCAATGTTAACAGTTTTAGTGTCGTTTGCCTCTTTATTGATCAATGCTTTATAAATATCCATGGTAAAAATTGTCGCTGTTGAATTCAACATGGAAGCCAATGACGATACAATGGCAGCAGCAAGGGCTGCAATGGCGATTCCTTTAAAGCCAGCGGGCAAGAATTGCATCAACCAGGGAAAGGCTTTGTCAGAAGTTCCTGCGGTGGGCATGTTTTGCATTCCCCCTTCACCCAAACTTCCTAGTAATGCGGGGTCGTTAACGATAACATAGGCAGCAATTCCAGGAATAACAACGATCAACGGTATGATCATTTTCAATCCGGCCGCAAACAGGATTCCTTTTTGGGATTCCGCAAGGGATTTGGCAGCCAATGTGCGTTGGATGATGTATTGATTGAATCCCCAATAATAGAGATTGGCAATCCACATTCCTCCAATCAATACGCCAATTCCGGGGAGGTTGTTGTATTCAGGATTTGATTCTTCAAGGATCATATCAAAGCGCTCTGGGACCGCCGCATAAATCGTAGAAAGTCCTTCAAAGAAACCATTGCCTCCAGAGACTGTGTCTAGGGCTAAGTAAGTGGTTACTAAACCACCAAGCACCAATACAACCACTTGGATGATATCTGTCCAGGCTACTGCGGAAAGTCCTCCGTATAATGAATAAGCGGCGGCAAACAAGGCCAAACCAAGGACACCAGTAATCAAATCAATGCCTAAAATAGTTTGCAATGCCAATCCACCGAGATATAACACGGAAGCCAAATTAACAAAGACATATAAGCCAATCCAAAAAACGGCAAGGATGGTCTTCAATTGACTGGAATAGCGTTTTTCGACAAATTCTGGAATCGTATAGAGCCCTTTTTCGATGAAAATAGGAAGGAAGAATTTTCCAACAACAATAAGGGTCAGTGCCGCCATCCACTCATAGGTAGCGATAGCTAAGCCTCCGGCAAAGCCCGAACCAGACATTCCGATAAATTGCTCAGCGGAAATGTTAGCCGCAATTAAAGAGGCTCCAATAGCCCACCAAGGGAGGGATTTACTGGCTAAAAAGTAGTCTTCGGCATTTTTGGTTTCGCCTTCTTTACTTCGGGAAACCCATAGGCCAACGCCTAAAATAACAACGGCATAAAGGGCGAATATCACATAGTCTAATGTGGTGAAGCTCGTATTCATAAGTTAAGTTTAAATAATATAGCGGTGGTATTTTCTCAGGAAAATAGGTCCGTATGATTTCGCTTCACAAAGTAGAAAATCTAGGAGAAAGCAAAAAATTGTAAACGGTTTATTTCTGCAACTCCAGAGTGCTCAGCACTTTTTCCGCTTTTTGGAGCTCGTCTTGATGAACTAAAACCTGTTGCTGGTCATGAGTAATTCCAAAGCCCGCCATACGAGCAGACTCGGATTCATCTTTGATCACGGGAATAATGTTTTCGGCCTGTAAGGCATTCTTTAAAGCAATGACCACAACAGAGGAACCGGTATAGATATGCACAAAAGAATGTTCCATAGAATGGCTTTAGGTTTTGTTGTATTTACTGTTCCAAATGGCAGGGTTGAAATTTTTCCCCAACGCAATACCGCAGAATAAAACCACCGCGGCTACTGCTTTAAAGATAAAAAAGTATAGCATCAAAAAGGCAGTACTGTCTGCCTTTTTTGTAAACATGCCCATCGGTGTGATTGCAGTAATAATGAGACTCAGACCAAGAAGGAAAAGGAGCAGATTCCAGATGTTTTGAAAAGGAAGCATTCGAAGTTTACGAAACGGATGTAAATCTTTACCCCATTTGTGAATCAAATAAAAATAATCGTTTCCTAGGGGCACAAACAAAAGCGGATCATCAGTTTTTACGAGTCGAAACATCACAGAAGGCGCCATGATTTTAAAACCGTTCAGTTGGGTTTGATGTGTCTCCTCCAAGGCATTAATTTTGTTTTTAGCTTCTTGAGGAATCTGTCCCTTAAAGTATTTGAGATCCAAAAAACGCAAACGATAGTCTATACAAATCGTTTTGATTTCTTCCAGCGAAAAGATGTTGGCGGATTCCAATTGGTCAACATCAAATTGGTTGGTACTGTCAAAACGCGTCTGTTTCAAAAGCGACTTGACTTGAGATAATACGTCTGTGACCCCTCTATGTTTTTCAACACTGGCCTTTAAAACGGCTTCTAAGTTCGTGGATGCAAGTAGATTCAACTTCATAATCAATTTCATTTGGAAGTAAAATTAGGGATTCTTGCTCGAATCTCAAACCAAAAAGCAGCTTAACGCAATTGGGCTTCTAATTCTTGCGCAAAACGATCTTGAAGTTTTTTCATAATCTTATCGATTTGCTTGTCTGTAAGGGTTTTGTTTGGGTCTTGAAACGCAAAGCTCACTCCGTATGATTTTTGATTTTCAGGAAGGTTTTTTCCTTCATACACATCAAAAAGACCCACCTTCTGCAGCAATTTACGCTCTGTTTGGTAAGCCAATTTCTCAATGGCTTGAAAGCTGACCTCTTTGGACACCAAAAGGGCAAAATCACGACGGCTGGTCGGGAATTTAGGAATGGGGGTCAAGGTTAGATTTTTGGAAAATGCATATTTCAAAATCAATTCCCAATCCAAGGTTGCATAGTACACCGTTTTATCAATATTGAATTCCTTGGCAATTTCCGCTTTAACAATGCCCATATATCCAAGGGTTGTTTTCCCGAGTTTCCACTCAACACCTTCTGCAAGGGTAGGATGTTCGGTATATTGGCAATCGGAAAAGGACATTCCCAGGCGTGTCCAAATATTCTCAATAACCCCTTTAAAATAGGAAAAAGAAGAGGGGTGTTCGCTGCTGTCCCAATTTTCGCTGTAGGGATTTCCTACCAATGAAAGGGCTGCGTATTTCTTTTCTTCAAAACCTTCTTCGGTAGTGGCATAGGTTTTCCCAATTTCAAAAAACTTGAGATTCTTAGCTTGTCGATTGAGGTTAAACCCGATGGACTCTAGTGTGGAAAATAAAAGACTGCTTCTCAATTGGGACAGTTCTTGTCCGAGCGGATTCAACAAATGCACCCCTTTAAAGTCTTTTAGGCTCGCATCCAACGCCTTATAGTTGGGTGAAGTCAGGGAGTTGTTCATGATTTCAGAAAAACCAAAACCAACAAGGGCTTGAGCGAGCTGTTCTTCAATTTGATGAGGACTACGCGCGTTATAGGTCGGGAAAGGGGTTTGTAAGGGAGGGGCGGCGGTCACATTGTTGTACCCATAGACACGAAGAATTTCTTCAATAACGTCCGAGGGACGGGTCACGTCTACACGATAGGGAGGAATGGACAGTCCCACTCCAGTTTCGGATACAGATTCAATCGTGATATCCAAAGCGTTTAAAATGGTGTTGAGCGTCTCTTTTGGAATCTTTTGCCCAATGGTAGCATCCAATTGCTCGTAGTGAAGCATTAATTGTTTGGGTTGCGGCTCTGGTTGCGCCACTTCTACCAGTTCGCTGCTGATGGTTCCTCCGGCCAGTTCTTGAATCAAAAGAGCGGCTCTTTTAAGCGCATACTTGGTAATCAACGGATCAATTCCTCTTTCGTAGCGGAAGGAGGCATCGGTATTTAACCCGTGTCGTTTGGCTGTTTTACGTATACTAACCGCATCGAAATGGGCGCTTTCCAAAAAGATATGTTTGGTTTGATTGCTGACTCCTGAGCCTTTTCCTCCAAAAACACCCGCAATGCACAAAGGGGTATTGCCATCACATATCATAAGGTCTTCGGCATGCAGTTTTCGCTCTTCCCCATCAAGGGTTACAAAAGAGGTGTCCTGTGCAAGGGTCTGTACTACAATATTTCCTTCTATTTTCCCAGCATCAAAAGCGTGGAGCGGTTGCCCCAAGTCGTGTAGCACGTAATTGGTGATATCAACCACATTGCTTTTGGGTGTTAAGCCAATAGCTTTCAAACGGTTTTGCAACCATTCGGGTGAGGGAGCGATGGTCACATCTCGAATCATCAAGCCCAGATAACGAGGAGCTTTGTTGGCATCTTTGACCTCTATTTCTATTGGGTGCGTATTTTGGTCTATGCTGAATGCACTAACCTCTGGGGTGGACCAGTCTGATTTAATTTCATTAAGAACACAGGCCGCTCTCAGATCACGAGCTACGCCCATATGACTCATGGCATCGGCACGGTTGGGGGTCAAACCAATTTCAAAAACGGTGTCATTTTCAATTTCAAAGACCTCATGGCATGGGGTTCCGGGAACCAAATCCGCATCAAGAATCATAATGCCTTCATGGCTGGTGCCCAAGCTTAATTCGTCTTCAGCGCAGATCATTCCCTGACTGGCTTCGCCACGAATTTTACTCTTTTTGATTTGGAACGAATTTCCTTCGGCATCGTATAGATGGGTTCCTACTGTGGCCACGGGTACTTTTTGTCCTGCCGCCACATTGGGCGCACCGCATACAATCGGGAGGGGTTCTCCAGATCCGATAGCTACGGTAGTAATTTTTAAACGATCTGCATTGGGATGCGGTTCACAAGTGAGCACTTCCCCCACAACAACTCCTTCCAATCCGCCGGGAACCGAAGAAAACGATGTTGTTCCCTCTACTTCTAAGCCTAAATCGGTGAGCATCTCGGAGATTTGTTCAACAGGGAGTTTTACATTGATGAATTGCTTAAGCCAGTTGTAAGAAATTTTCACAGGTTTTGTATCGTAGCCCCAAGGGGTTGGTTAATATGCTTGCAAATATAACGGAACTGGAGAAAAGACCCGAGAGTTTTATAGCGAACAATAATTGCGGAGGAGATAAAAAATCATCTACAATTAAAGAAATAGCAGCACCCCCAATTTTTTATAGTGTACGCAGCTTTTTTTAGTATTTTTAGACAAACAGCACCCAAATCTACTACTTTTCATATACAGACCGTTAGACACAACTTATCAACACCAACGGAAATCGATAAAAAGTTAAATATATTACCATTGACAAAATCAAAACCAAGCACATTGGAATCTCTATTTGGAAAAACTGAAATTGAGCCAATGTGGGTTGCTGATATGGAATTTGAAGTTGCCAAATCAATACAAAAAGCTTTAATTCAAAGGGTCTCGAATTCTGGATTCGGTTATAAATATAAACCGGATACGTTTTTTAACGCGTATAAAAAATGGTACCAAAAGAATTATGAAATTGAATTAAACAAAAATCAAATAATTTTTAGCCCAAGTATTACAACTGCTATTTCTATTCTAATATAAAATTTCACATCTGAAAGTGACGGAATAATAATACAACCTCCTGTATTTATGGAATTTAGAGATGTAATACTAAATACAAAGCGGAGAATAATAAAAAATCCTCTGAAATTAGTTGGTAAAAAATATCAAATTGACTTTCAAGATTTAGAGGAGAAAGCAAAATTAGAAAAAATTGTTGTTTGTACTTCTGAAGCCAATACATTTAATCTTTGTGGAATAGCAGATTCGATGGTAATTGTTCCTAATGAAAGCATTAAAAACTCAATGTCTAATACTTTCAAAAAGTATAATTTGGGGAGAACAAATGCCCTTACTAGAATAGCATTAGAAGCCGCATATAATGATGGAAAGTATTGGTTGAATTAAGTATTAAAAACAGTTGAAGAGAATGTTAAAACTATAGAAAGGGAATTAGAAAACTCAAAAATTGAACTTATAAAACCCGAAGGAACTTATCAAGTATGGTTAGATTTCAGATAGGTTTTTAATGACACTAAAAAAATGTTTAATCATATAACTTAAAACTCTGGGATTGGACTAAACGTGGGTCATTGGTTCGGGCGTGAAGGTGCTTTATTTATGAGAATGAATATTGCAACATCTAACGAGAAAGTAACTGATGCCATTAAAAGAATCATAAAAGCAGTGCCTGACAAGGTATAACTGCAATTAAAACCAAACTCAAAAGCCCTATCAAGTAATGCTCATAAGACTTTTACCCCCTAACTGATATATTTCCATAAAGCTTTGTTTTGGGTCAGGGCTTCAAAACTAGCCTTGACACCTTGGTGTTCGGGTAGTTGTAAATGAGGGTCTTTTTCCAAAAGGGCTTCGGCCCAATTTCGTGATAGGATCAAAACATCTTGGTCTTTTACCAAATTGGCAATATTCAATTGCAAAATCCCACTTTGTTGGGTTCCCATCAGATCACCCGGACCGCGCAAACGGAGATCCACTTCGGCAATTTCAAAACCGTCATGGGTGCGTACCATGGTGTCCAGTCGGGTTCTACTTTCTTCGGACAATTTGTAGCCACTCATTAGGATGCAAAAACTCTGTGCGTTGCCACGCCCCACACGACCACGCAATTGATGCAGTTGTGACAAGCCAAAGCGTTCGGCACTTTCGATAATCATCACGGAAGCATTGGGGATATTTACCCCCACTTCAATCACCGTTGTGGCAATCAATATCTGGGTTTGTTTTTTCTGAAAACGCTGCATTTCATATTCCTTGGCATCGGGCTTCATCCGTCCATGGATAATACTGATTTGGTATTCTGGAGCAGGAAAAGAACGCTGCAAGCTTTCATAACCGTCCATCAAATCTTTATAATCCAATGTTTCTGATTCCTCAATCAAGGGATACACAACATACACCTGTCTCCCTTTTTTGATCTCTTCCTTAATGAATTGAAACACTTTGAGTCGGTTACTGTCTTTACGCCAAACCGTTTTGACAGGCTTTCGCCCGGGGGGTAACTCATCGATGATGGAGACATCCAAATCACCATAGAGACTCATAGCGAGGGTTCGTGGAATGGGAGTGGCGGTCATCACAAGAACATGGGGTGGTAATTTGTTTTTCTTCCACAATTTGGCGCGTTGCGCTACACCAAAGCGATGCTGCTCGTCTATAATAGCCAACCCAAGATTGGCAAATTGTACTTTGTCTTCCAATACGGCATGGGTACCTACCAATATATGCAGTTCACCTGTTTGCAGGGCGTCATGCAAGGGGGTACGATCTGCTTTTTTGGTTGAACCGGTCAATAAGGCGATGCGTACCTCACTGCCTTCTAGTAGCTCTGAAAGTGACTGGAAATGTTGTTGCGCCAAGATTTCTGTTGGAGCCATTAAACAGGCCTGAAAACCATTGTCCACCCCAATAAGCATGCTCATCAAAGCGATGATGGTTTTCCCCGATCCTACATCTCCTTGAAGGAGTCGGTTCATTTGTATGCCGGTTCCTAGGTCTTGCCGAATTTCTTTGAGCACCTTTTTCTGCGCATTGGTCAGAGCAAAAGGCAACGATTGCTTGAAGAAGGTGTTAAAAATCGCACCGACTTTTTCAAAGACATAACCTTTGATTTGCTGTTGTCGGAGCTGCTTTTTCTTTAGGAGTTGCAATTGGATATAGAACAGTTCTTCAAACTTGAGTCGAAGCTGTGCGGCACTTAATTGTTGGTGGTTTTCGGGAAAATGTATTGCCCGATAGGCGGTATTTTTATCCGTCAGCCCAATGGATTGAATCAGATTGGGTGGCAGGGTCTCTGACCCCCCCCCTGATAGGGTATTGTATAATTGCTGCTGTGCTTGTTTGATTACCTTTTGACTAATCCCACGTTGGGTGAGTTTTTCCGTGGAGGGATAGATGGGGTGGAGCCCCAAATGGGCATTTTGTTCAAAGTTCTCCACGAGGGTTAATTCCGGATGTGGAATATTGGCTTTGTTACCATACCAATTTAAGCGGCCAAAAACCACATATTCTTTATTAACCCGTATTTGCTCCTGAATCCATTTTTGACCGCGAAACCATACTAATTCGATCTGGCCATTAGAATCCTCTAGCGTAGCCACCAAGCGGCTACCCCTTTTTTGGGCAATGCTTTTAAACTGCGTGATACGTCCTTTGATCTGAATTTCAGCACTGTTTTTAGGAAGTGCATTTAAGGGATGAAATTGACTTCGATCCACATAGCGATTGGGAAACAAATGCAGTAAATCGTGATAGGTCTGGAGCCCCAATTCTTCGCGAAGCAATTGGGCGCGATTGGGCCCAATACCCTTTAAATAATCCAGTGCTGTATCCATCCGATTCATAGGTACAAGATAATTTTTTCACTGTATATTTATAACTCAGATAACAACATATTGAAACGAGCATTAGTCATATCAGGAGGGGGGTCCAAAGGAGCCTTTGCAGGAGGTGTTGCCCAGCACTTGCTGGAAACAGTCAAAGCCCCCTATGATTTTTTTGTAGGGACTTCCACAGGGAGTCTTTTGGTCTCCCATTTGGCTTTGGGCAAGGTGGAAGCGATTCATCAAGCATTTACTCGGGTAACGCAAGAGCAGATTTTTGACAGTAATCCCTTTTATGTATATCAAAGGAAAGGGATCGACAAAGTCAAGATGCATCACTGGAATATTTTAAAGAATTTTCTTCGAGGACGTAAAACATTTGGAGATAGTGGTGGCCTTAGACGATTGCTGACCCGGGAGATTACATATCCTATGTTTGAAGAACTTCAACAACATGCCGCAGATGTTATCGTTAGTGTGTCCAATCTCAGTTTGAATCGAAACGAATTCAAAACGCTCAAAGAATGTACTTACATGGATTTCATTGATTGGATTTGGATTTCATGCAATTATGTCCCTTTTATGAGTTTGGTGGTGAAAAATAAACACGAATATGCCGATGGAGGCTTTGGCTGTGTTGTGGCTATTGAAGAAGCCATCCGTCGAGGAGCTACAGAGATTGATGCTGTCGTTTTGAACACATCCTACCAACAAACCAATCGATTGCGCTCGCGAAATGCTTTTGATTTATTGACATCTACTTTTGAATTTATGGCAGATCAAATTGAAAGTCAAAACATCCAAATTGGACGCTTAAAAGCCCACGAAAAAAATTGCCAGTTGCGTTTATTCCACACCCCTAGGGTTTTGACAATGAATTCTTTAGTGTTTAACCAATCCAAAATGCAACAATGGTGGCAAGAGGGATATGCACATGCACAATTACAAACCAATAAAAAACCCTCCGAAGAGGGTTTGATTTAGATTATTTAAAGGGTTTGAATTGTTTTTTTCGAGCCGTTTCAAGTATGGCATGATGATCAGTACAATCAATTCTTTTGCCATCTTTGGTGCGATTAAAGCTACGAATAGGTTCTTGATCGCGATCTTCTCCGATAGAATTTTTCGCATAGCTCAAGACATTACGGATTTCGTCACTAAATTCAGCAAGATGTGGATGGTTAGCAACAAAATAAATTTTTTGCAAAGCCCCTGAACTTTCCTCATCAATTGGATTGATGGTGTTTTATAATACTTGATAGGCAAAACTTTCGGCAATATCTTCTGCAATATTTGTCATCGCATAGGTGGTAACAAATTGTGGCTCGTTATACTGACCTCGCTTTCATAGAAAGTTTCATTAAATTGGCTGAGAAAACAACCTTCTGAAAGGCTCAGTTCTCCACAAGAATCTGGGTTTTAAAAAACATTAATGGAAGAATCGATATCATTGCGTTTATTGAGCGTTAGAATGTGTCCATATTCATGGGTCAAGATAAATCCAAAACGACCATTACTGTTGTATTCAATTGGCTCAGGAGCTCCTGTTTCGCGGTTGAATTCATAATAGGCATATAAAAGATTCAGTCCCATATACCATTTTTCTCCTCCATCAAAGGAATCGTTAAAAACAAAACCTCCTAAATCCGAATTGTCGAAAATGGCCTCGAATTTGGTGATAGGCACATCACCACTTTTTGTAATATTTGTGATGTCATTAATAACTTTTGGATCCAACCCTTCGTCAACCATGGCTTTATATTCTCTAGAGTATATATTGTCTCTATTAATACCAATAAGAGTGAAATTATAATTTTCATCTACCTCATAAAGAGCTCCTAAAAGAGAGTTTTCTCTTTCGTTTAGTCCATCGTCATCTACTGAAACCCTGATGGGTTCTATACTTCCCATTAGTTGTAAACCAGAAGTTTGAGGCTTTATTATTAAGTCAAACTCTTCATGAAATTCAATTCTTTGGTCATCATGGGTGTTGACTCTTATTTTAAGGTTTCGATTTCGCTCTTCAAATACCACAAGTTTATTGGTTGCTTGTTTCCATATTTTTCCAAGATCATTGCTGTATTAAATATTAGGATCATAATCGTTTTCGTTGATATAATTATTAATCTCATCTGTTTCAATACGAATTTGAAGAGTAAGGTCTTCTGACAACTCTTCCGTCAGCAACACATTGGCAATTATGCTTCCACCTTCTTCGGTTCCAAGTTTATTGGATTCTCCTGAAATGGTAGAGCTTAGGTTTACAAACTCATCTTTTTTACAACTTAAGAGTGTAAAAAAACTAAAAAGTAAAATCATACTTTGAGTGTAGGTTTTGTTAATCATTGGATTGAATTTTAAATTAATATTTGGGGTTAAATGTTGTTTTTGAGGAGGCTACTATTCAGCGTGCTCTTGAGTCAGTTTATCGACCCATTGAATGAATTTTTTTACGGAATTCGGAGCAAATTGCCGTCCATAAATTTGAACTTCCTAAGTTTTTACTTTCAACAGAATCTGCTGAAGGTCACGAGCCTGAGGCTTTCCATAGCTGGATTTTAGATCAAGTTTAGAAAGCTCTTGGAATGGCTCTTCAAGCGACTGTTTCTGCTCCGTGTTAAATTGTCCTTGAGTACTTTTTTGAGTTTTTAAATCCGTGTAAGTGTACTGATCATTGGACACGATCTCGATTCGATATTCTGGACAGTTCCTATAGCAGGAGCCTGTTTCAATTGTGATAGGGGTTTTCAAATGAGACGTAGCACAGGAAAGAACAAGCAGATTAATGAATAGGTGTTTCATGGTCGTATTGTAAGAAACTTTTGGGGAGGTTCGTTTGTGTTCAATAAAAGAGAAAAATCAAAGGAAATGCAATAAAAAAACACGAATGACTCCTTCACCTGTGAAGTGCTGAGCCTGTGTTTTGATAAACTTTTATGAGTTGTTAATCCTCAGGGCGCTTGATGAAGACATAGATAAAGTAGGTTTGGGGTGTAATAATA
>Ga0206677_10003265_pt1 | contig 13746 bp, 12 predicted proteins | sample M130m12015metaG_FD_155475 | JGI IMG/M metagenome (GOLD analysis project Ga0206677, IMG submission 155475) | Ammonia-oxidizing marine archaeal communities from Monterey Bay, California, United States - M1 30m 12015 | ecosystem: Environmental > Aquatic > Marine > Intertidal zone | place: USA... | reverse complement strand
AATTACCCAACTGCATTAGAAAAAAGACCAGTTACTGTTATTGATCATTTGAAATATAAAGTTTCTTTGCTTTACATGAAAATAATAACTAAAACTAATTATTATGATAAAGGAGTTTTAATAAAAAAAAGTTTTTTAAGAAAAGCTTCTTCTATAATAAAAGAAGAAAATATTAAATTAGTTATTGTTACCGGGGCTCCATTTAGTTTACTGTACTATGGTACATTATTAAAACAAAATTTTTCAATAAAATTAATTTCCGATTTTAGAGATCCATGGACATGGGGAGATGGGTATGGGATGAATATATTAAGTATTATAAGAAAAGAAAAAGAAATTTCTTGTCAAAATGAAGTTTTAAAATTTTCTAACTTAGTTTTTGTTCCGGTTAAACCCATGTATGATCATTTGGTTATAAATTATAAAGAGTTTAAAACAAAAATTAAAATTCTTCCACATGGCTATGATAAAAATGATTTTAGAAAAGTAATCTATAATAATAAAAATAATAACAATAATTTTAGAATAATTTATGGTGGTACTATTTACTCTAATTTAGATCAACTTTACCATGAACTGTATAATTGTGTGAAGGATAATATTAATTGTGATTATAATATAGAAATTTTCACAAATGATTTTAAATATTTAACTAAGTCCCAATTACTGGAAATAAAAAAAAAATTGAGTGTCAAAAAATTATTACCAACTAAAGATTTCATGAAAAAAGTTCATTCTGCAGATGCTTTTTTACTTTTTTTTCCTAACAATGTAAAAGATTTTTTTAGTTCTAAGTTTTATGAAATTATATACTTGAGAACCCCTATAATATTTGTAGGTAATAGTGGTATGGTGAGTAATTTTTTGGTAAACAATAATTTAGGTATTCATATTTTACCAGAAAAATTTAGTTTAACGATTAGTAATATTTTACAAAAAGGTGCCATTAATAATTTCACTTATAATAATAGTTTTGATGTTGATGAATTTTCATTTGATAAGATTACATACAGATTAAATAAATGCTTGATTGAGCTCTAGTCTTTTTAAACTTTTTTTTTAATAAAAAAACACTTGACTCTAACTTAAATTTAAATATGAGAATTGCTCTTTTAACAGACGGTCTTTCACCTTTTGTAGTAGGTGGTATGCAACAACATTCTGCTTCTATAGCCGTAGAGTTGGTCAAGGCAGGGCATAAGGTAGATTTATTTCATTTTGTTCACAGAGGACAAGATTTATTAAATTTAAAAGAGATTAACAGCTTCTATTTTGATAGTAATAAAGGGTTCAATAATGTTTTTTGTTGTTTTTTTCCTGTTTCTTTAAAATTCCCTGGCCATTATATTTGGAATTCAATTAGGTACTCCAAGTGGATATACAACGAAATGTGCCGTCGAAAAGTAGATTATGATTTTATTTATTCAAAAGGATTTACAGCTTGGCAATTATTGATTAAAAGAAAAAAAAATACTATTAAAAGTAAAGTTGGTGTAAATTTTCACGGTTATGAGATGTATCAATTTGCCCCTAATTTTAAAATCAAAATGCAACAAATTATTCTTCGTTTTTTTGTAAAAAAAATCATACATGAAACAGATTTTATATTTTCTTACGGAGGAAAAATTAATGATCTAATTTTTTCTTTGGGAATTGATAAATCAAAAATTTTAGAATCTCCCTCTGCAATTAGTTTAAATTGGATAAAAAACATCAATAAAATATCTTTTAATCCTAATCTTAAATATCTTTTTGTAGGAAGATATGAAAGAAGAAAAGGTATTCAGGAAATAAATAAGGCATTATTTCTATTATCTAAGAATTACTTTAATTGCGAATTTCACTTTGTTGGCTTAATACCTGAGAAAAAAAAAATTCATAGTGATAAATTAAAAATCATTTATCATGGTTTAATTATTGACGAAATACAAAAGAAGAAATTATACGATAATTGTGATGTTCTTTTATGTCCGAGTTATTCAGAAGGAATGCCTAACGTTGTTTTAGAAGCCATGTCAAGAGGTTTAATAATAATAGCTACTGATGTGGGAGCGATGAATACACTTGTTTCTAGTGATAATGGAATTTTAATTAAAGATTGTAAATCAAGTTTAATTAAAGACGCAATTGAAAAAATTAATTTATCAGAAAAAAAATTAATTTTGAAAATGAAGTATAACTCAGTCAGAAAAATTAGAGAAAATTTTTCTTGGCCCAATGTTCTAAATACTTTAACAACTAAAATTGAAAATATATTGTAATTTGATTTCAAGACTTAAATTTTTTATATTAATTTTTTTTATTAGTTTAATTACTTTCCTTACATACAAGTACTTTTTAAGAAAATATCATCTTGAATATATGGTCAGAAAGTCAGAAAATTATCAAAATAAAATAAATAACTTCAACCAAATAAAAATTTCTAGAAGTAGTGTATTGATTTTAGGAGACAGTAGGTTCGAAAAAGTATTCACAGAAATCTCAAATGAAGTCAATCTTTCTGTTGGCGGAGAAACAACTAAATCTTTATCTAATAGAATCTTACCATACAATTTTAAAGATTCAATCAATATTATATTAGGAATTGGAATTAATGATTTATTATTTTCTTATCAACGGTCAAAAATTTTAAAAAACCTTGATAATCTGATTCATTTAATTTTAAAAAAAACAAATCATTCTACTTTATATTTATGTAAAATATTACCAATAAATTCAATGGGCTTTTTTTACAATAAAGTAAAAATTAATTACGATCTCAATATAATTAATTCCTTTATGGAAAATTTAATTGTTAATACTAATAATAATGATAAAAAAGTAATTGATTTTAATGATTTAATTGGTTTTGATAATAGTCTATTATTTTCAGATGACGGGATTCATCTTAATAAAGAAGGTATTTCTATTATGAATAATACTATAATTAAAAGTTTAAAATAAATGAGGAAAAAAGTATATTTTCCTGGATTAAATTCTCTTCGTTTTTTTTCTGCATTAACTGTCATAATTACCCATGTTGAATTGATGAAACACAAGTTCGGATTTGCTAATTTGTGGAGTAACAAACTAATTTTTCATTTTGGTGGAATTGGTGTTTCTTTTTTCTTTGTCTTAAGTGGGTTTCTAGTAACTTATTTAATGTTTGAAGAAAAAAGAAATTTCAATTTTTTTTCGATTAAAAATTTTTATTTAAGAAGAATTTTAAGAATTTGGCCATTATATTTTTTAATACTTATACTCGGGTTTTTTATTCTACCCAAATTCACGTATATACCATTTTTTAGTGAACATTTTATTGATGAATTCTTTCTGAATTTTATATTTTATTTATTAATACTTCCCAATATTGCTTTTTCTATTTATTATGCAGTACCATTAATAGGACAATCATGGTCAATAGGTGTAGAAGAGCAGTTCTATATTTTTTGGCCTATAGTATTTAATTTTTTTAAAAAATTTACTTTTAAAGTATTAACTTATCTTTTAATATTTTGGGTTAGTGTTAAGTTATTTTTTTTAATTTTTTCACTTTATTTTGATAACGAGATAGTTTTAATAGTGAAAAAAAATCTTGCAATGTTAAAATTTGAAAATATGATAATTGGTGCTATGGGGGCTTTAATTTTATTTGAAAACAAATCAAAAATTCTAAACTTTATTTACAATAAGACTATATTTTTTATAGCTGCAAGTGGAATTATTATTTCTATCTATGTTCTTCCAGAGTTACTTTTTGATGGTATTCACTTATTACATTCTATTTTTTTTATTGTGATTATTTTAAATGTTTCAACTAATCCGAATATTAATTTTAGATTAGAAAGCCCAGTACTTAATTTACTTGGTAAAATTTCTTATGGATTGTACATGTATCATCTCATTGTTATTTACTTTGTTTTCACTCTTATGCTACGTTTTGACATTTATCAAGAAAATGATTCTTTATCAACTTTTTTATTGTACTCACAAAGTATGATTATCACATTTTTAATATCATATTTTTCATATACTTTTTTTGAAAAAAGATTCTTAAAAATGAAATTAAAATTCACTAAAGTTGTTTCATCGAACTAATTGGAAAATTATTCTTTTAAATATAAATATTCTTTTAAGGAAAATTATAAATTTCTGACCGTCCTATTTATATGTATTTTTTCATCTTCTTTCATCTTTTTTAAATCTCCTTTTGAATTTTATTTTTATTATATTTTTGTGATAGTTTTAACTCCTTTCTTGCTCTTTAAGAATAGTTTCCCAAAGTTTATTATAAGACCTTTTGTATTCCTTTTGATTATTGGATCTATTCATGTCATATTAAATAATAATCTACAGTTCACTTTCATTAAAATTTATGGTGGGCTACTAATCATGATTTTATTCTTTTATTACTTAATTAATCACGTAGATTTTAATATAAAATATTTATTTTATTGGTATTGTATGTTTTCTTATTATATCAGTCTTATAGGTATTTTTCAAGCAATTTCTTTTCTTTTAAATTTTAAATTTGGTTATGATTTTTCTTGGTGTTTAAATAAATGGGCAGTTGTTAGGGGTGGTTTAATTGGGATTAGATTAAATTCTATTATTTCAGAACCTACTTATTTAGCAACTATATTATCACCCTGTATATATGTATCGATTAAAAATTTAATTTCTAGATCAAGTTTTATCTACACAAAATTCCAATCAATTATTTTAATATCAGTCATGATATTAACAACTTCTACAATTGGTTATCTCGGGTTGCTAATTTCAGTCTTATTATTAACAAATACTATCAGGCTAAGATTTATAATTTTCGGAATTTTTATTTCTTTTTTTGGATTTAGCCTCTCATATAATTATGTGCCAGACTTTAAACAAAGAGTAGATGCTGCTAAAGGTCTTTGGATTGACAACGACTTTAGATTAATCAATACTAATAATTCAAGTTTTGTTCTTTTCAATAATTTACACGTAGCAAAGGAAAACTTATCGAAATATCCCTTATTTGGCACTGGTTTAGGTTCCCACGAAACTGCATTTAAGAAGTATACATTAACAAGGTCTTTAATTCAATATGATTTTGAATTTAATATAAAAGATGGGAACTCTTTATTTATTAGGTTATGTACTGAGACTGGTCTAGTTGGTGTTTTTTTTGTTCTTGCTTTTATTTTTAAAGGTTTCATTTATAAAACTAATTATGAAGATGAAAGGCTTATACTTAATCAAGCAATTAGTCAATCTATTTTTGTTCTACTTATATTGGTTTTAATAAGGCAAGGTAACTATATGTTAAATGGCCTTCCATTAATTTTTTTGTTATATCATTTTAACCGTAAAGAGTTTGATCAATTGGTATCAACAAGTGAATGAATTTTATTATTTCATTAATAAATCGATAATATTTCTTTTTTTTCTCCACCTGTAATTTTCTATAGACCCTAAAGAAAAAATAAATTGATATTTATTCCAGTAAGCTTCAACATTAATTCTTTTAATTGATAATTTATTCATTTCAATATTATTTCCTGGTATTGTAGTGTGATGAAATTCATAATTTTCTTTTATTCTTTTAACAGAATATTTATTCAAACTCTTCAAACTATTATTAATAGAGCAAAAGTGATTTATTTTTATATCTAATTTTTTTTCGATTATATTTTTTGAAAGTATTACTTCATTATTTATTTCATTTTTTTCACTATTTATATTCATAATATGTGATAGAGAATGAGAACCAATTAAATTTTTTTTTGAAATTAACTTTTTTAAATCTCCCCATGAAACTGGTTCAAAATCCTCTTTTTTGTTTTCAATATTGTAGTTAATATTGAGTCTTATATTTTTCTTATAAAAGTCCTCTGGTTCAATTGAATCAATGTAATTTGGAATAATGAATAATAAAGATTTTATATTTCTTTTTTCTAGAACATCAATTGCCTTCATAATATTTTTTGGACAGTCATCAAAAGTTATTAATAATTTAGGTTTATTAGTTTGTATAGAGTTTGTAAAAATATTGGATAAATCTAAAGGGTTGATAAAAGAATAGTTTTTAGAAAGGTACTCTATTTGTTTTTCAAAATTTTCAAGAAATTTGAAGGGTATCCCGTGGTAGTTTAGAACGATTAATTCTTTGCTGTTTATATTTTTTTTTAAAAAATAATGTTCTATAAAACCTAGAATAACTTTTATTAAGTCTCTTTTTCTATGAATTTTTGTAGAAAATTTTACCATGTATCAATATCTGATCTAAATAAAAGAATGTTATTTAAATTTACTTTTTCATTGCCTTTGTAAATGAAATAAATTTTTTTATTTGTAGATTTAAAATCGTGTTTTTTAATTATTTTATCAAAAATTTTTGTGTTATTTGAGATTGCAATGCTAATGAAATTGGCAATTTTATATTTCTTAATTATTTTTATAAAATCTTCAAATGCATTGTTCATTATATCTTGATTGAAATCATCAAATTCTACACTTCCAATAATCAGTTCTCTGATTACTTTTTTTCTTATTGATAATTTATAACAAAATTCGATTTTTGAGTTTTTTTCTCTGTATTGGTAAAACAATTTTTCATCACTAAATTTATTTCTATATTCATAAAAATTTTGATTATTTTTAAGAACTATATAGTCTTTCATCTTAAAATCAAAGTGCATTTTTTCCTTTTTTAATTCTTTGTTTATATTTTTAAGAAAAATTAAAGGATTGTAGGATATAGGCTTTATATGCCAGCATAGATTAATGTTATTAATCCAATTTTTTCTTTTAAAACTTCCGATTGATTCTTTTACAGGAAAACCTATTAAAAAGTCTATTTTCCTTTTGAGTATAATTTCATCTATCTTTTCAAGCATTAATCCAAACACCCCCTGCCCTCTATAATTTTCACTAACAATAGAGTTCCCAGATTGAAAAGAATTATATGTGATTTTTCCATTTTTGTAAGGCCAGTAGAAGTAAGATTGAAACCCAATTATTTCTTTATTACACAAAGCAACAATTCTAATGCATCTTTTATTTTGAAATTTATCTTCATATAATTTTTCAAATTTATTTTGAAATTGATTTGCATCTAATTTATATTGATTTATGAATAACCTTATGACATTACTTTTCATCCATTTTTGATATTCGGTAATTTCAATATTCATTAATTATAAAAAAAATATTTAGATTTAATGTAATGAAAATTCTCATCTTATATTACGAATTAGCAAACTATAATATTCCATGCTTTAAAGAGTTATCAAAAAATAATGAATTATTTCTTGTTAAATATGATGTTAATAAAATTGAAGCTCCATTTAATTTTGATTTTAATTTTCCAATTACTGTTTATGACTTTAAAGAATTTAATTTTATAAAATTGAATATGCTCTGTAATCGTATAAATCCTGATTTAATTTTTTGTGCTGGATGGGTAAATAAAGACTATTTAAGATTATGTATTAAAAATAAAAAGGCTTTAAAAGTTTTAGGATTTGATACTCCTTCGGATTCAACTATAACACAAAATATTAAATCTTTTTTATTTAAAATAATTTATAAAAATTCATTTGATTATGCATTTGTCCCTGGATTAGATCAGTCTTTATTAGCAATTAAAATGGGGTTTAATAAAACTGAAATCATTGTTGGTGCTTATTCTTGTGATTATAATTATTTTAAGAATTTAGGATTTGTTGCAAATAAGTTAAAGAAAATAAATTTTCCTAAAAGATTTCTATTTATTGGAAGATACATAAAAAGAAAAGGACTTTTAGACTTATGGAAATCTTTTATACAGATTCAAGATGAGTCACCAAACAATTGGGAGCTTTGGTGCGTTGGAAAAGGTCCTCTTTATAAAGACAGGATAATTCATCCAAAAATCAAACATTTAGGATTTGTACAACCAAATAATTTAAGTTCGATAATTAGTGCTACATCAGTTTTTGTACTACCCAGTCATTATGAACCTTGGGGAGTAGTTGTTCATGAATTTGCCTCAGCTGGATTTCCATTGATATTATCAGATAATGTCTCATCTGGGAATTCTTTTTTAAAAAATGATATAAATGGTTTTAGCTTTAAATCAGGAAATATTATAAGTCTTAAAGATGTTATAAAAAAAACAATCTTAACTAAAGATGATGAACTTCTAAAAATGGGTGAAATAAGTATTAAATTAGCTTCAAAATTTACTCCTAAAATTTGGGCAGAAAAACTAACATCATTAAAATGACTAAAATCCTTATTACCGGTGGCTCCGGAAATGTTGGAGGAGCTCTAGCTAGAAAATTAGTGGAAAATCCAAATTATTTTGTTGTAATTGTAGATAATCTTTCTACTGGCTCCACTAAAAAGTTACCATCTAAAGAGTTCTCCAATTGGACTTTTGTTAATTGTGATGTGAATAATTATACAAGTATTTCAGAAATAATGTTAACCAATCATTTTGATTATGTTTTTCATTATGCTGCTGTAGTAGGAGTTCAAAGAACTCAAGATAATCCAATCATGGTCTTAAATGATATTGAAGGTATTAAAAATGTATTACAACTTTCTAAGAATAGTTCTGTAAAGAGAGTATTTTTCTCTTCATCTTCTGAAGTGTATGGAGAACCTGTTGAATTACCTCAGAATGAGGAAACAACTCCGTTAAATTCTAGAGTTCCCTATGCTATAGTTAAAAATGTTGGTGAATCATTCTTTAAGTCTTATTTCAAGTCTTACGATCTACCATATACTATTTTTAGATTCTTCAATACTTATGGTCCCAACCAGAGTGAGGATTTTGTAATCACAAAATTCTTACAAGCAGCTCTTAAAGGAGAGGATATTACAATTTATGGAGACGGTTTACAAACTAGAACTTTTTGTTATGTGGACGATAATATAAATACTTGCATTAAGATATTTGAAGATAATTTAATGTTAAATGACGTTATTAATATTGGAGGAGCTATAGAGTTTACCATCAAAGAAGTAGCACAATTAATAATAGATAAAACTAAATCAAGTTCAAATATCATTCATCTTCCTGCATTAAAAGAAGGGGACATGACTAGAAGAATGCCCGATAATTCAAAAATGATTAAAATTTTACAAAAAGATTTAATTCCTCTAAATCAGGGAATAGATTTAATGTTAAAACATTACGATCACAAACTGTAATGTGCGGTATTAATGGTGTGTTTAATTACGATTCAGTAAATACTGTAGAAAAAAGAGTTAAATCAATGAATGATTTAACGAATCACCGAGGTCCAGATTACTCGAATATCTACAGAGATGAAAATATTTGTTTTGGTCATAATAGATTAGCCATAATAGATTTAGATGTGAAGTCTAACCAACCTTTCAAATCTAATGATGGTAATATAATTTTGGTATATAATGGTGAAATATACAATTTCAAAGAGTTAAAAAAAGAACTATCCAGTAACTATAAGTTTAAAACTAAATCAGACACAGAAGTAGTAGTTGCTGCCTACAAGGAGTGGGGGATTGGCATGTTGGAAAAGTTTAACGGAATGTTTTCTTTTGCTTTGTGGGATAAAGAATCAGAAAAATTTTATTTGTGTCGTGACAGGTTGGGTATTAAACCTTTATATTACTCTGAAAACAATCAAAGTATTGTGTTTTCTTCTTCAGTTAAGGCTATTAATTTTCACAATAAAAATCAACTTATAATTAATCAAGAAGATATGGTTGATTATTTAACTTTTGGAACAGTTCATTCTCCAAATTCTTTTATTGACGATATTAAATCTATTCCAAGAGCAAGTTATTTACTTGCAGATAAAGATGAAACTAAATTGATAGAATATTGGAGTTTTTTTAATCCAAAAACCCCAAAAAAACATAGCGATAAAAACCCTCACAACGTTATAAAAGAGATCTTAAAGAACTCAGTTGAAAAGAGGATGATGTCAGATGTTCCTTTTGGAGTTTTTTTAAGTGGAGGGATTGATTCCAGTATTTTAGTCTCAGCGGCTAGTAAAGTAAAATCAGATCCAATAAACACTTTTTCTGTAGTTTTTAAAGATGAAGCATATGACGAAAGAAAATACTCTAGAATAATTGCTGAAAAATTTAAAACAAATCATTCTGAAATCGAAATTCTTCCAGATGAGTTGCTCCATAATATAGAAGAACCTTTTAAATTCATGGATCATCCAAGTGTTGATGGAATAAATACCTATTTAATTTCAAAAGCAGTAAGTGATAAAGGATTTAAAATGGCAATTTCAGGAGCTGGTTCAGATGAATTATTTTCTGGTTATCCAGTTTTTAAAAATGCTTGGGAATTAAATAATAAAAAATGGCTTTTTTCTTTTCCTCCAATAATAAGAAAAATAGCAGGTCAAGCTCTTGTCAAATACCAAGCTTCGGATAAATCCAAAAGAATTAATGAAATTTTAAATCTTAAATTATTAGACTTGAACCATTTTTATCCAACTTTTAGAAAAATATTCTATAGTTCAGATTTAAAAAAATTATCAAAACAAAAATTAAATGTTAACTCGTTGTATCCTCAACAATGGGCTTTAAATGAACTTTCTTTTAAAAAAAGAGGATATTCTTTTTCCTTTTTAAATAAAGTTTCTGCTTTAGAAATAGAAACATATTTACAAAATGTTCTTTTGAGAGATGCAGATCAAATGGGTATGGCTAGTTCTTTAGAAATTAGAGTACCGTTTCTCGATCACAGATTGGTAGAGTATGTGTTGTCTCTTTCAGATGATTTAAAATATCCTAATTATCCCAAACAGTTATTAATTGATTCAACTAAAGGATGGATTCCTGATGAGATTATTCACAGAAAGAAAATGGGCTTTGTATTTCCATGGGAAACATGGATTAAAAATGAACTTAAAAATTTTTGTCAGAACTCCTTAGACAGTCTAGAAAACACTTCTCTTTTTAATATGAAATATGTTTATTCTATTTGGAATAGTTTTTTAAATGGAGACAATTCTGTGCACTGGCTTCAAATTTGGAATTTGGTTGTTTTTGGGAAATGGCACTCGATTAATGAAATTAATAAAACTAAATGAAGAAAGTTTTAGTTTTTATCGATTGGTATTTACCCGCTTATAAAGCAGGTGGACCAATTTCTTCAGTCTGTAATATGACAGAGTCATTGTCAGATGAAATGAGTTTTTTTATTGTTACTGGAAATAAAGATCTAAATTCTAATCAGCCTCTTAAAGGGTTAAAGAGTAATACCTGGCAAAAAGTAAAAAATGCTAATGTTATTTACTTAGATAAAAAGAGTCAAAACTTAAAATTTTTAAAAAAAATTGTTGATGAAATTCAACCGGATAAAATTTATTTAAACGGAATATTTTCTTCTTTTTTTTCAATTTTCATTTGTTATTTTTTTAAAAATAAAATTAACATCATAATTAATCCGAGGGGAATGTTTGGCCCCAAAGCGTTGTCTATAAAGAGTCTAAAAAAATCCATTTTTATTAAGCTGGTAAATTTTTTTTCTTTTTATAAAGGTATTCATTGGCATTTGAGTAATGAAAATGAATTAAAAGAGTTATACAATAATATTAAAGGAGTTGATAACATTTCAATAATACCAAACTTACCTAGAGATATTGCATTCTTTAAGAAAGTAAAACAAAAAGAGAATGAGTTAAAATTAGTCTCTGTCTGCAGAGTAAATGAAATAAAGAACTTAGAATTTATTTTAAAATTATTAAAAGACTTATCAATAAAATGTAGTTACAAGGTTATTGGTTTTATTGAAGATGAGAATTATTACAATAAATTAAAGTTGCTGGTGGAATCAATGCCAGAAAATATTAATATAGAATTTACGGGATTGCTACCAAAAATTACAATAGATTTTGAATTAAAAAAAGCGGATCTTTTTATTTCTAGCTCTCTGAACGAAAACTACGGTCATTCCATCGTTGAATCTTTAGCTGCTGGTGTGCCGGTTTTAATTTCTGATCATTGTCCGTGGATGGGTTTAGAAGATAGTAATGCGGGGTTTAGATTACCGCTTGATAGAACTAAATTTAAAGAGAAGCTATTATTTTTTCATACTATGACAGAATTAGTATACAGTAAATATAATCTAGGGTCTAGGTCTTATTTTGACAAATTTATAAGTTCAGAAATTCATAAGAATAATTATATAAATTTGTTTTCTAATTAATAAAGTGAAATCTTCATCAGACCTATCGAAATTCAATAATAAAAGTTATAATCCAGGAAGTATTTTACGAAGGTTTCTATGGTATTTTTTTAATATTATTTTCTTTAAATCAAGCATATTCCCTTTTAATTTTATTAAAGTTTTTTTTCTAAAATTATTTGGTGCTCGAGTAGGTAAAGGAGTTATCGTTAAACCGAATGTAAACATAAAATATCCTTGGAAACTCAATATTGGTAATTATGTTTGGATCGGTGAAAATGTTTGGATAGATAACCTTGATGACGTAATAATTTCTGATAATGTATGTATTTCTCAGGGGGCAATGATACTTTGCGGTAGCCATAATTATAAAATTTCTTCATTTGATTTAATAACAAGGCCTGTCTACTTAAAAGATGGAGTTTGGATTGGTGCAAAATCTATTGTTTTGTCCGGTGTTGTTGCAGAATCTCACTCAATTTTGAGTGCTGGATCAGTTTCTTCTAAAAATTTAGAACCTTTTGGTATTTATAAAGGGAACCCTGCCCAAAAAATAGCAACAAGAAAATTATCATGAAAGTTTCAATAATAACAGTCTGTTTTAATAGTCAAGACACCATAAAAGAAACTATTGAATCTGTAATTAGTCAAACTTATAAAAACATTGAATATATAGTTATTGATGGAAAATCAGATGATGGTACATGCAGTGTCATCAATCAATTTAATACTTTCATAAGTAAATTTGTTTCAGAAAAGGATAACGGTATTTATGATGCTTTAAACAAAGGTATTCGTATGTCAACTGGAGATGTCGTTGGCTTTTTACATGCTGATGATGTTTTTGATAACAAAACTGTAATTGAAAAAGTAGTAAAGTCTTTCGATGTCAATATTGATATTTTGTACGGAGATATTAACTATGTTAATAGAAATAATTTGAATAAAATAGTTAGAAAATGGAAGTCTAGTACTTATTCTAAAAACAAATTCAAATGGGGTTGGATGCCACCTCATACCAGTTTTTTTTTGAAAAGAACTAGCTATTTAAAATATGGATCATATAATTTAAATCTCGGGACTTCAGCCGACTACGAATTAATGCTAAGAATGTTCGAAGTTCATCAATTAAGTTCCGTTTATTTGCCATCAAATATTACTAAAATGAGGATGGGTGGGGTTAGTAATTCAAGTTTTATAAATAGGCTGAAAGCTAATAAAAATGACAAAAAATCTTGGATTATTAACTCTTTAAAACCTTATTGGTTTACATTTTTATTAAAACCGTTACTGAAAATAAAGCAGTTTATTTAAAACTTTGCCTTCTTGGTTTTTTTAGATTTTTTCTTTTGAAATTTATTAAACTGATAATAGTTACCTCGTTGTTTTCCGGAATAATTTCTTTTTTTCCTCAATTTCTTGGGAATTTTATATTTCATTAAGTAATCCGCATAGTAAATATTGTTTTTACTTGCAATTACTTTACTGAAGCTTATATTAAGCATGAAAATATCATCAAAATTAGATGGGTTACCTCTTACTTGATCTATTCCAAAGCTTGAAGCACTTTCTTCTGGACCATTATAGGGATTAGCAAGAGATCC
>Ga0206677_10003263_pt1 | contig 13755 bp, 8 predicted proteins | sample M130m12015metaG_FD_155475 | JGI IMG/M metagenome (GOLD analysis project Ga0206677, IMG submission 155475) | Ammonia-oxidizing marine archaeal communities from Monterey Bay, California, United States - M1 30m 12015 | ecosystem: Environmental > Aquatic > Marine > Intertidal zone | place: USA... | reverse complement strand
AAAGGAGGTCCTGTTGGGATTACCACCATTGCAACTGCGGTTTCAGAAAGTCCAGAAACCATAGAAGAGGTATATGAGCCATTTTTGATTCAGCAAGGATTTATTATGCGTACTCCAAGAGGACGTGAGGTTACTGAGGCAGCCTATAAACATCTAGGAAAAGTTAAGGAGCCCACCCAAGGAGGGTTGTTTTAATAGCGCTGTCTAGCAACAAGAATTTCCATACCTATCTTGCGTTTTTTTAAGTTCGAAAGCCTAAGATGTAAAACACCACAGCTATACACTCAAAACACCAACATACTGCTTTTATTAAAGACCAGGCCAAACGCCTTGGGTTTATGTCTTGTGGTATAAGTAAAGCAGGTTTTTTGGAGCAAGAAGCTCCAAGACTTGAGGCTTGGCTCAACCAAAATAGGCATGGCCAGATGCAGTACATGGAAAATCATTTTGACAAGCGCCTTGATCCAACAAAGCTTGTGGAGGGTTCCAAAAGTGTTATTTCTTTACTGTTAAACTATTATCCCCAACACCTTCAGCGAGATGATAGTTATAAAATATCTAAATATGCCTACGGAACAGACTATCACTTTGTGATTAAAGACAAGTTAAAAGAGTTGCTGCACTGCATACAAGAGCAGGTGGGTGATGTTCATGGACGTGCTTTTGTTGATAGCGCTCCAGTGTTAGATAAAGCTTGGGCAGCAAAAAGTGGTCTAGGCTGGATTGGTAAGCATAGTAATTTGCTATCCAAACAAGCAGGTTCTTTTTATTTTATAGCAGAACTCATTGTAGATCTAGATCTTGACTATGACACCCCCGTTACAGACCATTGTGGGAGTTGCACAGCATGTATAGATGCGTGCCCAACTCAGGCTATAGTAGAGCCTTATAAAGTAGATGGTAGTAAGTGCATTAGCTATTTCACCATAGAGCTTAAAAATGAAATACCCTCTAGTGTGAGTGGGCAGTTTGATGATTGGATGTTTGGATGTGATGTTTGCCAAGATGTGTGTCCTTGGAACAGGTTTAGCAAAGCCCATAAAGAGCCTTTGTTTGATCCTCATCCAGATGTATTGTCTAATTCAAAGAAAGATTGGGAAGAAATTACTAAAGAAGTATTTTCAGAAATTTTTAAAAAGAGTCCTTTAAAGCGTACTAAGTTTGAAGGATTGCGTAGAAACATAGAATTCTTAAAGCCGTGATACTATAATTAACTATCAAGCTATTATCTGGTGATTAAAGCAAACAATTAATCTTTGATTTAGACACTGTTTTAACTTCACTCTGTTACATTTGTAGTGTACCATAAAAAAACAATCTGTTGTTATGAGTAAACAAAGTAAACGTAAAGAAGCACTTTTATATCACTCCCAGCCAAGGCCAGGAAAGATACAAGTTGTGCCTACCACAAAATATGCAACTCAAAGAGATTTATCCCTAGCATACTCTCCTGGTGTGGCAGAGCCTTGCCTTGAGATAGCCAAAGATGTTGAAAATGTATACAAGTATACGGCTAAAGGTAATTTGGTGGCGGTTATAACAAATGGTACGGCAGTTTTAGGGCTTGGAGACATAGGTCCTGAGGCATCTAAACCTGTTATGGAAGGAAAAGGGTTGTTGTTTAAAATATTTGCAGATATTGATGTTTTTGATATCGAAATAGATACCAAGGATGTTGATGCTTTTGTTGAAACGGTAAAAAACATTGCACCCACTTTTGGTGGAATTAATCTAGAAGATATTAAAGCTCCAGAAGCTTTTGAGATTGAAAGAAGGTTGAAGGAAGAGTTGGACATCCCTGTTATGCATGATGACCAGCATGGTACGGCAATTATTTCTGCTGCGGCACTTTTAAATGCACTTGAATTAACACATAAAAAAATTGAGCAAGTAAGAATTGTAATAAGCGGAGCAGGTGCTGCTGCGGTGTCTTGTACAAGGCTCTACAAGGCCTTTGGCGCAGTAGGGGCAAATATTGTGATGTTGGATAGTAAAGGAGTGATTAGGGACGATCGTTCTGAGCTATCACCTGAGAAGTCAGAATTTGCAACCCATAGAAAGATAGATACCTTAGATGATGCTATGGTTGATGCAGATGTCTTTGTTGGGCTTTCTGTTGCAGATATTGTAACTCCCAGTATGCTTAAGTCAATGGCCGCAGATCCTATTGTTTTTGCTATGGCAAATCCAAATCCTGAGATTGAATATCAGCTAGCCTGTAAAACGCGAGATGATATTATAATGGCAACCGGTAGGAGTGATCATCCCAATCAGGTCAATAATGTGTTAGGGTTTCCATTTATTTTTAGGGGAGCGCTAGATGTTCGTGCCACCAAGATTAATGAGGCTATGAAGATGGCCGCTGTAAAAGCCTTGGCTGAACTAGCCAAAGAGCCGGTGCCAGAACAAGTAAATGTTGCCTATGGGGAAACCAAACTTATTTTCGGAAAAGACTATATCATCCCTAAACCTTTTGACCCAAGGTTAATTGATAAAATCCCTCCAGCTGTTGCCAAAGCAGCTATGGAAAGTGGTGTGGCAACTGCACCTATTAAAAATTGGAAGAAATATAGAGATGAACTAAACGAACGCATGGGGAGTGACAACAAGATCATACGCTTGCTGTATAGTCGTGCAAAACAAAACCCAAAGCGTATTGTTTTTGCAGAGGCAGATCATTTAAATGTATTGAAAGCGGCTCAGATTGTCTACGAAGAAGGAATAGGAACCCCTATATTGTTAGGTAGAAAAGCTGTGATTGAGGAGCTTATGGAGCAACTTGAATTTGATGCAGACATACAAATAATGGATCCTAAGGCTGATGATCAAGCCGAGAACTTGGCAAAATATGCTCAAAAATTATTTGAAAATAGACATAGAAATGGAGTAACACTTTTTGATGCAGAAAAATTAATGCGAGAGCGTAACTATTTTGCAGCCATGATGCTTAACCAGGGTGATGCAGATGCGATGATTTCTGGATATTCAAGAGCCTATCCTTCAGTATTACGTCCTGTTCTGGAAGTTATTGGACGTTTTGATGGTGTAAGTAAAGTAGCAACAACCAATATGATGCTCACTAAAAGAGGACCTATTTTTATTAGTGATACCTCCATAAATATTGACCCTACTGCAAAAGAACTGGCCAAGATAGCCCAGATGACAAATTATACCATGAAGCTATTTGGCCTCACGCCAGTAATTGCAATGATAAGCTATGCTAATTTTGGTTCTTCAAAAGACCCGCACGCCACAAAGGTGAGAGATGCTGTAGCTTATTTGCATAGAACCAATCCAGATATGCATATAGATGGGGAGTTACAAACAGACTTTGCTTTAAATCCAGAAATGTTACAAAGTAAATTTCCGTTCTCTAAGCTTGCAGGGAAAAAAGTGAATGCACTTATATTTCCAAATTTAGATGCTGCCAATAGTAATTATAAATTATTAAAAGAAATCAATGATGTTGATTCTATAGGGCCTATTATGCTTGGAATGCGAAAGCCAGTTCATATTCTTCAACTGGGTGCTAGTGTAGAAGAAATTGTAAACATGGCAGCGGTGTCTGTGGTGGATGCTCAGCAAAAAGAAAAACGAGAGGAAACAGCCCAGAAGTAGTAATATTTCAGCAGGAAATTTAGGTTTTAACCCTTCAGATAAGCCAATAAAATATACTATATTTGGCAGCAATAACATAAGAAAAACGTATGATAACCCAATTACAGGGAAGACTTGTTGAAAAATCACCTACAGATGTAGTTATAGACTGTCATGGTGTAGGATATTTTGTGAACATTTCATTGCATACTTTTGCACAGTTGCCAACATCAGAAAATGTAAAATTATTCACGCATTTACAAGTTCGTGAAGATGCGCATATTTTGTATGGTTTTTCTAGTATAGTAGAGCGAGAAATTTTTAGGTTATTAATTTCGGTTTCAGGAGTTGGAGCAAGTACAGCCAGAACCATGCTGTCTTCTTTATCTCCACAGCAAGTGACCGAGGCCATTGCGTCAAGTGACGTGGCAACCATTCAATCCGTTAAAGGGATTGGAGCCAAAACAGCCCAACGCGTGTTGTTGGATTTGAAAGATAAAATAGTAAAGGTGTATGGCTTAGAAGATGTTTCTATGGTTTCAAGCAATACCAACAAAAATGAAGCGTTATCTGCTCTGGATACTTTAGGTTTTACACGCAAACAAGCTGAAAAAGTTTGTGATGCAGTTATTAAAGAATATCCGCAGGCAACCATTGAGGAAATTATAAAACAGGCTTTAAAAAAATTATAAGTATTGGGTACAAATTTCACCAAGTTTAAAAATAGCTTTTTTAAACAATTCGTATTTTTAAGTATCATTTTGGGGAGTCTCTCTAGTGCAAATGCGCAGGATTCTACCGCAACAGGATCTTCTATGGGGCGTATTGAGCTGCCTCCATCTTCTAGCATACAGAATTTATACACCTATGACCCTGTAACAGATAGCTATTATTACAGTGAAATGCTGGGTGATTTTAATGTTGGTCTTCCACTAGTGTTAAGCCCAGAGGAGTATCGTGATCTGATCTTAAAAGAACAAATGCGCGATTATTTCAAAGAAAAAATTGATGCCGCAGATGGAAGAAAAGAAGGTTCTGATGATGCGCAAAAAAACTTACTGCCAAAATTTTACGTAAATTCTAGCTTTTTTGAATCTGTATTTGGAGGCAATACCATTGAGGTAATACCTCAAGGTACTGTAGAGATGGATCTTGGATTATTGTACACCAAACAAGACAATCCGGCATTTTCTCCAAGAAACAGGAGTAATTTCTCTTTTGATTTTGACCAGCGGATTAGTTTGAGTTTGCTTGGAAAGGTTGGAGAGCGTTTGCAAGTAACCGCAAATTATGACACCCAATCAACCTTTGATTTTCAAAACCAAGTAAAATTAGAATTCACGCCAACCGAAGATGATATCATTAGATCTATAGAAGTAGGTAATGTGAGCATGCCACTTAACAGTACTTTAATACCTGGTGCACAAAGCTTATTTGGTGTAAAAACAGAGCTGCAATTTGGAAAAACTACCATTACTGGCGTGTTCTCTGAGCAGCAATCTGAAACTAGAAACGTAACTACAGAAGGTGGTGGTACCATCACAGATTTTGACATATATGCCCTAGACTATGATGAAAATCGTCACTTTTTCTTAGCACATTATTTTAGAGACACCTATGATAGAGCATTGCAGCAATATCCTTTTATTCGTTCCAATGTTCAGATTACTAGAGTAGATTAGAGACACCTATGATAGAGCATTGCAGCAATATCCTTTTATTCGTTCCAATGTTCAGATTACTAGAGTAGAAGCTTGGATAACCAATAGAGGTAATCAAACTCAAGATGTACGAAACATCGTAGCCCTGCAAGATGTTGGGGAGTCTGACATATCAAATATTGGTTTAAATAATATTCCAGGTGGATTTTTAAACAAACCACCTAATTCTTTTCCAGATAATGGCAATAATGATTTCAATCCATTTGGTATTGATGATGCTAGTGCCCAAGGAATCTTAAATGAACAAATAAGAGATATAGCTACCGTACAACAAGGATTTGGTGGTGTGCAAGTACAAGATGGTTCAGATTTTTTAACTCTAGAGAACGCAAGAAAATTAAGAGTTAATGAATTTACTATTAACTCTCAATTAGGATATATTTCTTTGAACCAACGCTTAAACAATGACGAGGTCATTGCCGTCTCATTTCAATATACTGTAAACGGAAAAGTATACCAAGTTGGTGAATTTTCTACAGACGGTGTAGATGCCACCGGAGGTCTTGTAAGACCAGGCGAGCCTGGCAATCCAGGAACGGATGATATAGAGGGTATTCCTCAAAACCTGATTGTTAAATTATTAAAAAGTAACATCACAAATGTAACAGAGCCTATCTGGGATTTGATGATGAAAAACATATACGGTCTTGGAGCCTTTCAATTAGAACAAGAAGACTTTAGGTTAGACATTCAATACAGAGATCCAGCACCTTTAAACTATATAACAGCAGCTGAAGGAACAATTACAAATCCTGCCATTGCATTGCCAGAAGATGTTGACAATAAAACGCTATTAAAGGTTTTTAATCTAGACAGATTAAATTTTAATAATGACCCTCAACAAGGCGGTGATGGCTTCTTTGACTTTATACCAGGGCTCACCGTAGACCAGCAAAATGGACGCATTATATTTACCAGTGTAGAGCCTTTTGGAGAATACCTGTTCAATAAACTAGACGACCCCTCTACTGGTACGGCAGCCTATAACATGCCAGCTACCTATAATGCCAATCAGGACAAATACGTTTTTAGATCTTTGTACAGATCTACCAAAACACAAGCAGAACAAGAGGATAGTGATAAGAATAAATTTCAGTTAACAGGAAGGTACAAATCTAGTGGCGGAAACGGAATACCTATTGGAGCCTTTAACATACCTCAGGGTTCTGTGGTAGTTACTGCCGGCGGAAGGACCTTATCTGAGGGTGTGGATTACACGGTAAATTATCAAGCAGGAACAGTTCAGATTTTAGACCCAGTTCTGTGGTAGTTACTGCCGGCGGAAGGACCTTATCTGAGGGTGTTGATTACACGGTAAATTATCAAGCAGGAACAGTTCAGATTTTAGACCCATCTTTGTTGGCCTCAAATACTCCTGTAAATATTACAGTTGAAAACAATACCCTGTTTGGACAACAAACAAAGCGATTTACGGGATTAAATATTGAGCATAAATTTAACGATAACTTTATCATAGGTGGTACTTATTTGAAGTTAAACGAACGCCCACTCACTCAAAAATCCACCTATGATGTAGAACCAATTAACAATCAAATATTTGGGGTTAACTTAAATTATGCTGCGCAGGTTCCTTTCTTTACTCGTCTAGTAAACAAGCTCCCTAACATTGATACAGATGTGGAGTCAAACTTTTCTATTCGCGGTGAATTTGCCTATTTACTACCAAGTGCTCCAGAGGTTTCAGACTTTGGAGGAAGAACCACCGTATATATTGATGATTTTGAGTCTTCACAAACAGAGTTTGATATTAGTTCTCCTATCTCATGGCGTTTGTCTTCATCTCCAGATGGTTTTGGGGGAGAAGTACCTAACAGTGTTTTAGATTATAATTACAAACGTGCCCGTTTAAACTGGTACACCATTGATCCTATTTTTTATATGGTACACCATTGATCCTATTTTTTATAGCAGTCAAAGACCAGATGGCATTACAGACCAGGACTTATCCTCACCTTTTACAAGGCGTATTTTTAGAGACGAAATATTTCCGGCACAAGATATAATTCAAGGGCAAACACAAGCGCTATTTTCTTTAGACCTCTCTTTCTACCCAAGCGAGCGTGGAGAGTATAACTTTAATCCAGCTGCTGAAGGAACAAATGATTTGCCAAATCCTGCAGGTAATTTTGGAGGAATTTCTAGACAGTTAACCACTACAGATTTTGAAAGAAGCAATGTAGAATTTATCCAGTTTTGGGTAATGGATCCATTTATATACGAAGAAAACAACACCAATAATGGAGGAACCCTAAGTTTTAATTTAGGAAATATTTCTGAAGATGTTTTAAAAGATGGGAGAAAGCAATACGAGAATGGTTTGCCTCAAGATGGTGACTCAACAAATACAACACCAACGGTTTGGGGTAAGGTGCCTACTAATCAATCTTTAGTATACACCTTTGATACTGAAGGGCAGCAGCGCATTAACCAAGATGTAGGGTATGATGGTTTAAATAATGCTCAAGAAAGTGAGATGTTCCCAACCTTTAGTGGGCTTGCAGATCCTGCAAATGATAACTATGAATACTTCCTGCAGGCCTCTGGAGATATAAGAAGTCGTTACAAATTATACAATGGTACAGAAGGGAATTCTCCCGTTGAGGTAACAAATACAAATCGTGGTTCTACCACCCAGCCAGATGTAGAAGATATTAACCGTGATAACTCTATGAATACCGTAGATAGTTATTATGAGTATAACATTCCTATCTCTCGTGATGCTCTTACCCCAGCTACCAATGATTTTGTGACTGATGTACGGGAGAGTACAATCACCCTTCAAGACAATAGTTCTTTGGATGTTAGGTGGGTTCAGTTTAAAGTTCCTGTTGCAGATTATGACAGGGCAGTGAATGGAATTTCAGACTTTAGATCTATACGTTTTATGCGTATGTATATGTCTGGATTTGAGCAGCAAACCACACTTCGTTTAGGAACTCTAGAACTAGTTAGAGGAGATTACAGAAGATACTTGCAGACTTTAGATAACGTTACCCAGGAAGATCCTGAGTTGGACGATACTGTTTTTGAAGTGGAGGCTGTTAATATAATTGATAATGAGAACAGGCAACCCATACCTTACACATTACCTCCAGGAGTAATAAGAGAGCAGCTCAATAATAACAATAACATTATTAGACAAGATGAACAATCTCTTGCCCTGCGTGTTTGTGGCCTAGAGCAAAATGATGCTCGTGGTGTGTATAAAAACTTTAGCGTGGATATGCGCCAGTACAAAAATCTTGAAATGTTTATTCATGCAGAGTCTATCGTAAATCAAACAGCTCTGGCAGATGGTGATTTGGTTGCATTTATTAGAATGGGTAATGATTTAACAGAAAGTTTTTATGAGGTACAGGTGTCTTTAAAGCCAACGGCTTTCAATACAACTAGCGCTGAAGAAATATGGCCGGTAGAGAACAGGTTGGACCTTCCTCTTAGTTTATTACAAGATTTAAAGTCTACGATACTTGGAGATCCTGCCACCTATGCCCCTAACCAATTGCATTTCTTTGAAGAGGGCCAAATCGATGGCTTGCCATCTAACATACTGAGAGTAGGTATGAAAGGAAATCCTAGTTTTGGTGATGTACGTGTTGCAATGATTGGTGTTCGTAACGAGACCAATACAGAATTATGTGGAGAGGTTTGGTTTAATGAATTACGCCTATCTGAGTTGCAAAACCAGGGTGGTTGGGCAGCTGTTGCAGCTATGGATGCAAACTTTGCAGATTTTGCAAATCTAAGTGCTACAGGTAGAGTAAGTACCATAGGTTTTGGTTCTTTAGAGCAAGGTCCAAATGATCGTAGCAGAGAAGATGTAGAAGAGTATGATTTGGTAACCAATTTTAATTTAGGACAGATGCTGCCAAAGAAATGGGGTATTCAGTTACCTTTTAATTATGGTAGGTCTGAAAAACTAATCACGCCGCAATTTGATCCAGAGTATCAAGATGTAGAGTTACAAACCAGATTAGATAACGAAGGAAACTCTGAAAGAAGAGAAGAGATTTTAGGACAATCTATAGATTACACAAAAAGACAGAGTATTAATTTTATTGGGGTTCGTAAAGAACGCACCTCAGAGGGTAAACCAAAAGTGTATGACATAGAAAATGTTACACTTTCTGCCTCTTACAATCAAATAGATCACAACGATTTTGAGATTCAAGACGCCCTGGACCAAAACGTGCGTTTGGGCGGAACCTATGCCTATAACTTTACGCCCAAAACATTTGAACCATTTAAAAAGAATGATTCTATTTTTACAGGAAAATATTGGCAGTTTTTAAAAGACCTTAACCTAAATTATTTACCCACTAGTATTGCAGTAAACTCTAATATTCTGCGCCAGCATAATGAGCAAAAGTTTAGAGAATTAAACCTAGAAGATGGCAATATAGGCTTGCCGGTGCTCTACCAAAGAAACTATTTGTTTGACTGGGATTATGCAATTAACTATAACCTAACAAAATCATTTCGTTTTAATTTCACAACCTCTAATAATAGAATTGTCACCAATTATATAGATGACAATGGTGTTGCTGATAATCAAATTGGAGTCTTTGACGGTCTGTTTGATATTGGAGATCCAAACCAGCACTTTCAATCATTGCAATTAAATTATGATCTGCCTACTGCAAAATTTCCATTCTTGAAATGGATACGAGCAACCTATTCATACACGGGAGATTTCCAATGGCAAGACGGTAGTGATTTGTTTAATAATATTGATATTGAATTATCTGACGGCTCTATAGAAACCTATGATTTAGGAAATTCTATTCAAAACGCAAGTACACATCGTATTAACTCAACCTTCGATTTCAGTGCTTTTTACAGGTATATTGGCCTTTCTAAAAAGAAAGCCAGCAGAAACGCAGGCAATTCTAGAAATAGCAATTCCAGAAATGGAGGCGGTTTTAGCCCAAAAGGTGGATCAGATAAAGGCGGTAAGGACTCTAAAGCAAGTTCCAAGAATGATGCCCAAGGCTTTGCAGCCAAAGGGGGTAAGAATTCTTCCAGTAGCGCAGCTAATTCTGGAGGTGGCTTAGGTAATGGTTTAAGTGGCGGGGATAAAGCAGTAAATACACTCGTTGGTTTGGCTACCATGATTAAGAAAGTGCAATTTAATTACCAAGAAACCAACGGAATTTTCTTGCCTGGATATAAACGCTCAATTGGTTTTGTAGGTACTTTAAAGCCAACGGCAGGCTTTACCTTTGGAAGCCAAGCCGAGGTTAGAGACCAGGCGGCAAGAAACGGTTGGTTAACCCTGTATCCAGAATACAATGAGCAATACACAGAGAATGAAACCAATCAGTTAGATGTTCAAGTCAACCTTGAGCCAATTAGAGATCTTAAGATTGACATTAACGCCAGTAGAATCTACTCAGAGAATTACTCAGAGAATTATATCATTGAAGATGGCTTGTATAATTCTTTAACACCAGTTACCTCTGGAAACTTTAATATTTCAACTCTGCTTATTGCAACGGCTTTTCAAAGCACTACAGATGCGCTATCTGAGCCTTTTGATGCCTTTAGAAGCAATAGACTTATTGTTGCCAATAGCTTGGCCTCAGAATTTTATGGTACAGACACCTTCCCTGTTGATCCAGAAACAGGTTATCCTGTTGGATTTGGCCCCACTAGCCAAGATGTATTGTTGCCATCCTTTATTGCAGCCTATAAAGGTGCTGATGTCCAGAGTGAGAAGAAAGGTATTTTAAGAGATATCCCTCTACCAAATTGGGATATTAAATATACTGGTTTTATGCGCATGGGGTGGTTTAAGAAACACTTTAAAAGGTTCTCACTCCAGCATGGATACACTGCCGGGTATACCGTGAACCAATTTCAAACTAATTTAGACTATAACCGCTCTAGAGATGGCAATCCTGTAACGGCTTCAACAAATCAAGCTGGAGATTTTAAAAGCGAGCAGTTTTTAACCAATGTTAACCTTACGGAGCAATTTTCACCACTATTAAAAATTGATCTTGAAATGAAAAACTCTATTAAGGTTAGTGCAGAATATAGAAAAGACAGAGCACTAGGTCTTAGTTTTGCAAATAATCTTTTAACTGAAATAAAAGGAGATGAAATTATTATTGGTCTTGGATATAGAATAAAAGACCTTCGTATTGGAACTAATTTTGGAGGTAAAAAACAAATATTAAAAAGTGATCTAAACTTTAAGTTAGACCTTTCAAGAAGAGACAACAGGACCATTATACGCTATTTGGATATCGAGAATAATCAAACCACGGCAGGGCAAACCATTTACGGGGCCCAGTTATTGGTAGACTATGCTTTAAGTAAAAACTTAACTGCAGCATTTTATTATGACCATACATTTTCTGAGTATGCAATTTCTACGGCTTTTCCTCAAACAACTATTCGTAGTGGTTTAACTTTGAGATATAACTTCGGTAATTAAAATATAAACACATAAAAAAAGTAGGTAACTATGAACATTCCATCAAATTTAAAGTACACTAAAGACCACGAATGGATTCTTATTGATGGCGATACTGCTACAGTAGGTATTACAGATTTTGCACAAGGCGAGCTTGGAGATATTGTATATGTAGAAGTTGAAACCCTTGATGAAACTATGGATGCCGATGAGGTATTTGGATCTGTAGAGGCTGTTAAAACAGTATCAGATTTATTTTTACCACTCTCTGGAGAAATTATAGCATTTAATGATACCCTAGAGTCTGATCCTGAAAAAGTAAACAATGACCCTTATGGAGAAGGATGGATGATAAAGATTAAAATCTCCAATCCAGAAGAAATAGAAAACTTATTAGATGAGACAGGGTATAAAGAGCTTGTTGGGGCCTAAACTCCTTCTAGGGATTGCCATTGCCTATACGCTGCTTATTACTGCGGCTTTATTGACTCCTATTACAGGCGCCCCAAAAGTAGAAATTCCTTTTGCAGATAAGATAGTGCATCTTATTATTAATGCAGGACTTTTTATGGTTTGGGCAAGCTATGTTTTCTCTGGCAAGACCAATACCAAGACTAAAAAGACCTACACATTACCCCTTTTATTTGTTTGTACCTTGCTTTACGGCATACTTATTGAAGTAGTACAAGGGAGTTTCATACCCACAAGAGGAGCAGACTTTTTTGATGTAGTAGCAAACCTATGTGGCTTGATTCTCGGTTTTTTTGCAGTTAAACTGACTAAGAAATTTATTTACTAATATTACAGTGCTATTGTTTTACATTACAATAGATTTTCTATATTTTTATCAACGATAATTTATATTCAATTATGGAACCTAAAAAAAATCCAAAAGCAGATTTAAAACAATGGAGCGGAGTCTACTTTTTAGCAGGCCTTGCATTTATGTTGTTTTTGTCTTGGCAAGCAGTAGAGTGGAAATCTTATGATAGAGATCTCTCGCTAGATACCTTAAATGTTGGTGACGATCTTGATGAAGACATTCCGATCACAGAACTGTTAACGCCACCGCCACCGCCACCACCACCGCCACCAGCTCCAGAGGTTATTGAGGTAATCGAAGATGAGGCAGACGTGGAAGAAACAATTATCGAATCTACAGAGATTAGTCAAGAAGAAGAAATCGTAGAGATTGAAGAGATTGATGAAGCTGGAGAAATCATTGATGATGTTCCCTTCGCTGTCATTGAGAATGTGCCAATATACCCTGGTTGTGAAAGTGCAGGTAACAATGCTGCCAAGAAGAAGTGCATGTCTAGTAAAATCCAGAAATTTGTGCAAAAGAAATTCAACACAGATCTGGCAAGTGATTTAGGTTTGGAAGGAATTCAGCAAATATATGTGCAATTTAAAATTGACAGAACGGGTAACATTACCAATGTTCAGGCACGAGCACCGCACCCAAAATTAAAACAAGAAGCAATTAAAACCATCAAAGCTTTGCCAAAGATGACACCAGGAAAGCAACGTGGTCAAGCGGTAGGGGTATTGTATTCCCTTCCAATTAGATTTCAGATAGAAAACTAAAACACACTGATTATGAAAGTATTCAAACATTTATTTACGCTAGTTATTTTTGTGTCGTTGATTGCTTGTACAAGTGATGATGCCCCTTTGTATGAGTTAAACAGCATAAATTTAAGTGCAGGAACTTATGATGTTACCTATCTAACTAGCAACGCTACACAAACTCAAAATGTAAATGGGCTTGACATTATAACAGAGGATATCACAGTGGGAGAAACATTTCAGCTAACTATAACTTTTCGTGAAAACGGAACTTATTTAGCAGATGGTCAATATGTTATCAACACACAGAGAACTGTTGCAGGAGAAATTGTGAGTCAATCTACATATATAGAAGATATCGATGATGAGATTGGAACCTACGCTGCCAATAATAGTACCATGCAACTTCTTCTCGACGAAACTCTT
>Ga0206677_10003261_pt1 | contig 13758 bp, 16 predicted proteins | sample M130m12015metaG_FD_155475 | JGI IMG/M metagenome (GOLD analysis project Ga0206677, IMG submission 155475) | Ammonia-oxidizing marine archaeal communities from Monterey Bay, California, United States - M1 30m 12015 | ecosystem: Environmental > Aquatic > Marine > Intertidal zone | place: USA... | reverse complement strand
TTTTGCGTTATGTTTTTTAATTCATTTTCCCTATCTGCTAATGTTTTATTCATAATTAATTCTAAATTTTCAGGAGGCATTATGTCATCTTCGTCGTCTTCAAAATTAATTTCTTCTGGTTTTTTAAGAGTTATCATATTTTCAAAATTATCTTTTGCTATTTTAACATTTTTATCAAATGAATTATTATCAAATGAATTATTATCAAATAAATTATCATCATTTACAACTGTAATTTCATTCGTTTCTAAATTTTCTTCCAAAATAAATATATAAGATTTATCTAATATAATTTTATTAATAGCAGATAAACTTTCATATTGATGTTTGTTTTTTTCAAAATGATTACATTGTTTATCTATGAAATTTTGTAATAATGAAATATTAATTATAAATCCGTTTTCTTCTATAACATTATTTAAAAGTTCAAGTAATAATTCTTTATTTACATTAGAATTAATTGACATTATTATTAATATATATTTAAAATATTTAAATAATAAAAATTTTAAATATTTTAATTTTACTGGTTAAAATATATTTTTCTTAATTTTTTCATATATTTGTCAGTAATACGGCGGTCTGTAAATTTTTTAAAATTATCATTTTTAAGCATTTGAATTATAAAATATAAACTATACATACCGCATTCACTTTCACTAAATTGATGTCTTCTTTTATTTACATGTAAAATAAATTCAGGTAAATTAATAGCATTAGCCTGTTTTTTAACCTTATTTGCAAATTTATTTATTTGTTTTGGTATTTTCTCTCCATAACTATCTAAATAATATATTTCTCTTTTTTTAATATTAATAAAAAGAGCAACCCAGTGAGAGCCACCTTTGTTATGTTTATCTAAATTAAAAATAATTCCGATCTTGAATTTACCGCGTTTTATATTATCTTGTAAATTAAATTTGCAAAGTTCTTCCCAAACACATTCACCATAAGATAAGTGTTCGTCATAATCTATAGGAGAAGGACCTATAAACTCAAAACATTTGTATGTTTTTTCATATTGTTTCATTACTTGCATAATTTCAACACTTGATAACCATTCATCTGGGTTTTTCCCCCATTCTTCAGGTGCTTTTGGTGCAAATGTATTGTCCTTAACATCTAATGATATATTTTCATCGAATAATTTTTGTTTTAACCAACAACTTTCTTTTTTACATGTTTTTTTAAATATAAAACGCAGATTTTGCCAAATGGTTTTAGGATTATTACTTGAAATTTTTAATTCAGGATGTTTTATATTCCATATTTCTTTCATTTTATGCAAATTTTTAGAACTATAACACGTATATCCTAAAATATCATCTTGGGTTTTGGGTGCACATTTTTCAGTTTTATATTTTATTTTCCTAGTATTGTTGCTATTAGATCTTTTTCTTTTTTTCCCGCCTTTTTGCTTTGTTTTTCTTTTTTTTGTAAACTGTCTTGTTTTTCTTTTTTTTGTAAACTGTCTCTTTTTTCTTTTTTTTGTTTTTCGTGGCATATAATTTGTTTAGATTTTTCTTTTTTCAAACCTTTTATTCTAAATTTGGGATCTTTCATATCTATTTCTTTTTTTTTTGGATATGTTCTTTTTTTATTTTTCTTTTTTTTAACAATAATAGGAATATAATCTTTAATCGTTTTAATTTGTTTTTTTGTTACTCGAGACATAATTTTATTATTTTCATTTAATTTGAAATCCGTATTAACTTTTTTTCTTGGTTTTTCTTTTAGATTCTTATATTCTTCTTGAAGTATATCTTTTTTATCAATAAATTTATAGTTTTTTATCAATTCTTGAACATATTGATAAAATGAACCATCAACAGTAGAATTTATAGAATTGTCTCTTAATAACTCCTTAGTTGATTGAAGTATTCGTTTCCTATAAAAATGAATATCTTCTTTAACAGTATTATTTGATAAAGTATTTATTTTTTGATTATATTTATCTACAAAACTTTGATTAGTTAAATATAATAAATCTACGTTATCTTTACTATTCATTTATTGTTTAGTTTCATTATTTATATCTTTAGTTTTACGCGATTCGTCTTCTTTAAATGGCAAATCTCGAGTTTGAACTCTTGTATGGTTATTAAATAATTTATATCCTAAATTACATTTGTTAGGATTAAAGGCTGAAAAATTTTGTTTTTGAAAAAGTAAATTATTTTTAATATGTTGTTTTTTTGTTGTTTGGGTTAAATATTGATTATGAAACAAATCACTTTTTGTATCAGGAATATATTTACTTTGGGGTGCTTTTTGTAAAGGGTGAATTGTATTTCTTAAAACAGTTTCTACATCTACATTTTTTGCGAAACCATTAAAGGGTGCAGATTGACCTGGATTAAACATTTTGTGCTGGTCGTATGTTGTAAATTTTCCATGATTGACACTTGATGGTAAATGACAATCTAACATAGGGAAAAGAGTAGCATAAGTATCAACTGGTCGTCCAAAATAACTTTGACCAATTTGATGACTAGGTATATTTCGATCAGATATTCTGCTACTTAGTTCTGTATTCCTATTTGTTTGACAATAATAGACATCATGAAGGTTTGTTCCCATATATATATAGTCTAACAAAAATAAGTTAAAAGAATTTTCCTAAAATAACCTATATGTGTGGTATATTTGCATTGTTTAATAATTTAAAATATAGTAAGGAAGTCGTTAAACTTCTATTTATGGAAGGAAAAAATAGAGGACCAGAAAATAGCCAACTTCACTCTATAGATGCCTATAAAATGTGTTTAGGTTTCCATAGATTGGCTATTAATGGTTATAATGACAATAATGCAAATCAACCTTTCCAAATAGATAATATTTGGTTAATGTGTAATGGAGAAATTTATAATCATAAAGAATTATACACTTATCTAAATGTTACACCTAAAAGTAATTCAGATTGTGAAGTTATAATATATCTCTATCAAAAATACGGGATTGAATATGCTATGAAAGTATTAGATGGTGTTTATGCCTTCATTTTAGTTGATTTTAATAAAAAAAAAGTATATGCAGCGAGAGATTTATTTGGAGTCAGACCTTTATTTTTAAATACATTTATGCAAACAGAAGATATAATGACAACTGGTTATGCTTTTGCAAGTGAACTAAAATCTATAGAAGGGTTTGATGAGTTTACAAACGATGTAAAACAGGTAACGCCAGGTAGTTTATTGACTTTTAACATAGAAAATTTTAGGGTTGAATTTGAATCTCAAAAACAAGTAAATAGTGTACATCATTTTTGTAATTTGCAAAAAAATGATTCGTTGCTAAATAGAAATAAAATTTTACAGAGCGTATTTGATAATTTAGAACAAGCAGTGATAAAAAGAGTTAAAAATACAGAGAGGGATGTTGCTTGTTTATTATCAGGAGGACTGGATAGTAGTTTAGTTGCAGCATTGGTTAAACGACATTATAAGGGAGATTTACATACATGGAGTATAGGTATGGAAGGGAGTGAAGATTTAAAATATGCTAAACAAGTTGCAGATCATATAGGTTCTATTCACCATTCTGTAGTTGTTAGCGAAGAAGAATTTTTAAGTTATATACCTGAAGTAATTAAAACCGTAGAGAGTTACGATACAACTACTATAAGAGCAAGTGTAGGTAATTGGTTGATATGTAAACACATTAAAGAAAAGTCAAATGCAAAGGTTATTTTTAATGGGGATGGTGCCGATGAAGTAATGGGAGGTTATATGTATTTTTATATGGCACCTACATCATTAGATTTTGACAAGGAATGTGTTAGATTATTGAATGATATTTGTTATTTTGATGTATTGAGGTCAGATAGAAGTATATCTTCTCATGGTTTGGAAGCAAGAACGCCATTTTTGGATAGGCAATTTGTATCAAATTATTTATCTATTCATCCTGATTTACGTCATCATAAACAAAATAAACAATGTGAAAAATATATTATGCGAAAATCTGTCGAAATATTTGGAGATAATTTACTACCTAAAGAAGTATTATGGAGAACAAAAGAAGCATTTAGTGATGGTGTTAGTAAACAAACTAAATCTTGGTTTGAAATAATACAGAATCATATAAAGTATAATGTCTATGATCATATCACCGAAGAGGTTCAGGAAAATATTATTAATAATATGAATCCTTATAAATTTAATAAACCTAATACATTAGAACAATTGCATTATAGAGAAATTTTTGGAAAACATTTTAGATCTGCTAGTTGCCAAAGAATTATTCCATATTTTTGGATGCCTAAATTTGTAGAAGCAAAAGATGCATCAGCAAGAGTACTTGATATATATAGTGAAATAAATCAATAGAAATTATTGTATTTATAACTTTCTAATGCATAAATATATGTCAAAAAATAATAAAATTAAAGAATATAGAATAATGACAAAATCTTGCACAGATTGTAAAGGAACCGGATTTGTGAAAATTTCACAAGAAAAATATAATAAAATAAAATATTGTGAAGTTTGCATTAATGACGAGAGATGTTATAGATGTGAAAATATAGAACGTTTAGGCACATATATTTATTGTGAAAAATGTTGCGGGGATGGTTACATTGAAAAGAAAATTTATTCTAAAAAATCTAATTAAAATATATAATGAATTTATTTGATTATATATTTGTAATATTAACATTTTCATGGTATATATTTTATGGATTAACTTTTGTAAATATTATACCTAATGCACAAAGATATTTTTTAAATTTTGTATTTTATTATGAGGTATATGTGTGTTTATTATTAATATTTTATTTTAATCCTTATAAAAATATAACTTTAACTAGTGTGAAAAAACAAATGGTATTTAGTGCAGCATTAATGCTTTTATTTTCAATAGGTATTAAAAATATATTAAGTAAATTAACGCAACATTTCAAATACCTTTTTCAAAGGTAATAAAAATATTATAAATTTCTCAAAAAAAAAAGAATAAATTAATAGATTGAATAATCACGGATTTGTTTTGCTTTTAAACGTTGTAGTCTGTCCATAGAACCAACATTGGATTCTACATCAGATTGTGATTTATACATAAACCCTTGTTTATAGTTTTGTTTATTTTTCGTTGTAGTTATATCTTGTTTGTTTATTGATATTTGCTGAATATTAGGCGATATAGAATTTATTTCAGTTTTATTTACATTTAATGTAGATTGTTTTCTATTAACAGAACTAGGTTGTCCAAATCCATCACTAGAAAATAAATTGTCTAAAGTTGTATGAGGACTAGGATTAACAGTTTTTGTTCCGTTGTGAAAACGACTACGCAATGGGCGACAAGGGGCATTTTTGGATTGGCTTATACCAACATTTTTTTTAAACAATACAAGGTTATCTACGAAACAAACACGTTTTTTTGTTCTACAATGAGTCATTTATATATATATATAAATATAAAATTATATGCTAAGAGATTGAGGGAAATATCTTTGTTGATACTCTTTGTCAATGTTAATATTTACGTTTACCAATTGATTTTCTCTCCAACATTTCAATAAAAGATTTGTAGGACTTTCTTCAAATTCAAAACAATTATTGATTCTATTTGTATTTAAAAATTGTATAACCCTGTCATTTACAAAATGATGTGGAATTCTCATGTAAACACGAGGTTTGTATGAATAAACATTATAAATAATATTTAATAAACCAAAAACAATTATCGTGAATTTAATCATATAATTAAATATAATGATATGATTTAAAATTATTTTAAAATATAATTTAAAATATTAATATATGAAGGGTGATAAAAATAAAAGTGTTTTGGCTAGTTTATTAGGTTCAACCGTATCAGGTGTTTTTGAAATAGGATTATTTCATCCTCTAGATACAACAGCAAAACGTCTTATGAATAATAAAACAAATGTAAATTTTAATAATTTTAAAAAAACTATTTTACAGAAGCATCATCATAAGGGGTGGATTAGAGGACTACCATCTCTTTATCCTGGGTTAGGGTTTGCAACGAGTTATAAAGTAACACAGAGGATTTATAAATATACTGGACAAAATGTACTGAAGAATTATTTTTTAAACAATCACAAATCAAAATTTGAAAGTGTTTTTGGAGAGAAAAATGGAAATGTAATGATTAGTGCTGTTTCGGGTTCTTTAATTGGAATAGGAGAAATAGGATTGCTTCCTCTTGATATATTAAAGATTAAGAGCCAGGTTAATCCAGAAGCCCTAAGTAATAAAGGTATTGTTGATTTAGTTAAAAAAGAGAGATTTAATTTATATGCTGGATGGAGATGGACAGCGTTAAGAAATGCTCCAGGTTCTTTTACACTTTTTGGTGCATCTACATTCTTTAAATCTAAAATTTTTGGATTAGAAATAAATGATAAGGCTAGTTTATTTCAACATTTTGTAACATCGTCGTTAGCATCAACCGCATGTATACTGGTTTCATCTCCAATGGATGTCATAAAAACAAGAATTCAGGCACAAGAGTTTGGTAAAGCAGATAATGGAATGAAAATAGTAAAAGATATGGTTAAACATGAAGGGATGGGTAGTTTTTTTAAAGGAGTTGTTCCAAAGGTTGGTTCTATTGGTCCTAAATTAACATTTAGTTTTACAATTGCACAATATTTAATAGACCACTTTAATGATTTATTGAGAGTAAATGATGGAGGTAAATGATTTGATGTAAATAATATATAAATTATATTTAAATATTATTTAATTCCACTGTTTATTACGTAATTTTGGATTAATTTCTAGTTTGGGGATTTCATCCATATCTTCAAGAGATGAAAGAACTATAGGATCGCATGATTTTATATTATTTAATTTGCATACTGGGGCATGTAATCTACTAATTAAACAACCTTTTGCATTTTTAGAATAAACACTTTGACTGGCTAATTTAATATGTAATCTACATGGTTGTAAATTATATTCGTTTACATTGGATATTTCAAAAAAGATAAGTGGTTTTTTATTATTATCATCAATAGTAAAATGTATTTTATTTCTTATAAATCTAGGTAAATCTTCTGTTACTGGTTCGGTTCTACTACTTGTTTTATATCTACTTGTTAATGAGTACCTTTGGGCATCTTCATGAAATTCTAATTCTTCTTCTTTGTATGAAAATCCTTTTTCTTCAATAATATTAACTTTTTCTCCTCTAAATCCCATATCAATAAGCATATAGTTATCACCTTGTTGGATAAATAATTTTTTAATATACTGATTATTTTTCCAACGAGCCGGTCCGGGTTCTGATTTTCCATTAATAATAAGTTTTTCACCATCAACCGTATCTTCTAAAAGTCTAAATGAACCAAAATAGTCAAACTCATAGTATTCACCATCTAAAGTTTTGATATGTGGATCGCCCATAATACTCTGAGTTAAGGATGGTTCTGTAAGATCACGATAATGATAATTATTTGTATTAAATGATTTATAATTAGTAGTGGATCCTGAGCCTGTTGGTTCACCGTCGGTATCAGTTGCGTGTTTAAAACTGTAATGACCTCCTTTAAGTGCTGTACCACCAGTATCAGTATTGGCTGCTGTTGTATTACTACTGCCATTTTTACTATAATCAATATAAAATGCGGGGATTTGGCTAGCAGACCCACTATTAAAATAACCATTAAGTAAAGAACTATTACTATTTTTTCCTACAAATTGTACATTTGAAGTTGTACCACCATTAGTATATCTTAAAATAAAATCAGTTGCAATAACAGCATCCGTTGTGTTGGCTCGAAATTGGTCCGGAATATATACAGGATAATTTCCTGAAGTTAAATCAGTACCACTACTGTTTTTCCATGTCCCCACTGTTGTAATTGCACTTGAATTTCCCGCAGCGTTTACTGCTAAATCATGTCCAACATACGTTGAACCATTTGCTGCTAATGCAGTTGAAGGTAAATGAATTTTAATATCACCTATTTGAGATGTGTTCATAACATCTTCTTCTTCTTCCTCATCCCATTCTTCATATAAAGAACGTGTGCATATTTCTACACTATATTTTGCCATTTCAGTAGCAGAGATTTCCTCATTATATCTATTACAAAGTTGTATTGTAAATTTAAGACCATAACCTTCCATATTACTAGTCATATATGACATTTGACTTGAACTCGTACTTTTTCCAGTGGAAGTAGTATGTGTCGTTGATAAAGACGCTGTTGTTACTACATCTGTAAAATAACCACCGCTATTATTTGTTATTGAAACGGTATCAATATATATATCTGTGCCATCACTATTTGCTGACATTATAATACTTAATTATATATTTTATTTTACAAATAAAATAAAGCATATATGGTATAAAATTTTATACATGTTAAAAATAAATACATACCTATATAATTTACTTTTATTTATTTAATATATTTAAATAGTATTTCTTCTTATTTTATATGTCAAATAAGGGAATTGATTTAATAATTAATTATAAAGATATGTTAGAACGAAATATTTTAAGTATGGAACATAAATTAAATAGGCAAAAATTAGAATTACAAGAAGTTATTTTATATTTAACAGAAAATTGTGATCATAAAATAGAAATAGATTATATTGATTCTATAAAAAATGGTGAAACAATGAGTCAAATTATAAAGTATTGTAAAGAATGTAATTTGACATTTTAATTTTTATAGACAGAATGATAACAATTCCATCCTCCTGAATTTATCTTTTTTCCGCAATATTTGCATTTATTTAATATGAATACATGTTCTCTACATGATTTTCTATGAGAAAATCCACCATAACTTGGTTTAAACATATCGCCACATTTAATACATTTTTTGTTATAAATAGGGGGTTCATACTCACGAATACATAAATTTCCCATTTAATATAATATTAAATATAATAGTTAATTTTAAATTATTATATTTATTTATCTTTTGGCTAACCATGGAATAACTTTTTGTTTTTTATCTGATAAATTTCCATCAATATCGTTAATTTTATCAAAATGTGTTGAGAAAAATAATTCTATAAAATCATCGTCTTTTTTTATTTTTGTTTCACTTATTTTTTTTGTGAGAATATTACCACATGTTCCATCTGAAGGATCGAATGTAGTTTTTCCTTCAGTATTATAGAAATAATCTGTTTCTTCAGTAACTGTTTGTTTTTCAACACCATCAATCGGTTCAAAACTCATAGAACCATCTGCAGGATTAATCCAATATTCTGTTCCAGGATGTAAATCCATTTCTCTACATGAACCAATAGTTTTACTTGCATCCCATGATTTTTGCTTCAAACTTTTAACAGGTTTTTCAACAAAAGGTTCGGTAGGTACATTCCATTGTGGTTCAGAATTAGTCCCATCTTTTTTTACACCATAAAAATATGCTTTTCCTTCTGGATTTGTTGCCATATACCATCCTTTTTGTAATTTATTGCATTTTTCTTGAACCGGGTTACAGTAAGGTTTTTTAGTATTTTTACAATCTTTATGTTCAATACAAACATCTCTTTTTTTTATACGTTTGCATTGTTCTGATTGTTTTGGTTTTTCCCATTGGGATTTATCTGTAAATGAACCATCTTTATTTCTTTCAACCCAATAAAGTTCTCCAGACTTAGGGTCTACTTCAGAAACCCAACAAGTTTTTTCTTCTTTTTTTTCTTCTATAGGTTCTGGTATAGGAATAGGTTGTGGCATTGGTATAGGTGTTGATGGTTTTATTAATTCTTCTTTAATTTCTTCTATTTTAATAGGTTGAGTATCTTCTAATTCTAAAACAGTTTTTTCTTCTTTTGTTTCTTTTGCAATTGCGGCTTTTGCCATATCAGTACCGGCACAACATTTGCATTTAGGATCAGTAACCCCTTTTGCTTGACAATATCTACAAACCATTTTTTTGGCAGGTCTTCGACAACTAGATGGTATATCTTTTTTTTCACCAGAACCACTTGATGTAGAACTATCATTTGATGTAGTATTTGTATAAAATCCAGTATGTGCATTATTTCTCCATGTTTTATCATTTTTATCCCATTTTCTATCAGGATTTGTATCGTCTCCATAACACGTTTTATTATATTCTGTCATCATATTATTAGCATATGTTGTACAACCGGGATTTTTGTCTGGATGAAATTTTTGAGTCTTTTTTCTAGCAAGCGTTCGTGTCTTAGGGCAATTAATACTTCCATCATCATTTACATGATTAACGGATTCACATTTTTGTTCAAGTTCCATTGCTTTAAATTGTGTCAAATTTCTTATTTCTGCTGGGTTAAGACTATCTTCTTTTTGAGAGTGATTTATTGCAGCGCTATTCATTCGTTCTCCCTCTTTTCTTTTAGCATCACGATATTTAGATGACTTAGAAGATTTACCACCGCCTCCGCGTATTTTTCTAGTTCTTTTTTTTCGGTTATATTTATTTCTTAATCGTTTTTTTGAATATTTATGTCTCAACATTTCGTATATAATATCTAGATATTTTAACTAAATATTATACTCTTAAAATTCGGTTGGCATTGTTCTATTTCCTCCCCGGGAATTTAAGTAATCTGACTGTTCTTTAGTAATGCAAGCACATCCTCCACCACCACTTACATTGGAGAAACTACAACACTTACCATCAAATTCATTATTTGCATACATAAAAAGTTGTCCTTCAGGAAGAGGGATCGTAGGATTTAAACTACCTCCAGCCATTTCACTCATATCATGTCGCTTTTCATATTTATCATTATGAACACCTTTATTCATTGTATATTCTAATGTTGATCCGATAGTATCCATTCCTTCTTTTGTAAAACATCCGCAAAATAAGTGGCATCCCATAATCATTCCAATAATTACAGAAATAACGATGCACTCGACACGTAACTTTAATCCAAAAACTTTAATAAACATTATATACAATATTCATAGATAAAAATTAAAATAGTAAATATAAATTATCTCTTATGTCTAAAATATTTTCAATAGCACTATTATAATCTTTCACTAAAATGTTGTTAATCCTAAAACTATCTGTATCGGTAATTAAATGATATAAATTATTTCGTTTTACTTTTTGACCTTTAAAACCTAATGTACTTAAATTCCCTAAATCTTTGTGTTTCATAAATAAATTAGGACCTCCTATCAAATTTTGCCCACCAAATGTATATTGACGAATATTGTCTAAATCACTACTATCAATATGCACTGTAGATATGACTCTTTCACCATTAGAAAGAATATCGCCCGGTTTAATATCTTTTATCTTTATTTTTTTTCCTTTTTCGGTTTCTAATATAGTATTACCATCAAATCCACTTTCCATATATTTATGAATGTTTTCAAACCCACCATTCATTGGAATGTATTTCCATAGTTTTAATTTCATCATATCTGTGGGTGTTAATTCATCCCAATCCATAAATATCATACTACTAATATGTATTCTTTTTGAACTTGTATTTAAACAATATATTATCGGTTCTTTATAATTTTGTATCAATGTTGCATTAGGATGATTTTTAACATCGATCCAACCTAATCTTTTATGAAATAATTTATGTGTTCCAGATACAATTAATCCATTTAAATAAAACATATCACGATTGTCTGTAGATATTTTAAAAATAGCATTAATTCTTGATGAATCATATAAAATATCTCCAGGTTTTAATTTAGATATTTCTTTATAGCCATTTTTTGTTTGTATAATAGTAGATTTATCAAAACATCCAGGTTTTCCTGGAACACTTACACTAGGATGAACGTTTAAAATTTCTGTCATGGCTACAACTATAAGTATAATAGGTATGGAAATTAATAAAAAAAACAAGGTTCCTGATGCTGCTGCAGGCCATGTAAAAGGTAATATCCATAAAAGTATAATAACTGCTGCAATTATAATAAGAACTAAAATACAAATTTGTAAAAAGGCTCCTACAAATGATTTTAATGTTAGATAAGCACCATAAACTGTCATTAGTCCAGCAACCATAGTTCCACTAACTTTGTTTAATAAATCTTTCATTTTAATGACCATTGTTTGTAGTGGAATCATAACATTGAGAATTCTAGCAATCATGTATTCAAATATTTGTTTTAGTTTATCACGTAAAACAAACATAAACATTCTTACTTTATTTACTGTATCCATGAGAACGGCAAAAAATTGTGAAAGAAGATCACTGATATAGTAGAGAGGTTTGGTGAACAAATCTATTATTTTGGACAAAATACTAGTAGTGCATTGTATAAAATTTTCATTTGTGTAATCTAACTGAGATGCTCCTGGGGGAGCATTAATGTATCCGGCAAATGGCATAACAGATGGTTTACATCGTTCATTTACCCAATTTTGTCTTATAGGTGCAATATTACTTTCAATGTAATAGTATGAAAATATTAAGAAAAATGTTAATAATACAACAACGGTTACAACTGTGGAACCGCCATATTTGTCTAAATATGTAGTTTTTTTATATATTGTATGAAAATAGTCACTAAATGTGTCATAAATATTTTCCATATATATATGACATATAAATTAAAAGAAATTTAATCTTCCCAATCCCAAAAAATATGCTCACCAATTTTTATTTGATGATTAGATGTTATTAAACAAACATATTCATTATCAAATTTTTTTGTTTTTTCTGCTCTCCAATAGTCTTGCATTTTAATATAATTTTTTAGAAATCTAGGATCTCTATATTTTCCAAGTTTATTTATAGGGCAAACGTGGTGTTCTCCGGTAACATAAATCCAATCTAATAATTCTTTTGACCAAATTCTATAATAAGGATTTATTTCATTACCTTTCAATCGTAATAATCCCAATACTTCACTTCCATTTTCTAAAATATCTCCTAATTTAACATTTTTCATTATAATTTTAGTTCCAGAATGTAATTTAATAGGTGTTTCTGGAGAGAAACATAATTCTTGTAATGTTTGACCAATTGGTCCATTGTAAACACTACGTCCAGTTAAAACTGCACCCTGAATCATATACATAAAAGTCATAACAATACCCATTAATTTCATAACTAAATCTTTTGTTTTAATAATTAATTTTTGAAACTGGATAATTATATTTACAAGCATACCATAAGTATCACCAATTACATTGGTGACCATATTTCTTAAATAATCTATAAATTTTCTTATAAATTGTATTCTTTCTAATAAAAATCCTCCTAATTCGGTAATCATGCCTAAAACATATTGAATTGGATTGAGGAAAAATCCCATTAAATCTTTTTGAATATTTCCAACACAATATGAAAAATTTTCCATGGGGTCTGATCCAAAATAACTAGCAAAAGGCATAGCAATTGGTTGGCATCTATACATTGGCCAATCTTCTTTAATTTCCTGCATTTTAACAGTTAATGCGGAAGATGAATATAAAAATACAAAAATAATAATAATAATAATAGTTGATACAATATCTCCGAACTTCATAATAAAATATAGTGTTATTTTTATTTTTAATAATTTGAGTTAAAATAAAAATAATTAACCTATTGTAACAAAATCAGCAACTCCTAATTTTTTTGCTTCCTTTTTATGTTCACGTCTTTTTAAATTTGCAATCATAGCATCAGAAATCATCATTTTTTTTTGTTTTTGCTTTTTTTTATTATATGCAACTACATCTTTACTTGTTAATCCTCCCAATCCTCCTTTTTTGCGACGTTTGCGGCGTTTGCGAGTCTTGCGGCGTTTGCGAGTCTTGCGGCGTTTGCGAGTCTTGCGTCGTTTGCGAGTCTTGCG
>Ga0206677_10003259_pt1 | contig 13764 bp, 9 predicted proteins | sample M130m12015metaG_FD_155475 | JGI IMG/M metagenome (GOLD analysis project Ga0206677, IMG submission 155475) | Ammonia-oxidizing marine archaeal communities from Monterey Bay, California, United States - M1 30m 12015 | ecosystem: Environmental > Aquatic > Marine > Intertidal zone | place: USA... | reverse complement strand
TGCCTTTGGAACTGTTGGTTAAGACAAACGATGACGTCCGAACACTATCGTAGATTGGGTAGCCGTTACCAAAGTCGTTGAACTCACCCGTAAATTCCAGGTCGCCGTGCTTATAAATTGCCGTGTCCTCGCCTCGAGTGATTTGAGCATCGGCACTCAGTACATAGCCATTGCCCATCTCCCAAGTTGCACCAAGGGCATACTTCCACTCTGTCGGTGCTTCAAAGTCTGGATCGAGGTAGACGATCTCAAAGTTACTACCATCTCCCGCCGCAACCTGTGCCGCGAGATTCTCAGGGACACCGTAGCCCGGCCCACACGTGGGTGCGGTATCTTCACAATAAACATAGTTTTGTGCGAATAGATCGACCCCGCCACGATCGGGTCCACGGTCCTGAGTCTGCACCGCCGTAGTGTTGGTGTTTGAGTAGACGTTGGAGTACCAAACATTAGGGTTGCCGCCTGAAAATAAGCCAATTCCGCCGCGAACAGTCACTGCATCGGAAGCGTCCCAGGTGAAGCCAAAGCGAGGCAACAGCAGATCAATACCGTCGAGGGTCGCGGTATTTGAGAAACCGTAGTCAGCGACAAAGTCGGGGTTCTCGTTGGGCACATCGTCAGTTTCGTAATAGTCATAGCGCAGACCAAAAGTCAGCAATAGGCTATTGGTCACCTGCCATTTGTCTTCGATGTAAAAGCTGCTGACGTCGTAGCTCCAGTCAACCGCCGCGTCGAGCTCGTTGTTACTCAGGGCATTACCGTAATAAACCCGGGCCGCGAGACCGTTTTCAAAATCATCAATACTGTTAAAACGCATCTCGGTGTCGGTGTGCTGATAAAACAGGTTGTATACCTCGATAGACTCGCGCTCAAAGCCTCCCGTAATGGTGTGGTCACCGAGGTTGTAGTAGCCGCGCAAAACCATTTGGTCGGTGTCCCACTCGAGGTCATTGGCCTGACGGCTGTCATCTTGACCTAAATAAACGGTTACGCCGTCGCCCGCACGAATCTGAACTTCGCCAAAATCTGGGCCCGAAACGGACTGCTGCAGAAAATCAACGTTGCTGATGGAGTAGCGCACTTCAGTTGAGAAGTTGGCACTCCAATCGGAGTACCAATTGAGGGTGTATGAAGTGAGCTCTGAACCCCGCTTGTAAAAGTGCTTGTCAAATTCGAACTCGTTCAAGTCACCGTCTGAAGGCGAAAAGTTAAAGGAATCGTTGTACATGTAAGTAAAGGCAAGACGCTGGGTATCGGTGGCGTACCAATCAATCTTCGCCAGATACTTTTCATCTTCGAAGTCGAAGGCTTCGGCTACTGTACGACCGGCTTCATATCCATAAACATCGCTGGAAATTTGTGCGATACGGTCTAGCTCTGCCTGTGATATCAGCACCTCGTTAACCGCCCCCGAACCAATTGAACCACGATCATTGAGGTCGGCACCGTCGTACTTTTCATAGGCACCATAGAAAAACAGCTTGTCTTCAATGAGCGCACCACCGAGTTCAAAACCCCAGCGTGTCTCCTCATAATCCTGAGACTCAATACTGTCCCCCTCCAGCTTGTCACCACGCAGGGAATCGGAGCCATAATCAAAAAATACTGAGCCCGACAGCTCATTGGCACCTGTCTTTGTCACGGCATTGACGTTACAGGCGGAAAATCCACCGTAAACAACACTCATTGGCGCCATCTCTACTGCGACACTGGAAATCGCGTCGTAGGGAAAAGGCATTCGCTGGGTCGGATACCCATTGCTGTTTAAGCCAAAGCCATCATTGAGGCGAATACCATCAACCGTAAGACTGTTAAAACGCGGGTTTGCACCGTTACACTGAATGGCATCAACATCACCCCGAGATTGATCGACAAAAATTCTCGGATCTTGCTGGATAACATCGGTGATATTTCGGTTGATGGCAGGAGAATCCTCAAGGCTCTTTAAATCAAAGACAGCGTTAGGACCAATCGCAGTTTCCGCCACCGCAATCCGTTGACCGATAACAATAACTTCCTCTTCAGTGCTCAATGCGTAGTTGAGGACAGCTTGCTGACCCACAGCCAGCTGCAGATCATCGGTCATTGCCTTTTGCAGACCATTAGCGTCGACGCTGACGTCGTAAGTGACCCCCGCGGGAAGTCCCCGGACCGAGTAATATCCGCGCTCATCGGTAGTAACGCGTTTCTCGATACCCGTGCGCTGCGATGTAATCACAACATCAGCGCCGGCAACCGCTGCGCCGGACATATCGGTCACGCTACCGCGCACCATGGCTGAAGTTTCTTGTGCGTAAACAGTCCCGGGGAAGCTCGCGGCAGTGAAAACTGCAGCTCCAGCGATGGCGTGGGCAAGCGCTTTACGAGCGAAATACTTTGTAACGGGTGACGACATGAGTGATCTCCGAAGTAGTGGCTTAAGCAGGGGGAAAACCTGAGTCACTATGATGCGATAAAAATGATCTTTTTGAAGCAAAAAACCCCGTCTCTATCCAACTATTTACATATTTTTTGTTCCCGTATTCGCCAGCACTCATAGTCCTCACCCCAGATTCAAAACCCCCAGATCAAAGAATCTTCTGAAGAGACTTAAATCCAAACCCTGAAATAGGCCGTAACGCCACAAACCCCTTTCGAGCACCTTATGCGCCACCTCCACTGGTTTCGTAACGACCTGCGCCTTAGCGACAATCCCGCCATTGCCAGCCATACGGCCGCGGATTCACTGCTTTGTGTTTATCTGATGCCCAAGCCTCGCCCATGGTGCAACCTCGTGGGTGTAGGTGCCCAGCGCGAACGCTTCTTAAGAGAGTCACTGCAGGAGCTTCATCTACAACTCGCTGAGCAAGGCCAAGCACTGATGGTGCTCGAGGGCTCTCCCGAACTCGTACTGCCCGATCTCGTCGCTAGGTTTGCCATCACTGAAGTGAGCACCACCTTCACGCCGGGTTCTCAGGAACGAAAGACCCTCGCATATTTAGATCAAAAACTGCCAGTCCCTCTGCAAGTGCATCGAGGCAACAGCCTCTTTGAGCCATCAGACCTACCGTTTGAACTAGAAGACTTACCCAAGGTTTTCTCTGGATTCCGACGCGCTGTGGAAAAGCTCAATGTTCGAGGGCCTAGTCCTTCCACTGAGGTCCTGCCACCGCCTCCAGCCGCACAGTTTGATGCCATCCCACCTGCAGACACCTCGAAGCCGACCATGTTGCCTCTACCCGGGGGCCGCTCAGCAGGCCTGCGACGCCTGCGACAGTTCGTATTTGATGACCGCTCAATTACACAATACAAAGAGACGCGAAACTGTCTCGATGCGCTGGACGGCTCCAGCACACTGTCACCCTGGCTAGCCAATGGCAATTTATCAGTCCGGGAGGTTGCCCACGAGGTTTTCCGCTTCGAGCGCGAAAACCTCAGCAACGAGTCGACCTACTGGTTATTTTTCGAACTTCTATGGCGCGAATTTTTTCACTGGCGCGCCGTTGTTGATGACGCACAAATGTTCAAGATTGGCGGTGGGTCAGGAAAGATACGCGCTAACACCTTCGATCCGAGAAACTTTGCCCGATGGTGTGCCGGAGATACCAACTTTCCCTTGGTCAACGCCCTGATGCGACAACTGGTGGCGACCGGCTGGATGAGTAACCGTGGCAGGCAAATAGCCGCGAGCTGCCTGATCAATGAACTGAAAGTTGATTGGCGATTTGGTGCGGCTTTTTTTGAAAAACATCTCATCGACTATGACGTGGGCAGTAATTATGGCAACTGGCAGTACATTGCAGGCGTTGGCAGCGATCCTCGCGGTGGCCGTCACTTCAATATTGATAAACAGGCTGAGCAATGGGACCCGCAAGGGGTTTTTACTGCCAAGTGGGGTGGCGATCGCCCCTCGCAGCCCCACTATGTCATTGACGCAGCTGATTGGCCCATTGGTGGGAACCACTGATGCCCCGTATGCGAAAGAAGAGCGATTTACCCACCAAAATCTGCCCGGTCTGCCAGCTGCCTTTCACTTGGCGCGCTCGCTGGAAAAATAATTGGGACGATGTGGTCTACTGCTCAAAACGCTGCGGAACTCAGCGTCACAAAGCACGCAACAAAAGCTAAGGGCAGGTAGGTAGCGCTCACGCCCCTTTGTCCGTTGGCCCCTCAGAGCCGACTTGACCCCTAAGAGAAGAGCCGCGTTGGCCCCTCTGAAATAATAACTCGTGATATTTCTAAATCTAACGCATCGCCACCTCTTGAGCCGCCTCGGCTCCAACACTTGGCAGCGTTGTCCAACCTGGCTCTCTCAGTTGGGGATAAGGCTTGGCTTTCGTTCACCCCTGAGCCTAGATGACTAAATTTGCTTTACAGCTGTTCCAGCAGGGTATTTGCCCAAGCCGTGATAGCTTGCTTCTCGTCAGGATCACGCTTTCGCCAGTTCCCCATAATCAAACCCATTCTTGGATTGGAGCTGAGTAACGCTGCGTTGCGATCGATAAAATGCCAATAGAGGCTGTTATAAGGGCAGGCCTCATCCCCCGTCATCTTTGCCGGATTGTAGCGACATTGCTTGCAGTGATTGCCCTGCTTCTGAATGTATTTTCCGCTTGCTGCATAAGGCTTGCTGGCCATGGCACCCTCATCCGCGAACAAAGCCATTCCCGCAGTATTGGGCAGTTCCACCCATTCATAAGCATCAACATAGACGGCCAAATACCACGCGCACACGCTTTGGACATCGAGTCCAGCTAGTAAGGCAAAGTTACCTATCACCATTAACCGCTGAATGTGGTGGGCATAGCCAAGATCGAGGGACTGGCTCAGGGCCCGCTGTAAGCAGCGCATGTCGGTCTGGGCGTTCCAGAAAAAATCTGGGAGAGGCCGCCTGGCATCAAAGGTATTTCGCTCTGCGTACTCAGGCATTAGCAACCAGTAAATTCCGCGCACGTACTCGCGCCATCCTAGAATTTGCCGAATAAACCCCTCAGCGGCCGCCAGAGAGCAGCGCTCAGCGCGATACTCGGCTTCCACCCGTTGACACAGCGCTAGTGGCTCGAGAAGGCCACAGTTGAGGTACATCGAAATAAGACTGTGGAATACCCAGGGCGACTCTTCCGGCAACGCGTCTTGGTAATTCCCAAAGTCTGCCAGCGTATAACGACAAAACCAGTCAAATTGCTCCTGAGCCCCTTCATGAGTCACGGCCAGGCGAAATTGACTTAGATCACCGGGGTTATCGGGAAAGTATTCGAGCACTTCGTTAATGACCTGCTGAGTGATGGCATCGGGGGAGACATCCTCACGCTCGGGTATCTCTACTTGATTACGCCAACCTTTACGGTTGTCAGCGTCATAGTTCCACTGTCCACCGCAAGGATCTTGGTCATCGAGCAACAGGCCGTAACGTTTACGCATTTCCCGATAAAAATACTCCATGCGTAACTGTTTACGGCCCGTCGCCCACGCTGAGAAGTCGGCACTCGATGCTAAAAATCGTGTGTCCTCCAGCAGGTTTACGGCAACCCCGAGGCGTGGAGACCACTCACGCATCGCAGCCAGTAGCCGATGTTCGCCCGGGCTGCAGACTTCGATACTTTTTGCCCCATGCCTTTTGAGTGCATCCGCGCAGGCATCCTCGAGACTGGTAAGTCCTGCACTTATCTCAGTGTAATAAACGGTAAAACCACGCTCGCGTAGGCTCTGCGCAAAATGGCGCATCGCAGAGAAGATGAGTGCTATTTTGTGACGATTATGAGGCACATAAGAAGCCTCTTCCCGCACCTCTGCCAGTATGATGCCGTCGGCTTGAGGATCGGCAGCCGCTATTGCCGGATTGCTCCAACTTAGCTGATCGCCCAAAACAAGAATCAGTTTACTGTTTGGCATGTTGTTTATTAAACCTTGGTTATCATGATGCCTTGGTTAGTCGACTAACCAAGGCATAAGAAGCTCATTAACATTAACTTGGGCTTTGAGACGGGTCGCAAGCATAAACAACCCTGCAATTTTGCGATGAATGTACGCCACGTCGACGGGTGGCGCCTCCCAAAATTCTTTGTAACGCTGAATGTCACCAGCCATGGCTACTGCCTGTTTTGGAAGCTCAGAGTTTCCAAAGTCATAAGGCTCATCGCGGGTTAGCGGCGCCAGTACCACGGTTGCAAGCTGTAAAATGGTATCGCGATAGGGTGTTTTCTCGGGGCCTAATTTATAACCGATACGATTCGCCGCCTCGGCCATTGCGTCTTGGTTATCTGCCACCACCGCTTTAAGCAAGTCTAAGTATGCTCCAGTAAACGCTGCTTTAAAGCGGCGTGATGCGCCAAAATCGAGCAACACAACCTGACCGCTCTCGGAATCGTAACGGTAGTTAGCAAAATTGGGGTCTGTCTGAACCAGTCTTAACTCAAACATTTCAATTAACAACAACTCAAAGAGCAGTGACATGACCCGATTACGCTCTTCTTGATTTTCATGAATCACATCCTCAATAGGCACCCCTGGAACATAGGTCATTCCCAGTACACGAGAAGAACTCAAAGACGGGATAACTCTAGGCAGCAGAAAACGCTCGTCATCCCCAAGCGCTCGAACAAAGGCATTAAGGTAGCGGGCCTCTTGTTCGTAGTCGGCCTCCTCACGCAACTGCGCCTTAACTTCATCGAGCAGGGGGGCGATTTCGATGTGCTTAGGCAGCAGTCCGGAAACCCGCAGCAGGGTGGCGAGATTATCGACATCGGAGTCAATACTTTCCCGCACTCCCGGATACTGGACTTTAAGCACCGCCGACCGACCCTGCTTGGTCGTTAAACGGTGAACCTGTCCGATTGAAGCGGCCGCAAAGGGTTGAAACTCGAAATCACGGAGTTTGTTCTCAAAATCTGGTCCAAAAGCATCCGTCAAAACTTCTCTGAGCTGAGCATTAGGCATGGCGTAACCCGCATCTCGAAGTGTTGCGAGAATATCGGCTAGCTCCCGAGGCAGGAAATCGCCCGTGTCCATCGAAAAAATTTGCCCTAGCTTCATCGCCGCGCCACGCATCTCAGCGAGTTGCTTGGTAAGCCGCCGGGCGTTAGTGGGTGTCAACAACAGGTCTCGCGCCTTAGGCCTGTTTCCGGAAGCGACCTGCTTAACGCCCTCCGTAAGCATATTGCCCGCCACTCCCCCTGCTAGCCGCGCAAATTTACCAAAGCGCTGAACTCGGCCTCGTGGTACTGCCTGACTTTTCCCAGTCATGCCCTTCGCCCCCTTCGATGTTTTTTAGGGGCCTTGCGCTTGAGGTAAGGAGCAATCACGTCATAGGCGTTAAATTCGGCATTGAGCACAGCAATAAATGTAAATACCCCCGTCAGCTTCCGGGCCACCAGAGCAAAGTCAGCGCTGGGAATAGTGAACTGCCGACTCGCCACCGACTTTGCAACATGGCGCCCGGTGCGGTTAAGCAATGCCGAGCGGCCCCAACAATATTCACCTGACGCATTCAAAAACTCGGGAGGTAGCTGTGAGGGGTGTCGCAGCGGTTCCAGCAAATTCACGACAAAAGTCCTGAAGGTCTCCTGAGCATGGCTGCCCGCATCGTCCTTTAAACAACCCAACCGCTGCAATCCGGACAACAGCCCCGCATCGTCGTTGCAATGCCCTGCCACAATGGTGTCGCACAACGCCGCTTGCACGGACTCATCGAGGGTCATAACAGAGCCAAAGTCTAAAAGGGTCAGCTGATCACCCTCGGCACTGATCAGATAATTACCAAAGTTGGGGTCGCTTTGCATAAAGCCCAGCTCAAAGATCTCGACGAAAAAAAGCTCTAGCATTAAACGCCCCAAAGCGTTCCGCCGACCTTGAGGAAGGGCCGCGACCTCTGGAGAACCGGCTTGAAACCCTGGGACGTAATCCATGGTGAGCCATTGATTTCCAGAATAACGCGACCAAAAATTGGGCACGCTCAGGGAAACACCCTCAACTGTCAGCGCATCATATTTTACGAGTGCGCTGGCGAGCTTTTTCGCTATAGCCATTTCTCTCGGATAGTCGATTTCGGCATGAAGCTGGGTGCGCAAGGTCGCTAACCAAGAATCAAAGTCTTGGCTGATTGGAATCCAACGCGCCAACCGCAACATTTTGACGACGGCATCGAAATCTTCATCGAGCATATCGGCTAAATCGGGGTATTGAACCTTGACGACAACCGCGTCATCAGTGGCGACGACTCGAGCGCGATGTACCTGTGCCAGCGATGCTGCTGCAAGGGCATGAGGCTCAATTTCAAGTTCATTGTAACGAGAACCCAGTGCCGCCCGGAGCAGCGGCTCCACATGACGCCAGTGCAAGGGCTGGGCCTGAGATTCAAGCTGGTGCAGAGCAGTGGTTAAAGGCGCAGGTAAGAAGTGTTCACCCAACAGCGCAAACATTTGGCCGATTTTGACGTAGCTGCCTTTGAGTTCACCCAGACTGCGAGCAAAGCGTTGAGCCTCTCGATCCAACCGCTCGCTATTACCCCCCTCCTCGCCCCGGAGCTTGCGCAACGCGCTATCAAAAGCAAAGGCACCTCCGGCCCGAGCACCCGCGATGGACAAGCTCAATCCACGGCTAAAGGCACCACGACGGATGGGTTTATTGTTAGTCATGGCAGTCCTACGTGGGACTGCGGTTTGCGGACTACCGGGGGCGGTAATTGCCCCCGGACAAAGCAGGGTCAGTCAAGCAGCAGGCTAGCTAAACGTTTACGGTGATGAATGGCATCTCCAAAGACCTGATGGCTCCACTGACCACGGCGGATGAACAGCGTTGAATCACAATCCCAGGTGAAGCCAATACCGCCATGAAACTGTACCGCGCGGTCTCCTGCATAGGACATGGTTTGTCCAGCCGATACCTTGGCCATACGGCAGGCTATTTCAGCATCGTGGCTCAGAGAATCAGCGTCTAACAAGGACGCCGCGTGATAGCAAAAACTGCGGGCATCCTCGACACCACAATAGATATCAACCGTGGGGTGCTTGAGTGCCTGATAGGAGCCAATGAGTTTGCCGAACTGCTTGCGCGTCTTCAAATAATCAACGATTACCGCCAAGCATCGTGCCGCACTACCCGCGGCTTCAGCAGCAGTCAGCAAGGCGCCAAGCAATCTATAGTCCCTTATTGCGGCCACAACATGCTCACCCGTGAGTACTGCTTTCGCTGCCACTCCGGTGAAGTCAATCTGTGCTGTACGCTTGGTAAGGTCAATGAGCGTATTAACCGATATCGCACCGGCTTTTAAATCTGCCGCGTCTACCACCGCAATGGCGGGAGCGTTGTCACACTGACCGACGACCAAAATAAGGCTGGCTTCATGACCACAACCGACAAAAGTTTTACTGCCACTTAGCACACCCTCTGTAGTCATCGTAAGGGCTAGATTAGCGCCGCCCCAGTCGCCTCCGTCAAGAAACGCAACCGTAGCAATACGACCCTCAGCGATCTCTTGTAACAAGGGCTCCTGCTCTGCACCACCGGCTCGCAGCAGTAATTGCCCTGCCAAGGTTGTGTCAATCAAGGGCGTGCCCAGCAAAGCGTGACCCATTGCCTCTGCAACCGGGATGACCGCGCTGATCCCCAGGCCTGCGCCCCCCACCATTTCGGGCAGTGCAATACCGGTCCAGCCCAAGTTAACAATCTCTTCCCACAGCTGGGGTTCGTACCCCTGATCGCTCTCAAGGAATTCGCGAATTTTATCGGTAGGGGCCTTATCATTGAGGAAGCCACGGGCTACGTCCATGAGCATACTTTGCTCATCACTGAATTTAAGGGATACATTCCCAAGTACTGATGTCATCACTGCACTCCTTACTTGGGCAGACCGAGAACATGCTCGGCAATAATGTTGGCTTGTACCTGGCTGGTACCGCCGCCAATGGTGGCGCCAAAGTTAGAAAAATAAGCCCGCTGCCAAAACCCACCTCGGTGCGCGTTTGGGTCTTCAACATAAAGCGAACCCTGAGCGCCCTGCATAGCAGCGCCAAATAACTTCATACGCCTCGACCACTCCGTGCCGCGGTATTTGGACGACAATGGTAAACCCATGGGGAAGTCACTGGTTAAGGCAGGAACGCCCATTCGGCGCGCTGAAAGCGACAATGCTTTCGCCTCCATGATTAGGCCAACCGCTTCGTCTCGAACGGCGGGGTCGTCAAATACAGGAGCACCGTCACGCTCGAATCCTCGCAAATCATTGATCAAGTCGTCGATTTCTATCGCCACCATCCAGTGTCCCGTTGCTTGACCTGCAGTCACACCACGCTCGTATTCAAGAGTTTTCATGGCGACACCCCACCCTTTACCCTCACCGACCATGAGTGTGTCTGCAGGAATTCGGGTATCGGTAAAAAATACCTGATTGAATCCGTATTCACCCGTAACCTTACGGATAGGTACCGCATCGACGCCGGCAACCTTCATAGGCGAAAGAAAAAATGACAGTCCATCGTATTTACGCTCGGCTGTGGGATCTGTGCGTGCAAGCAGAATCATATGATCTGCGTAGTTCCCCAGGGTCGTCCAAATCTTGGACCCATTGATCACATACTCATCGCCGTCACGTACGGCCTTGGTTTGAACCGCACCGAGATCTGAACCGTGATCGGGCTCTGAAAAGCCTTGGCACCATATTTCGTCACCGGAAAGAATGTGTTTCAGGTACTTCGACTTTTCGGCGTCTGTCCCCATTTCCAATAACAGGGGGCCAGTCCAGCCTAAGCCAATGGTATTAAACATGATCGGTGCGTTGCACCGAGCCATCTCTCGGTCAACTATGCCCTGATAGGCAGGATCTGCGCCCTGCCCACCGTATTCTGTTGGCCAGTGCATTCCTAAAAACCCGGCCTCCCAAACTTTGTGCTGCCAGGCTCTGAGAAAATCGAGCTGCTGCTCTGTCCCAACCTCAAGAAAACTTAAGGGTAGTAGGAATCCAGGGTCAGCTGGGACATGCTCTTTCATCCATGCCGCAACGTCGGCCTGAAATGCTTTTAGTGTTTCTTTAGACTCCGCCATGATGGCTCCTTTCGTTACAGTCCGTATTGACGAGATGCCAGGTCACGCATAATTTCTTCAGACCCCCCGCCAATCGCATTTACTCTCACTTCTCGATAAATCCGCTCAGTGCGGCTACCCCGCATAAAACCGAGGCCACCCAACACCTGCATAGCCTCCCGCGCACAAAATTCCATGACCTCACTAGCCTGAACCTTGAGCAAGGCGATATCCGCGGGATTGGGTTCACCCCGCTCAATTGACTCGTTGCACACACGAATATAGGCCTGCGTGGCGTTTATTTTTTGTTTCATCATAGCAATTTTATGACGAATAACTTGATGATCGCCCAATCGTTTGCCGAAGGTTTTACGCTCGCGAGCCCAGCTCACCGCCTCCTCCATGCAGACTCTCGCCGCCGCCTCCATGTGAATCGCCATGCCCATGCGCTCGCTATTAAAGTTCGTCATGATCACCCGGAAACCCTGATTTTCCTGACCAATAAGCTGCGTTGCAGGCACCCTGACATTGTCGAAGTACAGCGTGGCCGTATCAGAAGCCCACCAACCCTGCTTTCGGTTTAGAGGTGTGCGGGAAAAGCCCTCCGCATCGGTGGGAATCAAAAGCATGGAGACGCCACCGGCACCCTCACCGCCCGTACGCACGGCGGTAGAAACCCAGTTCGCGCGCATCCCCCCGGTGATGTAGGTTTTTGACCCATTAACCACGTAGTCGTCACCGTCACGCACCGCCGTAGTCTGGAGGTTAGCCACGTCAGATCCTCCACCCGGCTCGGTAATCCCAAGTGAAATCCATGCTTCCCCCCGAAGTATGGGGGGCGCAATTGCGTCCTTCATGGTTTGGGAGCCCCAATTGATAATCGGCGGCAACCCAATATTGTGAACCATTAGACTAGCGTTAATACCGCCAGCACCAACACGCCCAAGCTCCTCTGCAGTGATCTGCCCCAGCCAAACATCACCCGGAGTTCCGCCGTAGGCCTCCGGGTAGCTCAGCCCCAATAACCCCACCTCGGCAGCCTTTGGCCACAACCCAATTGGAATCTCTCCGGCCTCATCCCAATCGTCGGCATAGGGCATAATTTCAACGTCAATAAAACGGCGTAGCTGCTCCCTCCAGGCATGATGTAAATCGGTCAGGTTGGGGTTAGGTAGTTGGGCACTGTCAAAATCGAGGCTCATAGGGACTAACTTCTCTATCTCAAGGCGTCTGAAAAGCCTTGTGTGGTTTTTTTTGAATTTTGAGTAGGTTTTTATACCACGGGTTCACGCCGGTGTAACCCAAAGCCCCGACAAGCGTACAATGTACGCCCCTAGGCATCCGTGGAGCGCCACACACCGTATGCCTGATGTAGAGATATTGACCAGGAAAAGTAATGAGTTACCGCGGCACGACCGACTACGATCATGGCACGCCCCCGTTAACCGGGGTATTGGTCACCAATCTGGGGACGCCGCAAGCGCCCACGGCTAAAGCGCTGCGCCCATACCTCAAGCAATTCTTGAGCGACCCCCGAGTTGTAGAAGTACCCCGATTGATTTGGTGGCTTATTCTTAACGGTATCATCTTGAACACGCGGCCAAAGAGATCAGCTGAGGCTTACAGCGAAGTTTGGACCGATCGCGGATCTCCTCTGCTATATCACCTCATGGATCAGGTCAGCGGAATCGAGGAGCGACTGAAAAGCCGAGTAGGTGATCACGTGATGGTGCGCGGCGCGATGCGCTACGGAAATCCATCGATTCCCAGTGTTCTCCAAGATCTATTCAACGCGGGCATTCAGCGGCTCGTCGTGCTGCCCCTTTACCCCCAGTATGCGGGGCCCACGACGGGCTCTACCTTTGATGAAATTGCGGCTGATTTTGTAACCCGCCGATGGCTACCCAATTTCCGGTTTATTGCCAACTACTGCGATGATCCGGGTTATATCGCTGCGGTTGCCGCGTCGATTCGTCAACATTGGGAGCAACATGGACGTGCCGATAAATTAATATTTAGCTACCACGGCAGCCCACAACGTTACCTGCAAAATGGCGATCCGTACCATTGTCAGTGCCATAAAACGACGCGACTCGTTGCAGAGGCTTTAGGCCTCGATCCCGACGACTATTTATCGACTTTTCAGTCGCGCTTTGGTCGGGAGGAGTGGTTAAAACCCTACACCGATGAAACACTCAAATCCCTCCCCGAAAAAGGTGTGAAATCACTGCAAATTATTTGTCCGGGTTTCTCTGCCGATTGCCTTGAGACCATCGAAGAAATTGGCATGGAGAATCGAGACTATTTTCTCGAGGCCGGCGGCACACGCTACGAATATATCCCATGCCTTAACGCGAGCACGGATCACCTTGATGCCCTGACTGATCGCATCCAAAGAGAGTTGATAGGCTGGGAGGCGTCTGCATATGACCCCCACAAATCACGCTCAGAAGCCGAAGCGTTTGGGGCTGTCCGCTAGCCAGCTCACAGCTGAAGAATGTGGGCAGGCTCTACGACGCCAATCCCCCAAGCGATAGCAATACCCAGCATGAAAAGTAGCGTTAATTTGCCACGGTCGTGACTGTGAAATTGAATTTCCGGTAACAAATCACCCAAGGCGATACAAATAAAAGCACCGGCAGAGAAAGCTAACGCGGCAGCTAATATTCGACCGTCAGCGGGCGACAACTCAACGGAATACCAAAATATTACCGCAGCAACGGGGCACAGAAGCGAGAATATGAGGTTGATCCAGTGCCTGCGCCGGGG
>Ga0206677_10003257_pt1 | contig 13766 bp, 13 predicted proteins | sample M130m12015metaG_FD_155475 | JGI IMG/M metagenome (GOLD analysis project Ga0206677, IMG submission 155475) | Ammonia-oxidizing marine archaeal communities from Monterey Bay, California, United States - M1 30m 12015 | ecosystem: Environmental > Aquatic > Marine > Intertidal zone | place: USA... | reverse complement strand
CAGAAGTCTCCTACATTGGCTTCGAGCTCAGGGCAATCCCAAGCCGTCGGGACGTCTTCCCAGCCAAATGCAACACAGCCGTTGGCGTCAGTAACTTGCAAGAAATAAGTGCCGGCCGGAACGCTGTCCAGCGTTGTCCCTGTTCCATACACTTCATCCCCAAAGTCAGTCCATTCGTAGGTGTAGGGTGGAGTGCCTCCTGATGCGATTGCTTCCACGCTTCCAGAGCCCGTTCCATCATCAATGGACAACAAGTTGGTTTCGACAATCAGATCGCAATCAGGAACTTCGATGCATTCGCAGTCTTCATTGATCACACCAAATGTGCCTTGGTTGATGCCACACGGTTCACCGATGTTCCCAAACAACTCTGGGCAATCGAAATCGTTGCCACCGTTTCCAGGATCCCACGTGCCATCCCAATCGTTGGCCTCCACCCATGCCCAAACATCAGCACATGCTTCTTCATCGCCAGCCATCGCCGCATAAATCGATTCGGCAAGTCCGCAGAAGATCCAAGGTTCCAGGTTATCCGGGTTTCCGCATTCCATGATCGCGTAGAGAGAAAGAAGTTCAGTGTCCAAGCCCTCCAAGCAATTTTCAGGTTCGATGTATTCGACGCAATCGCAGTTTTCATCGATGATGCCCCATCCGCCCTGGCAACCCCAACCAACATTGCCCATCAAGTCTGGGCAGTCCCATTCGACATCGCCATCGCCACAACCCACATCAACACTGACCGCATAAACGATGTCAGTAGGTGTATTGCTTTCAAAGTAAATCGGAGGTAAAATCGTGGTGTCTTCGCCGCAAATGACGGCGACATACATCGATAAATTGGCAATCGACTCTTCCCAGTAATATTCTGTAGTGAGCGTTGCATTGAGCAACATCATAAAAGTGTAATTGGGCTCATACTGCTGCCAACCAGAGCCCATTTCGTTTCCGGTGCCCATTGAATCGGGGAGCACATCGAAAGAGAGCTGAACCTCAAAAATTGAGAAATCAGGAGATGGAATACCGTTCAATTCGAGATCTACAATGGTCTGACCGTAGGCCGAACCGAGACCAAAAAAGATCACGGCGAGTGAGAGAAGAGTGTGTTTCATTTCAATCAAAAGTTTTGTTCTTAAGGGAATACCACGTTGTGTCTCCGCTGTGACAAGGATTTAGGAGAAAGTTAAGGGATAGCCCATCAAATTGGCATAGTTTCGAACAATGATCATCAAGCGCAACCCTCTGAATCACAGAGAAACATCATTTGGATTTATGGAGGTGCTGGCGGAAGCTGATGGCAAGCCGCTTGTGGAATTCTTGCATTTTGCACGCAACGGCAGAAGCCATTCCCACGATGAATGGGAGGTGGTAAGAGTAACCGCCGGCGGGGGGAAAATTTTGGTGGGAGAGGAGGTTATTGAGGTGCGGGCAGGCGACACCTGCCGCATCCCACCGCACACCTCGCATTGGATGGAGCCCGATGGCACCATGGATATTTTGATTTCGTATTTCGAGGAGTGAATGTGTGTGCCACGTCATCAACGTGCGACGTTTAAAAACCTCCAGTAACTGGTTGTGCGATTATTGGATTAATGTGCTTAGTTAGCAAGACTAACCTTTAATCTTTCAATTCATGAAAAAGAGAATGATCGGAACCCTCTTGGGTTTCTTGGCCATGTTTGGCTTCGGAGCCATTTATTATGGTCTCCTTACGGCTGAAGCTGGTGCGGAGATGGCAGCGAATTTTGCGAGCTGTATGCATGCTGAACCCAACATGCCGTACATTATTTTGGCCAATGTGATGGGCGCCTATCTGCTGGTCTACACGTTTGATAAAATGGGGGTCAATGACGCAAAAGCCGGCGCTTACCAAGGTGCTATGATCATGGCGATTGTGTTTGCGATGTCCAATCTGTTCATGGGCGCACAATTCACAATTTGGGATACGCAAGGATTGCTGATTGAATGGGGCGTGGGCATCGTGCACGGTGTGCTCGGAGGTGCAGCCATTGGTGCGTACAATTCTAAGATTGGCTAAAAACTCATTTTTTCATCGCACAAAAAAAGCCCGGTTGACAGATGTCAGCCGGGCTTTTTGGTGAACACAAAGTTCGTGTCACTTGGCGCATTTCATCAGCGGACCATCAACTTCTGCATGGGAGAACTTCCAAATTCGCCCACTTGAACGAGGTAGGCGCCGCCTGCCCACTGACTGACGTCGATGGGGCGGCCATCCCAAGTGCTTTCCATGACCACGCGGCCCTGGAAATCGAGGATGGTGATGGGGCTGAAAGCAGGGCAATTGCGCAACGAGAAACTTTCAGTGGCCGGATTCGGAGCAATGGTCCATTGCGGATCGGTAACCGTAGTGGTCAATTCAAATTCATCCACGTCGGTGACATTGCCGTAGATGTAGTACTCGTATTCAGCCCTTGCTGGCGACAAAGAAATTGCATCAGCATTGGATGCTCGGATGTAGAACAGGAGGTTTTCGCCGTTGGTTTCCGGGAGAAGTGCTGTGTAAGTCCCGTCATTTGAAATGGCATCTCCTTGCTCGCCGTCATCTGACATGGCAATGGATTGAAAGTCACTCGCGATTTCTCCGGTGGTCCACATCAATTCCAATCCCGTTGCATCAATCGTGGGCACTTCGATCATCCCGTTCTCAATCACAACCGTTCCCATAACGGGTGCGTCATCAGAAACTTCTGGGTGATTGCTCAAAAAATCCATGCGCTCCTCTACAGTGCTCAGAATTCCTGCAAATCCCCAGTCTGTCCAGAACGCACTGTTCACATTCGTATTGAAGTAGACAAAAGGAAATTGATCGTTGGGGTCGGCTTCTGCGGCATCATTCGCAAGGTTCTGTAACGCGGTGATTTCCTCAGCTATTTCCTGGATTCCCATCGATTCCTCCATGATCGTGCGAATGTGCGCGAGGTATAGGCTGCGATAAAGCGGCTGGCTGTAGAGGTATTGCATCAAAGGACGTTCATCCCAAGCAGCACCGTTGCCGGTGAAGAACGGATCGAAGTGATAGACATCGTCAGGACTCCAATAGCTCCAGCCCAAAATGGCTCCAACAAAAGAATTGTCAAAGTCCCACGGAATCATTTGGAATCGTCCCTGTTCATCTTGGTAGAGGTAGTAATTGTGGACGTAGTAACCGTTGTAGGTGTCGAGGTTACTCACCACCGTATTCACGGCCATGGCCCAGAGGACGCGATCAATGTTCAGGACGTCACCCAGCTCATCAGGAGAGAACTCCAAGGTGGTGATGAGGTCGAGCAAGGCACCCCACCCGTCATCGGACTTGATGGTGTAGCTGTCGTAATAGTTGGTTGTGTCCGATCCGAGGTAGCTCAACGATGGAATTCCACCATCGGTGCCTCCGCCTCCGTTTTCGCTGCAGAAAACACCTGCACCGTCGCATTTAAAAAGCACACCGTCATTCTCGTCAAAGTGCTTGTTCAAAAACTGACGATTGATGGACTCCGTGTTCACATACAATCCCGTATACGCTCCTTGCGTGTGGAGCTCGATCAGATTGATTTCAGGGGAAGGCAGGTATTTTCGGTAAATTCGACTGGCGATGTACTCTTTGCAATAAGTGGGGTCCAGCCACGCGTTGGCCAATTTCACTTTGTTATAGCCCATGAGGTCCTGCCCGGAAATCCAATGATTGAAATCGAGGTTGTAAGGCACTTTGACGCTTCCCGCCTCGTTCGGAAGGCAGAAGGTTGAATTGCCTTTGTAACGCACTCCAACACTGTCTACCGAGATTCCGTCAATGGAGACATTGGCTGGGATCCGGAGCGACGGATTGTTGAAAAATGCGTCAACAAGGACAGAATGGTAGTTGTCATCTTCAAACGTCACATCCATTTGACGCAGGATGCTCGGATCAAATAAGCTTCCATCACCATTGTACAGCTGCTGCGGATCGTGGGTGATGAGGTTTTGACTGAAACCCATTTGGACTCCAACACAAAACACGAAAAGAAGAGATAAAATTAAGCGCATGTTGTAAATCTAAAGCAGTATGGCGACTTAATCCCAAAGCAAAGCATTGAATGCCGTGCTCGAGGTGTCAGAATTCAATCCATAGGTTTGTTTCATCAACACGACGACCTCTTGTGTCTCGGGATCGGCGTAAAACTGTGTGTTGAAATAGCCGCTCCAAAAGAATCGGCCAGCTCCAGCTGAGTCGCTTTTAACCCCAAATGCTAACCCTTGTTGCCAGGGACCGGAAATAAGTCCTGGCGCCTGATCTGCCATCACGCTATCCACGGTCGCTTCCTTCAAGACCCGAACACCCTTGGCCTGTCCGCGGCCGAGATACATCTGCAAAAACGTGGCATAATCGCTTGTGCTCGAGGTCAATCCTGCTCCGCCCGAGCAAAGAGGCCATTCCGCGTGCATCGGGTAATCAATGGTGTAATCGGGGTGTTGATGCATTTGCCAAGAAGAACCATTGGGAGCGCGTTCCACGACGTTGGCTACGCGGGATTGATCAGGTTCAGGCACGACAAAATGCGTATCATCCATGCCCAAAGGCTCAAAGATTTCCGCTTCCACGAATTCAGCATAAGGCTGCCCTGAGGCGACTTCTATGACAGCAACTAAGACATCGAGGCCCAAACCATAGGTCCATTGTGTTCCAGGCTCGTGAGCCAAGGCCAATTGGCCGATTTTGTTCGCATTGTCGAAGGTGCTGCGCTCGTCGCGTGGAAACAAGTCGGTGACGTCATGTTTGGTGTAAAGTTGTTCATACCGGGGGTCGCCAATTTCGCCATAGGGAATCCCGCCGGTGTGGGTCATCAGATGCCGGATGGTCAAGGTGTTTTCAGCAGGCACAATCGAAAATGTGGTGTCGGCCATCAAGGAATCCAAAATTCCGATTGACGCAAAAGAGGGAATGTATTTTGAGACCGGATCATCCAGCTCAAGAAGCCCCTTTTCCCAACAGACGAGCGCGGCTGTTGAAGTGATGGCCTTGGTTTGAGAGCAGATTCGAAACAGGGTGTTGGGTTGCATGGTGGCTTGGGTCAAGGGGTCTGCAAAACCATAAGCTCGGTGCAGAATGACTTCGCCATCTCGTGTTGTGAGCAGCACGGCTCCGGGAATTTGATTGGTCTCTACGGCCGCCTCAATTGCACCATTCAGCATTTGCCAGCGCTTGTCAAGAGGAGCTTGACACCCTGCGATGGCCATGATGATAAGAACCAATGCCATGGGCACATCAAGACGGCGTTTTATGCGTTGTTTCTCCATTGGGCGAAGTTAATGATTGGCGGAATCTGACTATAATTCACGATGTTTACAGCATGAGGAATGTCTCCAAAGGTCTGCTGCTCATTGCTTTTGCAACGCTATTCCTGCATGCTCAAGTTCACGCAAAACACCTGGTGCACGTGGATGCTACGAGCGCTAAGGCACAGAAAACGGCACTGCTGATCATGAACGGATTTGGAGGGAGCAAAGCGGCATGCAAAGCGCAGCTCGGGTTTTGGCGTGATCAGGGCATGGACGTTTTCATTCCTGAAGTGTTGCTTCGACCCTCGTTGGAGACGAGTTCGGAGGCAATGGACGCTTTTATGGCGACGCACCACTTGGAAGATTACAAGGAGGTGAAGGTTATTTGTTACATCGCAGGAGCTTATTTGCTGCACACCTTCCTCGTGGAACATGAGTTGCCCAACCTAACAAGCATTGTATACGATCGCAGTCCTACACAAGAACGTGCGCCGCGCGCTGTGATTCAAAAGGCTCCACTTTTGGGGAAATTGAGCAAAGGCCGGGTGCTTGAAGATTTGAGTACGGCAGAATGGCCTGAACCACCAGCGGCGCCCTCCCTATCCAAAGGCCTGATGATTGAAAATCGAGCAACTTCACTGATGCGCTTCCTCGAGGACGAATGCATGGCAATGGGGCCGCTAAATTTTGATTGGCGTTCCATAGATTCCGATGCGGATGATGCCTTTCATATCGCGCTTGATCATGACATGATGTACCTGCGATGGGATTTATTAGGGGCTGCGGTGTTGCATTTTTTTGAGACCGGTAATTTTCCATCTGAACTTTCAAGAGAACGATTGGCGGAGGATCCTTTTGATAAAAACATGGTCATTCCTTGAGGCAAGCATGAAGATTCCGAGCACATACAATTTGAAACCTGCATTTCAACGGCTGCTGATGCCGGTTCTAAAGGCCCTGCATCGCGCGGGGATTTCTCCCAATGCTCTGACGTGGTTGGCCATTGCTTGGTCTGCGGTGCTTGGTTGGATGTTTGTGAAGGGGTTTGCCAATCCCGACTGGTATTTTGTCATCCCACTCGGCTTGCTGTTGCGGATGATCTTAAACGCTTTGGACGGGATGATGGCTCGTCAATATGCATTGACCAGCACCAGCGGTGCCTACCTCAATGAACTGGGTGATGTGGTGAGCGATGCACTGGTGATGTGGCCACTGGCCTTGCTCCCAGGCGTTCATGCGGGTTGGGTGGGCGGATTGTTGTGGTTGGCTGCGCTGAATGAAATGACGGGAGTTTTGGGTGGATGGCTGGCGGGTGAACGACGCTACGAAGGTCCCATGGGCAAGAGCGATCGCACGTTGGTCTGGGGGCTGTTTTGCTTGTTGCTCGGAGCAGGAGTTGAGGTCACCACATGGGTGGAACCTGCAATTGCTTTGGTCATGATTTGTTTGGTCTTGAGTACTTTTATCCGAATCCGGAAAGCCTTAAGGCCATGAACAAGCTGATTTCTTATTGGGGCATGAATGCCGAAATTCAATGGGTGATTTTCATCATTCTATGCATTTTGGTGATCAGCTCCGCGGCGTGGTTCATCTTGGGTCGGCTCAAGCCATCTAAACTGGCAACGGAATTGCAAGTGCGCACTCGCTCATGGTGGGTCATGTGTGCATGTTTCATTGTGACAACGCTCGTACATCCTTTGGTCACAGTTCTCGGATTGATGTACCTCAGTTACGCCCTGCTGCGCGAAATGTACCCCTTGTTGAAATTGGATGCGCGCGAGCGAAACGTGGTGCTCGTCTGCTACGCAACGGTGCCCATCCAGTACGGCCTGGCGTATGTTGGATTGAAGACTTTGTTTTTGGCATTCATTCCTGTGTTCATGTTTGTCTTCATCCCATTTATATTGGTGGTGCGAGGGGAAACCAAAGGAATCGTTCGGTCCATTTCATTGATGCCCTATTCCCTGATTGCTTGGGTGTATGGCATGAGTCATTTGGCTTTGTTGTTTCAATTGCCAGAATCTCCGGGATTCACAGCAGGTCCGCAGGGGCTGTTGCTCTACTTGATATTTTTGGTGGGAATGAATGATGTGCTTCAGTTTGCTTGGGGAAAGACCTTGGGGCGGCGTCCCGTTTTGCCCACGGTCAGTCCAAACAAAACGTGGGAAGGCCTCATTGGTGGCGTCTTGTCCATCACGCTCATCGCCGTTGCCATGCGATTTTTGACACCGCTGAATATCTGGCAGGCTGCGATCGTTGGCTTTGTTACCGCAATTGCGGGTTTCATGGGCGATGCGATTGCCTCTGGCATCAAACGAGACATTGGAATCAAGAATTCAGGACACGCCATTCCAGGTCATGGAGGATACTTGGATCGATTGGATGGCTTTTCTGCGGCGGCGGCGCCATTTTTTCACATGATCTTTTTCTTCTGCTACAGTTGAGTGTCCAGAGACCATGGTGAAACAGCGAAAAAAACAGGCGGAAACCAATTTGAATCTTCCCGCACCTGCGTCATGGCGTCGTCGGACCATGCTTGTCTTTTTGTACAAAGTATTTTGGCGAACGATTTTAGGTGTAGTCATCGGTTTACGTTACCTCGGTGTTCGTAAAAATCAGCCAGATGGTCCTGTGATTTACATTGCCAATCACAACAGCCATTTGGATGCAATTTCCATGATGACGGTGGTCCCTCGTCACCGGTTGCACCTCACGCATTCGGTAGCAGCCCAAGATTTCTTTGGCAATTCATTTTTTCGAAAATGGTCCATGGAAAATTTGGTCAATGCCGTTTTGATTTCTCGAAAGCGTGGAGACGATCAGGTCGATCCCATCGAGTTTTTGGACGGCTTACTTCAGGCAGGCAGAAGTTTGATTCTCTTTCCTGAAGGTACCCGGGGCGTTGCCGGTTCGATGGGTGACTTCAAGCGTGGCGTGGGTCATCTTGCCTCGCGTCATCCCGGCATTCCTGTGATTCCGATTTACCTCGATGGTCTGTACCGCAATTTGCCCAAAGGACGGGCTATGATTGTGCCATTTGGAGGGAATCTGATCATGGGAGAACCACTCGTATTCGGTGATGAGGACGTCGACGAAATTACCTTGCAGACTCAAACAGCACTCGAAGACATGGCTCAGGAACTCCGAGATGCCAACCGGCTTTGATGTTGTTTTGATTAGCTAAAGTCGAATGGACTACATTTGAACCAAAGCTAACCCCTTTGCTATGATTCAATTTATTCGGCGATTTCGCCTCAAAGACGCGGCGATGTCCGTCGTCTTTTGCCTGCTCGCGAGCATCGTAATTGCTCAAAATGCTACGATCACAGGTACAGTCTTGGACGCAGAATTCAAGTACCCTTTGCCCAGCGCTTATGTATCGATCAGCACGGTCGATGGTCTGATGACTTCGACCGACATGGATGGCCGTTTTTCGTTTGACGCGGTCCCTATCGGACGCCATGTCGTGACGGTAAGCTTCATGGGCTACGAATCGCGAACCCTCGATGGGATTGTTGTTACCAGTGGTCGTCCAGTGGTATTGGAAGTGCAAATGAGCGAAAGTGTCGTTGCCATTGAGGCAGCGGAGGTCACTGCCACCCAGTCGGGGGAGGTGATGAATGAAATGGCAACCGTGAGTGCACGCGCATTCACGGTGGAAGAAACAGATCGGTATGCTGGATCACGAGGAGATCCTGCCCGAATGGCCAGCAACTTTGCAGGTGTGCAAGGTGCCGACGACAGCCGAAACGATATTGTGGTCCGAGGAAATAGTCCAAGTGGCGTGTTGTGGCGCATCGAGGGCGTTGACTTGCCCAATCCCAACCACTTTTCTGTGCCCGGTACAGGTGGAGGCCCGGTCGCAATTGTCAACAACAAGACCCTTGCGAATTCCGATTTTTTCACCGCGGCATTTCCCGCAGAATTCGGAAACAGCACCGCGGCAGTATTCGACTTGAAGTTGCGCAACGGTAACCAAGATCATTGGCACGGAAGTGCTCAACTTGGATTTCTAGGTACGGAAGTTCTCGCGGAAGGGCCACTCAACCGCGACAAGCGCTCGAGCCTATTGGTGAATTATCGTTACTCCACGGCATCTATTTTCTCTGCGGTGGGCATTGACATAGGCACCAGTGCCGTACCCAAATACCAAGACGGCAGTTTCAAACTGTTCACTCCAACCAAGGGTGGCGGATCGCTTTCGTTTTGGGGCATTGGCGGAAATAGCAGTGTCGATATTGTGATTTCCGACCAGTTGGCGCCCGAGCGCAACATCTATGGCGACAACGACCGCGATCAATACTTCCGTACAGGCATGGGCATGGTGGGGGTGACTCAAACCCAACCCGTGAACAATAGGATGTACATCAAGTCCACACTGGCCGTCAGCCGCGACCGGCAGGACAGTGATCATGATTACGTAACGCGGGATTTGGTCGGAGATCTCTATCAAAATGTAGAGACCAGTCCGCTGATGTCGTACGGTTTTGTCAAAGACCGGGTGTCGCTTGCGGTGCATGCAAACCGAAAGTTGACAACGGACAAAGGCACAGCGACCCTTCGCTTTGGGGTGAATGCCGACGCGATGATGTGGTCCTTCCAAGACAGCATGCGCTCCTTCATTTCGGTGCCAGATTCAATTGGTCCGGATTCGTTGGGCGATTGGAACCGACGCTGGGATGCCGAGATGAACAGCGCTTTGATTCAACCCTTTGTTCAATTGAAACGCCGTCCGAATGATGCGTTGACTTGGACCGCGGGGGTGCACGCGATGATGGATACACGCAGCGGCGCAGCTTCTTGGTTTGAACCAAGGTTGGGACTGCAATGGATTTCCAAAGGCGGAACGGTGTGGTCTGCAGGCTCGGGATTGCACAGCCAACTCCAATCGTCTTACCTCTACGCTTCGGCTACGAATGCATCGTCGTCTGGACCGCTCAACATGCCCAATCAGAACTTGGGATTCACACGCAGTGTGCACAACGTCATCGGCATGACCCAGCGATTGACCGATTTGTGGACTTTGAAATTAGAAGCATATCACCAGCATTTGTTTGACATTCCGGTTGCTGACCAGACTACGGAATGGGGCAAAAACAATGGCAGCTATTCGTTGATCAACGCCGGAGGTGGATTCTCTCGTTTGTTCCCTGATACCCTGGTGAACGATGGCACTGGAAGAAACGTAGGAGTGGAGATGACCTTGAGTCGCGCCTTCCGAGAAGGATGGTTTGTATTGCTAACCGCGAGCGTGTTCGATGCCCAATACAAAGGGGCAGATGGTGCGCCCCGAAATACAGACTTCAATGGGAAATACGCGTGGAATTTCTTGGCGAGCAAGGAGTGGCGTTTGTCTCAAACGTTTGCCCTTGTCACAGGCCTCAAGGCCACCATGGCCGGCGGCCGTTGGTACGGTGAAGTGGATGAGGAAGCGAGCCAAGAGCAACGCGAAATCATTTATGTGGATGCAGTTCGAAACACCCAACAATTTGACGACTATTTCCGCTTGGATCTCAAAACAAACCTCACGTGGAACCGGCCAGAAACGACCCACGAGTTGGGCATTGATTTCGTGAACATTTTGAATACGGAGAACATCTTGAAGCTTACTTATGCTCCGGATGAAATGGACATCAACGATCCGAATTACAGCTCAGTGCGAGAAGAATACCAATTGGGCTTCCTGCCCATCTTTTTCTATCGGGTGGATTTCTGAGGGTGTTACGCCAATCGGATCACTCAAACGAGACCGATGCCACCTCTAGCTCGAAAGGCTGAGCGGTACCATCGTATTTCATGAGGCCAAATCGGATGACCTCGTTGAGCTCCTCGGCTGGATTGACCTTGCCAATGACGCCTCGTCGGGGCTCTTCCCAGACGAATTTTTTCAAGGGAATGACTACATCGCTCCACTCTTCGCTCACGTCAAAGTTGGTTTGAGCGTTGGGCAGGTACCATGCGTATTGCGTGTCAAAAACAATTCTGAAGGGGCCGCCTGTGCCTTTGCACCGAATGCGCACAGTCTCAAATTTGGAGAGATCAAAGGATTTCCAAGGGCTTCGGATGGAGCTGAACCCTCCGTTGTTTTCGAGCCGTGTGTGGCCGTACCAGAGAAAGCCTTCCTCTTTCCACTGCACAGTGCCCTCGGAGACGCCTCCCATGACGTCGTCGTTTTGAATGGTCCAAGTTTTGGGTGCGTTTCCCTCGGCTTCAAAGTTGAATTCGAGTTGCGGATTGAAGAGAGAAGTCGCCATGATGAAAAGCAAAGTGGAGAATGTCATGAATGTAAAACAGCTCGTTGCTGATTCGGTTCAATCGGCATCTTGTTCGATGCAAAGAACCGTGAATGGCTTCGAACTTTTGACTGAGCGATGAGGTTGAAAACGCATGATCCGAGTTGCCTGGAACGACAAGTACGCACACCCTTTGCCGGAGAATCATAGATTTCCGATGGAGAAGTACCAATTGGTGCCAGAACAACTAGAGCATGAGGGCACGGTTGAGGCAAGTGCATTCTTCTCCCCAGAGCCGCTCAGTGAAGCGCAGATTTTGTCGGTCCATGACGAGCACTATTGGCAAAGGCTCAAAGGACTTGAACTGAGCAGACAGGAGGAACGGCGCACGGGCTTTCCACATTCCAAGGCGTTGATTGAACGCGAGGTGATGATCATGGGTGGAACGCTTCAGTGTGCTCGCTATGCGATCGAAGATGGTGTTGCGCTGAATGTGGCTGGAGGAACGCACCATGCGTATTCTGAGCGTGGCGAAGGTTTCTGTTTGCTGAATGATATGGCGCTCGCAGCGCAGGTTCTGATTGACGAGGGTGCGATTCAGCGAGCATTGGTTGTGGATTTGGATGTGCACCAAGGCAACGGAACGGCAAAGATTTTTGAGGGTCGCTCGGAGGTTTTCACGTTCTCCATGCACGGTGCGAGCAATTATCCCATGCACAAGGAATCCAGCGATTTGGATGTTCCACTTGACGATGGTACAGATGATCGCACGTATCTGAAACTCTTGCGGGAGCACTTGCCGCAGGTTATGGATCAGTCGGAGCCAGACTTGGTGCTGTACCAATGCGGAGTGGACATTCTCGAAACGGATAAGCTCGGTCGATTGGGTGTTAGCGAAGCGGGATGTCGTGAACGAGACCGACTTGTGTTCGAGGCGTGTCATCGGAATGATATTCCCGTGGTGTGTGCCATGGGCGGTGGATATTCGCCTGAAATCTGGAACATTGTAGAGGCACATTGCCATACGTTTCGTTTGGCGGCTGATTATTGGGGCTGAATTGGCCTTACTTTGGAGGAAGAATCAAACAGCATGTCAGAATTCCCTCCTTGCCCCGAATGCCAATCGGTTTATTCTTACCACGATGGAACGTTGCTGAATTGCCCTGAATGCGGCCACGCTTGGAATGCGGAGGAAACCGCAGCAGAACAAGCCCTGGAAAGTGATGAAGGCGCTGTGAAAGACGTAAATGGAAAAGTGCTTGTGAATGGGGATAGTGTTGTGGTGGTCAAAGATTTGCCGGTCAAGGGAGCTCCCAAGCCGGTCAAAGCGGGCACCAAAGTCAAGAATATTCGCATTGTGGATGGTGAGCACAACATCGCCTGTAAGATTGACGGGTTTGGCTCGATGGGCCTCAAATCTGAATTTGTCAAAAAGGCTTGATAATTTTTGGAGGCAGACCTCGGTGAGATTTTTGGATACCGACCCTTCTATATTCTCTCCTTGGGAATAACTTTGGGCGGTCTACTCATTCATTCCTTGAAAAGCTTTTTGAACATGATTCTGAATCGATCCAATTTTTCTTCCTTTTTGCTTGTCATCGCCGCTCCTTTGTTGATTTGGGCATGCAGCAGTGCTGAGCCTCTTGCTGAACAAGGGCCTAAACGCGTGTTGATCGAAACATCGTTTGGCGAAATGATTTTAGAACTCAGCGATTCAACGCCCGGGCACCGTGACAATTTTGTGAAGTTGGTGGATGAAGGATTTTACGATGGGCTTTTATTTCACCGCGTCATTCAGGACTTCATGGTACAGGGGGGTGATCCGGGAAGCCGCGGAGCAAAACCGGGCAAACGCTTGGGGTCTGGAGGTCCGGGCTATACGTTGGACGCTGAAATCCGAGCGGATCACCTGCACACCAAAGGTGCTTTGTCAGCCGCCCGCCAGGGAGACAATGTAAACCCTGCTAAAAAGTCTTCAAGCCTCAGAGCCAAGCCCAAATGCGCAAGACGCAACGTCGGGTTCAGTCGAAAGCACCTGAATTTGAATACACTGAGGATCAGCTGGCACAGTATGCAACTGCCGGCGGTACGCCATTTCTCGACATGGATTACACCGTTTTCGGTTATGTCGTGGCCGGAATTGACATCATCGATTCCATCGCTGCGGTTGAAACGGCTCGAGGCGATCGTCCCGTGGAAGACGTAATCATGAACATGCGAGTGATTCGCTGAGTTCAAAGATTACATGGAGGTCTCGTTAGCCTTAGAGTCATTTAATGA
>Ga0206677_10003251_pt1 | contig 13774 bp, 14 predicted proteins | sample M130m12015metaG_FD_155475 | JGI IMG/M metagenome (GOLD analysis project Ga0206677, IMG submission 155475) | Ammonia-oxidizing marine archaeal communities from Monterey Bay, California, United States - M1 30m 12015 | ecosystem: Environmental > Aquatic > Marine > Intertidal zone | place: USA... | reverse complement strand
TCTGCAACGGGCGCTGCATCCGCCTCTGCGACGGGCGCTGCATCCGCCTCTGCAACGGGCGCTGCATCCGCCTCTGCAACGGGCGCTGCATCCGCCTCTGCAACGGGCGCTGCATCCGCCTCCAAGTTGGTGGATTTTGCGTCTGTTGAAGCCATCTCAGTTTCAGCTTCCTGGTCCTCCGACGCGGCAACCTCTTCCTCAACTTCGGCTGAGGTGCTCTCTGTGCCCGAAGACACAGCCGTTGCTGGCGCGACGAAGACCGTCTGCACCGAAGCGATAGGACCGGATCCATCCTCAGTATAAAGGTGCAGCTTTAAGCTCCGCTGATCAGCTGTCGGCGGGAGAAAGGCGAAAATGACAAATTGCCCGTTGCCGCTCAAATCTGCGCGTGCCTCAGGCTGTTCAACTCCATCTATGCTCAAAACGACATAGCCGCGACCGTCCGCTTGACCAGCAATGAGTGCAGAGCCATTAGCCTCAATTCGCACAACATCGAACTTTGGCGCGGCTAACTTGCTGCTCAACGGTTCAGCAGGCGCATCAGAACTGGTCTCAGCGCTTTGACTTTCGCTCGCCGTATCTGCTGACGCAGCCTCGGAGGTGGCAGGATCCGGTACGGCCACCGCATCCTCCTCGTTTGGACTGTCGGTTGCGGTCTCAATATCCGCTACAGGATTTGGTTCAGCGGCCGCATCGCTCGTTTCAGCTGCAGGTATCACAGAGTCCTCAACAGAAGACACCTCACGCACAGGATCCATTGCGGCGCGAATTTGTGGATAAAACCACCACAGCAAGATCAGACCTATCACCCCAGCAATAATTACCACTGTATTGCGCGATTTTGCGGTCACTTTGTTCTTATCCGTCAAAGTCATTTACCTGCATTCCCCCAGTCACTGTCCTATGCTATCAGTCACAAGCAACCTGTCCAGCAAGAACTAAGGAATTCCTTGATATGTCGAAGTCAATTTGTGTTTTTTGTGGCGCGCGCACGGGAAATAATGCTGCTTTTGAACAGGCCGCGCGAGATTTGGGCGACGTCTTAGCAAAAAATGCCTGGCGTCTTGTCTATGGTGCAGGAGATGTCGGTTTAATGGGAGCTGTGGCCGATAGCGCGCAGGCCTCTGGCGCTGCCACTTTTGGCGTGATTCCAGAGCACCTGATGCAAAAGGAAGTTGGTAAGCGCGACCTAGATCGTTTCATTATCACAGACGATATGCACAGCCGCAAAAAATTGATGTTTATCAACAGCGATGCAGTGGTATTGCTGCCAGGCGGGGCGGGCTCGTTGGACGAATTTTTTGAAGTCCTGACCTGGGCACAGTTGGGCCTGCACAGCCGGCCTATTATCGTGGCCGATATTGAAGGCTACTGGCAACCCATGCTCACTATGGTCGATCACGTCATTGCCTCCGGCTTTGCCGATTCCAGTCTGCGGACCTTATTTTGTGTGGCTCAAACGGTAGATGAGATAGAAACGGTCTTACGCTCCGCTCTAAACACCGCCAACCAATAAAAGACCAAAGCAATCCAGATCAGGGCAATGGCAATGATATGCCAGCCCGTGATCACCTCACCCAAAATCACAATTGCGCAAAAATATTGCAAGATTGGGTTGAGATATTGCAGCAATCCGACAGTCGCCATCGGAACGCGCTGCGTTGCATAGGTCATGAGCACGAGGGGGCCGGCCGTAATAAGCCCCGAAAACATCAACGCCAGAAGGGTTTTTGTGTCCGGAAGATCTGCGAACGCGTAAAGGTACCCCAAAGCAATGGGTAGTAGTAATACCACCTCTAACGTCACCGAGACGATGGAATCCACTTTGATGATCCGTTTGAGCAGGCCATAAACTCCAAAGCTCAAAGAAATCATTAAGGCCAGCCAGGGCGCCGCGCCCAGGCCAATGGTCAAAACCAGCACGGCCACACTGGCCAAAACAATCGCGACCCACTGCAAGATTGAGAGAGTTTCCCGAAAGGCCACAAGCCCCAACAGAACCATTACCAGCGGAAATATGTAATACCCCAAAGAGGATTCCGTCACACGCCCGACGCTCACAGAAAAGATGAACACATACCAATTGATCGCAATCATCACCCCGGCCAAGAGAATGAGACCCATGACCCTCGGCTGTCTGACGACCTGCAAAGTTTGTTTTGTCCGTCCCGTCAGCACAAGCAGAGTGACAAAGGTCACAACAGCCCAAAGCGTGCGATGCGCCAAGATCTCCGCTGGGCTGATGGTTTGGAACAGCGCGTAATATACCGGTGAAAGGCCCCAGGCGAAACAAGCCAAAACCATCGCAATGGAGCCTTTTGCGAACTGCGTCATACCACGATATCCTCATTTGCGGACGTCACCCGCTCTAAAAAAATGGCCTGCTTAGGATAACTTCAGCAGACCATTCTCATTTATACTTTTGCCCAGGTCTTACAGACGACCCGCAACATTTTCCCAATTGACCAAGTTATCGAGGAAGTTTGACAGGTAAACTGGGCGTTTGTTCCGGAAATCAATATAATAGGAATGCTCCCAAACATCACATCCCAACAGTGCAGTCTGGCCAAAACACAATGGGTTCACGCCGTTTTCCGTCTTTGTCACCGCCAAAGACCCATCGGCATTTTTCACGAGCCAGCACCAGCCTGAGCCAAATTGTCCTGCACCGGCCGCCGAGAACGCTGATTTGAAATCTGCCACTGATCCGAAGTTTTCGACCAAAGCGGATTCCAGTGTGCCCGGCATTTTACTTTCGCCCGGGCCCATCATTTCCCAAAATTGGTTGTGGTTCCACAATTGGCTGATGTTGTTAAAGATAGCATTTTGAGCCACAGCGGAAGCGTCATATGTGCCCACGATGATCTCCTCGAGGGACTTGCCCTCCCACTCGGTACCAGCAATGGCAGCGTTGCCATTTGTGACATAGGCGTTGTGGTGCAGGTCGTGGTGGAATTCAAATGTCTCAGCGGACATGCCTTTGGTAGCCAAAGCGTCGTAAGCATAGGGAAGATCGGGTAGTGTGAAAGCCATATCAGCGATCCTTTCAATGATGAATTGGTCTCAGTTGCGCGATTATATAGGCATTTTGTCCAGAACAAAATGCTCTTTGAACCCGTTATGCAAAAATAGGCTTAGCTCTGAGCCCACACTTCCGACCCAAGTTTAGCCGCACCGCACAGAAGCGCGAAGACATAATCTTGCACCGATCGGAAACAAATCAGGCTCAAACGATCCTCTTGGTAGACAAAAATAGCGCCCGCGACTTGGGCAAAGCGGGTACGGGCAAAACCGCCCACCGGAAACTGCGCAGCCGAGACATCCATGGGCGCCAATTTGGCCACCACCTCTCGGGCTGAACCGCCCTCTATGGTGAAGGTCGTCCGGGCATCGGACACATCCACAAGCAGATAATGCCGCCCATCCAAAGCCTGTTTCAAAGCCGCAAACGCCGCACTGCGCTCGGCCTTTGGCACGATGATCAGCAGCTCATCTGGCGACATCCAGGCCAAAATTATCCCATCATTCTGTGCATAGGTTCCGCATTTTGGCGCCGCCATGTTCAGGCAGGTTTTCAATGCCGACTTTACCTTGTTAGAGGCCAGATTGGCCCTCAGGGTGAACATGCTGTGATCGCTTTTTTGGCGAATGGTTACGTAGCCTTGAAATTCACGCTCAGACATTAGCTTTCTCCCCTTCTGGGTCATAAAACACTGGGCTTACAATTTTCGCCGGCACAGGGCTGGCGCCAATTTTTGTGAAAGAAATCACCTCGTCCATCCGTTCAGGTCCCTTGTGGACCAGCCCCATGGCAATGCCCCTTCCAAGGGTTGGAGAATAATAGGTTGAGGTGACACGACCTTGAGTGTTGCCTTGTCCATTTGCATTGGTGCCCTCAGTAATGGCGTAGGCACCATCTTCAAGCACCGATCCGTCCAAGGTTTCCAAACCGACCAACTGCCAACGGTCAGGATTGTCCATGAAGCTGCGCTGTTGCGCGCGTTTGCCCAGGAAATCATCCTTCTTCTTGGAAATCGCCCAACTGAGACCCAAATCTTGCGGGATCACCGTGCCATCGGTCTCATCGCCAATCATGATAAAGCCCTTTTCAGCCCGCATGATGTGTAAACATTCCGTGCCATAGGGCATTGCGCCAAACTCTGCGCCCGCCTTCATGAGCATTTCCAAGAACGCCAGACCTTGGTTGGCCGGCACCGCAATTTCATAAGACAGTTCGCCCGAGAAAGAGATGCGATAGGCGCGGCAATCGATCCCACCAAGCGTGCCATCCGCCCAAGCCATGAATGGCAGGCTCTCTACCGACACATCCATGCCCCCAAGTTTTTCAAGAAGTGCGCGCGCATTCGGGCCCACCACCGCCACTTGAGCCAGTTGCTCAGTGACATTGACGACCCAGACCTTCCAATCCCACCATTCGGTTTGCAGCCACTCCTCCATATGGGCGTGAATACGGTCTGCACCGCCTGAAGTGGTGTGGCACAGCCAGGTTTGTTCATCAATCCGCGCCACCACACCGTCATCAGACAAAAAGCCGTTTTCCGAACACATGAGCCCATAACGGCAACGTCCCGGCTTTAGGTTTGACATCATATTCGTATACATCATGTCGAGGAATTTTCCCGCATCCGGACCTTTTACAATGATTTTACCAAGGGTAGAGGCATCCAAAAGTCCCAGTTTTTCGCGGGTATTTATCACCTCGCGCGCAACGGCCTGCGCCACAGTTTCAGCGCCGCGCGGATAGGCGTAGGGTCGGCGCCAAGCTCCAACCGGCTCCCAATCGGCCCCATGGCTGTCATGCCAAACGTGCATCGGTGTTTTGCGAACCGGCTGAAACAAGTCCCCGCGCGCTTCACCCGCGAGAGACGCCATGGAAATCGGCGTATAAGGGGGGCGAAAAGTTGTGGTGCCCACATCGGGAATTTGAGCGTTGAGCGATTTAGATAAGATTGCAAGTCCATTGATATTACTTAATTTTCCTTGATCTGTCGCCATGCCAAGCGTGGTGTAGCGCTTAGAATGTTCTACGCTTTCAAACCCTTCTTGGGCGGCCAGTTGCACATCACTGACCTTCACATCGTTTTGGAAATCAAGCCAAGCCTTTGAGCGCAACGCATAGTTGGCGCCTTGCGGCATTAACCAGACCGGCGACAACGCAAGTTCTTCTGCGTCCTCAGCCACGGGCACGGCAGCTTTCTTGACCTTACCGCCAGCAGCGCGTCCCGCCGCCCGACCCTGCTCGGCGGCATCTTCAAGCACTGGCGCACTGCGCAAATGCCCATTGGCCAGACCGGCCACGTTGACAAATCCGGCACCATCCGCTCCCAAAGGTGGCTGATCAGGATCAGGGCGGAACATCGCTTGATCGGCATCCCAGATCAGCTTGCCACCGCAATGGGACCAAAGATGCACCACGGGCGACCATCCACCGGACATGGCCACCACATCACAGGCAACCTCTTCAAGCACCGCGCCCTCACCGGCTTGCGTACAGATCTGGACTCCGGTGACCTGTTTGCCGCCTTTCACTTTCCCAATGCCGCGGCCAAGGGCCACGCGGATACCAGCGGCTTGCACCGCTTCCATCAAAGCCCCGCCCCCTTCGGGCCGAGCATCGACGATCAGCGGCACCTCAAGACCCGCCTCCAGCAAGCAAAGCGCGGTGCGATAAGCATCATCGTTGTTGGTGACAACCACCGTGCGATCTCCAGGCGACACCGCGAAATTCACAACATAATCGCGCACAGCAGAGGCCAGCATCACGCCCGGAATATCATTGCCAGCAAAGGACAACGGCCGTTCAATAGCGCCTGTGGCGGTCACAATTTGTTTGCTGCGCACCCTCCACAACCGATGGCGCGGCCGCCCGTCGCCGGGTCTGTGATCGGCGACGCGTTCATAGGCCAAAGCATAACCGTGGTCATAGACCCCGGAGCCTTGGGTGCGATTGCGGATCACAACATTGTCGTTGGCGGCAAGCTCTTTCAAAGTTTGCGCAACCCACTCTTCCGCCGCCATACCATCAATCAGAACCCCATCCACCGGCGCACGGCCGCCCCAATGGGCAGTCTGTTCAACAAGTAGAACCCGAACACCAGTTGCCGCCGCTGAACGCGCCGCTTGCAGCCCGGCAATTCCGCCACCCACCACCATCACCTCACAGTGATGGTAATAGTGTTCATAGCTGTCCTGATCACGCGCCTTTGGCGCTTTGCCCAGACCTGCGGAATGACGTATAATCGGCTCATAAATATACTTCCAAAAGGAGCGCGGATGAATGAACATCTTATAATAAAAGCCAGCCGGCAGGAAACGCGACAGTTTCGAATTAATGGCACCCACATCAAATTCCAACGAAGGAAAATGATTTTGTGAGGCCGCTGTCAAACCCGCAAACGTCTCAGTGGTTGTGGCGCGCGCATTGGGTTCAAACCCGCTCTCAACACCCAGGTTGATCAGGGCATTGGGCTCTTCGCCCCCAGAAGCCAAAACGCCACGCGGGCGGTGATATTTGAACGATCGCCCCATCAGCATTTGATCATTTGCCAAAAGAGAGGCCGCCAAAGTATCACCCTCAAAGCCGGACATAACCTTGCCGTTGAAGGTGAAGGAAAGCGCTTTAGCGCGGTTGATCAACCGACCATGGCTGGCAATACGGGTGCTCATTGGAAAGCTCCATTTTTGCGGAAATTATGCCGGCTTCTCGCAGGCTTATGCAGTGAAGCGGCGCTCTTCATGAAAACTCCCTCCAGGTCCAACCGGGTCGTTTGGCACTGATCGCATCCTTTATGTCCTGAGGCGGCTCAAGCGTCTGGGCCTTATAGGTTCCAAAAACCTCCAGCGTGGCGGTGCAGCGGGCGGCATGAAACCATTTTCCGCAGCCAGAGGCACAGCGCCAACGCTCGAAATGCAAGCCTTTGGGGTTTGCCCGAGCGAACAAATAGCCCTCAAACTCCTCGTCCGTGGCGCCGGGTCCGAAGCGCTTCAAATGCGCCTCCCCCCCTGCTGAGAGTTCAGTTTCATCTTTGTCACAGCCGCAATATGGGCAATTTAGGATCAGCATGACAAGGCTCCCTTTGTCGAATTAAGAAGGGTCGAGCGAGATAGGATATCTGTTTTGCAGGCCATCAATGTGCCACCCCAGCCGCAACGCTTTCATCAATAAACCGTCCAACGCGAAAACGGTCGAGACCGAATTGATCGGTGAGCGGACTTTCCCCCTTGGCCATGAGCTCCGCGAAACCCCAGCCCGATCCGGGAATGGCTTTAAATCCGCCAGTGCCCCAGCCGCAGTTGATGAAGGTATTGCCCAATGGGGTCTTGCTCAAAATAGGGGAGCGGTCTCCTGTGACATCGACAATACCGCCCCAGTGGCGCAGCATCTTCAAGCGCGAAACCATGGGGAAGGTTTCAATTAGGGCCCGCACCGTCTCTTCCAGATGATGAAATGAACCGCGCTGGGTATAAGCATTATACGCATCTGTACCGCCGCCAATCACCATTTCGCCCTTATCAGACTGGCTCATGTAGCCATGAACCGTATTGGCCATGACCACCACATCCATGCAGGGCTTAATCGGCTCACTGACGAGAGCCTGCAACGGAACGGATTCAATTGGCAATTGAAAGCCCGCCATATTGGCCACGACAGAGGCATGCCCCGCCACAACCATGCCCAATTTCTTACAGGCGATATGACCGCGGCTGGTCTCAACCCCTGTCACGTTGCCACCCGATTGGGTAATGCCAGTCACTTCAGTTTTTTGCAAAATATGCATGCCCATATCGGTGCACGCCCGCGCATAGCCCCAAGCCACGGCGTCATGGCGCGCCGAACCGCCGCGCGCTTGCCACAAGGCCCCCAAAACCGGATAGCGCGGCCCGTCGATATTCATGATGGGGCAAAGCTCTTTAACCCGAGCAGGCGAGATGAATTCTGTCTTCACACCCTGCAGAGAGTTGGCATGGGCCGTGCGTTGATATCCGCGCACCTCGTGATGGGTCTGTGCCAGCATCATCACGCCACGCGGGCTGAACATGACGTTATAGTTGAGATCTTGGCTCATCGTTTCATACAAAGAGCGCGCCTTTTCATAGATCGCAGCCGAAGGGTCTTGTAGGTAATTGGAGCGAATAATTGTCGTGTTGCGGCCTGTGTTGCCACCGCCCAGCCAGCCTTTTTCAATCACCGCCACATTGGTGATGCCGAAATTCTTGCCCAGATAATAGGCAGTGGCCAAGCCATGCCCACCGGCGCCAATAATCACCACGTCATAGGCTTTTTTTGCCTCGGAATTGCCCCAGGTATGGCCCCAACCGCTGTGTTGACGCATCGCCTCACGCGCGACAGCAAAGATTGAATTTCGCTTCATTCTAGAATCCCCCTTGGGTGCTGCCGCGTTTATCGCTCAAAATACCGCGACACAGCACCCCACCTGCGTCCTTGTGTGAAATTATTGCGACATTGACCGATCCGATATAGAGCGATTGCAACCGCTGTCATCAGGCGGAAGACGATCGATCATGATTGGAGTGATTAATGGTATTTTCTGCGGCACTATTTGTTTTGGCGGTTCTGCTCATCGGCGGATTGATGCTCTTGCAGGCCCAGCGCGCGGCCATGCCGGTCATGAGCAATGTGGATGTCTACGCCGAGCAATTGCTTGGATTGGAACGTGACTTAGCCAAAGGCGTTTTGCGCGATGAAGAATTTGCGGCCATGCGCGCCGAAATTGGCCGCCGCATGATCTCAGCGGCCCGCGCAGCCGGCCATCAGCCCAATCCGGGAGATCAAGGCCGTGGTTTATGGGCTTTTGCGGGTGGCAGTCTTCTGGCCTGTTTATTAGGAGTGGGATTATATAGCCAAATCGGAGCGCCCTCCGTGCCCGATAGCCCCATCGCAGAGCGCCATGCACAATCCGAGAGGTTGCAAGCAAACAGATTAAGTCAAGCAACCGCGGAGGCGCGCACGCCTGCCAATGACACCGCCGCTGACCCGAATTATGCGCAATTGGTGACGGAACTGCGCACAGCTCTTGAGGGGCGGCCAGGCGATGTTCAGGGCCACGAGCTTTTAGCAAAAGCCGAATCGCGGTTGGGCAATTTTGCCAATGCGCATAAGGCGCAAGCGCGCGTCTTGGAGCTTAAGGGCGCTGAGGCGACCGCGGATGAATGGTATGCCTATGCAGAATTGCTCATCATGGCTGCTGATACCTATATCTCGCGTGAAGCCGAGACTGCCCTGCGTGAGACCCTGCGGCGCGATCCCACCTATAAACTGGCCTTGTTTCGCATGGGAATGTATTTCGACGCGATCGGCCGGCCCGATCGCACCTTTGGTATTTGGCGCAAATTGCTGGAGGCAGGACCAGAATCCGCGCCCTATATGCCGCTGATCCGCCGTACCATCATTGATTTGGCACAAATTTCCGGGGTCACTTATGATCCCCCCGAAGTGAAAGGTCCGAGCGCTGAAGATATACAATCTTCCGCCAAGATGAGTGCAGAGGAGCGCAGCGCGATGATTGCCGCCATGGTCACCGGCCTCGCTGATCGCCTTGCCACAGAGGGTGGGCCAGCGCCCGATTGGGCGCAACTTATCGTGGCCTATGGTGTCTTGGGCGAGACCGAGAGCGCTCGGGAGATCTTTAACGAAGCTGTGCAAGTCTTCGCAGCCCGCCCCAGTGATCTCGAAATCCTGCAAGGGGCCGCGCAATCGGCCGGTATATGGCCATGATCTGTGAAGATATCCATGACCTTATGACCCAGTCGCAGGCGGGCAGCTCTTGGATGGGGCTGGATCTCGGCACGAAGACGATTGGCGTGGCGGTATCTGATCGCCTCTTGAGCTGCGCAACCCCTTTGCACACCATACGGCGGGTGAAATTTTCCAAAGATGCCGAAGCTCTGCTACAGATCATTGAGAACCGAGAAATCGGCGCAATAATCTTGGGCCTGCCGCGCAACATGGATGGATCAGAAGGCCCGCGCTGCCAATCCACCCGGGCCTTTGCTCGCAATCTGGCGAACTTGACCAATCTGCCGATTGGCTATTGGGACGAGCGCCTATCCACTGTCGCCGCCGAACGGGCCTTGCTCGAGGCGGATACGTCTCGCAAACGTCGCGCCAAGGTCATAGATACCGTAGCAGCCGGCTATATTTTACAGGGCGCTCTAGATCGTGCGCGACACATTCGGGCGGTGACATAAAAATGCAAAATATCGATGATATTTGGAAAAAAGATGAGATTGACAGCCCCTGTATCAAGCTGTGCTCCATTCATCCAAGTGAGCGGATCTGTATCGGCTGTTACCGCTCGATAGAGGAAATTGGCAGCTGGTCTCAATTGAGCCCAGCGCAACGGCGCGAAATCATGGCTGACCTTCCGCAGCGTGCACCCCGCGTACAAAAACGCCGCGGCGGGCGCTCCAGCCGCCTGCCTAATCTCGGTTGAATTCTCTTAAACATCTGTAAAAATGGCAATAATACGTCAATGTGATTTTTATTCTTATAAAGCTCGCTAATAATCACCATTAAGCCAATCATACAGCCTGCCCTGTATTTGAGGACGGAAATACGCCACGATGCGCCCCTCCGGAGGCGCCTGTGCCCCTGCCCCCCAAGGCGCAATGCCATGCAGCGCCAAGCGGTGTAGAACATAGCACTCTCCGGGTTGCGCAAGGATGTTCTTTCGCGGGCATTGCTCAAAACAGTCTTTGCGTGCTTGATGATAGATATCCGTCAAATCCACAGAGCCCCATTGCGCCACCGGCAGACTGTCCAACACGGATTTAAAGGCTGCGCGAATGATCCTGTGGCTGCCTTCCCAAATCACCAATGGGCTGGCCTCGGCATTGCTGCGCCCCAGGGGAATGCCCAGCACATATTGATGCGGTTCATGCAGAAAACGGCGGCGCTCTGGCCCGGTTACCAAAAGACCATCCACATGAGCGGCCGCGCGGTTGACGCGGTACCGATGTGCCGCGGCGCTTTCCAGCCCATCAAAAGCCGGATAGCCCGGATAGGTGACCGAAATTTGACCGCGGTCTAAGGACATTGCTCCATGAAGCGCGGTGAGACAGTCGACCACCGCCCCTCCTAGTTTTGGCCCCTGCTGCACACGGCCCTGCCCATCATTGGTCAGAATGTTGACCCCAGCAAACCAAGTGCCCCCATGGCGGAGCCAATCGGCACGATGCGACGGATCTTGCGAGAATGCGGCAGCGATGGGAGCCACATGAGACGCCCATGCCTCAAGATCAGCATCAGCGGCAAACTTGGCCCAGCCCGCGGCCCGCAGCGCCACTATCTTGGCCGCTACGGCCATAGTGCACTGCGCACCAAAACAATGCCGCCGTCCACACCCAGCAAGCCTACTAAAAATCCAGCCAAGGCGCCAACTACGATCAAACTCGCGAGCACCGGAATAACGGTGGACATACCCATCAAGTGAGATCCAATTCTTCTTGACGCTTCGACAGTGCAGCGCGTTCCTCTAACAGCAACCGATAATCAGCGATCTGGGCATCTTGTTGCGCGCAAAGATCCGACAGGCGCCGTCGCCAATGCCGCGCACCGGGCTGTCCGGAAAACAGGCCAAACATATGCCGGGTGATCTGATGCAGCCGTCCACCTTGCTGCAAATGCGCCTCCATATATGGAATCATCTGCTCCGCAATGCTCTGTGCTTCGGGTGGTGGAGCCGTGCTGCTGCAAAATACGTCACAATCTGCCCGCGCTAATATCTCATAGGGTGTCTGATAGGCAGCCCGACCAATCATCACCCCGTCATACCCTGCCTCAAGGTGGGCGCAGGCATCGGACAGATGCGCCACACCGCCATTCAAGCTGAGATGCAAGCCAGGGAACATCTGTTTCATTCTGAGCACCAAATCATAGTCCAGCGGCGGGATGTCGCGGTTTTCTTTCGGGCTGAGCCCCTGCAGCCAAGCCTTGCGCGCATGGATGATTACCCGGGTCACGCCCGTACCCTCAATCATGGATAAAAACTCTGGCAGGCTGTCTTCAACCACCTGATCATCCACGCCAATACGGCATTTCACCGTCACCTCAGCCGTGCTGGCCTCCTGCATCCGCTCGAGACACGCGCGCACAAGATCTGGCTCCGTCATCAAAACAGCGCCAAATCGCCCAGATTGCACGCGATCCGAAGGGCATCCGAGATTGAGATTGATCTCCCGATAACCATGCGCCGCGCCCAGCGCCGTGGCCTTGGCCAATTGCGCAGGATCCGAGCCACCAATTTGCAAAGCGACCGGTTGCTCTTCGGGGCAAAAATCCAACAGCCGCAGCGCCCCGCCCAGCACCAAAGCCGGGGCCGTTACCATCTCTGTATACAGCAAAACCTGCCGAGAAATCATCCGGTGGAACACCCGACAATGCCTATCGGTCCAAGCCATCATCGGCGCCACGGAGAGGCGCGTGGCTGATTTCAGGTTATTTTGATTACTTTCAAACACTAATTTTATTTCGCTTTGAACCGGTTACCAGGCTAAAAGTTATCTGAACGATGCGGGAACAACAATAGAGCTTGAGGACACAACATATCCGACAGCAGGCAAAGTTCTAAAGTTTGCCGGCCAAGGCATCTGGGCTGTGTCATGAAAAAAGTAAACATGCGCCACAATCGGCACCTACCCCACTTTTACCACCATTTTACCAAAGCTATTGCCCAGAAGCAGGTCATTGAGAGCTTCGGGGGCGTGCTCCAGGCCGTCGATCATATGCTCTTTATAAAGCACCTCTCCGCTGTCCAGCCATCGGGTCATATCCCGAATGAAATCATGGAACAGACTTGGTGGAAAGCTGTCGTATATGATGAAACCTTGCACTTTCACCTTCATTCGCAAGATAGTGCCCATGATCGCCGGACCAAAGTCAGGTCCATCAGGCAAACCAGTGAGGTTATACCAAGACACCACACCGCATACAGGCATGCGAGCAAAGGCATTCAACAGCGGCAATACGGCATAGAGCACTTTGCCACCCACATTCTCGAAGTAGATATCCACACCCTTTGGGCAGGCGTCTTTCAGATCAGCGGCAAATGCTTCGGATTTATGGTCCAGACAGGCATCAAAGCCCAAATTATCAACCACATGAGCGCATTTTTGCGCACCGCCGGCGATACCGACCACGCGGCAGCCCATGATCTTAGCGATTTGCCCTACGGTTGCTCCCACCGGCCCAGAGGCCGCAGCAACAACAATGGTTTCTCCCGGCTGCGGCGCGCCAATTTCAAGCAAACCCGCATAAGCCGTGTAGGCCGGCATCCCCAAAATTCCTAAATACCAAGACGGATTTTGAGGCGCTTGGCCGAGCTTGCGTAGATCCATGCCATCGCTGAGCTCATAGTCTTGCCAACCGCTCCCAGCCAACACATGATCGCCAACGGCATAGCCATTACAATTGCTTTGCATGACTTCCGCCACCACTTGCCCGGTCATGACCTCACCTAATTTGACGGGCTCCGCATAGGACTTTGCGTCATTCATTCGACCACGCATATAGGGATCAAGCGATAGGTAACGCGTACGCAAAAGCATCTGGCCGGCACCGGGTTGCGGCACCTGCTTATGCTCCAACTGCAAGGTTTTAGCGTCCGGTAGGCCATTGGGGCGCTCGGCGAGCACCACGCGGCGGTTGGTATCTGCGGTTTGCGGCATATCACTCTCCAGAACGCCAGCCCGTCCAACGTTTGATCCAAAACCTAGGGCTCAAGCTAGAACTTAG
>Ga0206677_10003248_pt1 | contig 13782 bp, 16 predicted proteins | sample M130m12015metaG_FD_155475 | JGI IMG/M metagenome (GOLD analysis project Ga0206677, IMG submission 155475) | Ammonia-oxidizing marine archaeal communities from Monterey Bay, California, United States - M1 30m 12015 | ecosystem: Environmental > Aquatic > Marine > Intertidal zone | place: USA... | reverse complement strand
AAGATTTAATGACTAAATGGATCAGCAATTTCTTTAATAAGTTCCTTGAGTGGTCCTTCCAACGTCAGGCAAATAAACAATTTAAGAATAAAAACAAATGAGTAGTGAATACAATAAATTTGCTACAAACAAATATACAGCAGGTTTTAATACAGTTACAGATACCGAGGACTTTGACCCTGGACTTACAGAGGACATAGTTAAAAAACTTAGTGCAATTAAAAATGAGCCGGAGTGGGTAACAGAGTTTAGGCTCAAAGCATTTAATCATTTACAAACAATCAAGGAACCTACCTGGGCAGAAGTAAACTATGCTCCAATAGATTACCAGGCACTAAGTTATTATTCTGCACCTAAGTTTAGGAATAAAGATGAGATACCGCCTGAGATATTAGAAACATTTGATAAGTTAGGTGTACCATTACAAGAACGTGATGCATTATTAGGTATAGAAACTAAAGATGAGAATATAATACCAACAGTAGCAGTTGACGTTGTATTTGATAGTGTCAGTATTGCTACAACATTCCAGAAAGAATTAAAAAAACATGGTATTATATTTTGTAGTATAAGTGAAGCCATACAAGATCACCCCGAACTCGTAAAAGAGTATTTAGGTAGTGTTATTCCTGCAAAGGATAACTACTTTGCCTGCCTAAATAGTGCCGTCTTTACTGATGGCACATTTTGTTATATTCCAAAGGGAGTTAAGTGCCCAATGGAATTGAACACATACTTCCGCATCAACGCTCGTAATACAGGACAGTTTGAAAGAACTCTTATTATAGCAGATGCGGATAGTTTTGTTAGTTATTTAGAAGGTTGTACAGCACCAGCATATGATGAAAATACATTACATGCGGCTGTAGTAGAACTTATATTACACGATAAGGCAGAAATTAAATATAGCACAGTACAAAATTGGTATCCAGGCGACGAAAATGGAGTTGGTGGTGTACTAAACTTTGTAACAAAAAGAGCAATGTGTAAGGGAGAAGGCAGTAAGGTAAGTTGGACTCAGGTTGAGACAGGAAGTGCAGTTACATGGAAGTACCCAAGTTGCATACTCAAAGGAGACAATAGTGTTGGAGAGTTTTATAGTGTTGCTGTTACTAAAGGAAAACAAATGGCTGACACAGGCACTAAGATGCTACACGTTGGTAAGAACACTAAGAGTACCATTATAAGCAAAGGTATAAGTTTTGGCGATAGCAGTAATACATACCGAGGACAAGTTCGTATAGGCAAAAAGGCTACAAATAGCAGGAACTATACAGTATGCGATAGTTTAATGTTGGACAATAGTAAAGCAATTACATTGCCTATAGTACAACAATTTAACAATAGCAGTATAGTAGAGCATGAAGCAAGTACAGGTAAGTTATCAGAAGAAGCATTATACTATTTACAGAGCAGAGGACTAGACGAAGAAGATGCAGTAAGTTGTGTAGTAAACGGATTTTGTAAAGACGTATTCCAAAAATTACCACTAGAGTTTGCCGCTGAAGCAAATCAATTATTAAAAGTTACACTAGAAGGAGCAGTAGGCTAATGGCTATAGAAGATAAAATAAGAGAAATGATTAAAGAAAATAAAATGATTTTATTCATGAAAGGTTCTCCCTATGAGCCTAAGTGTGGCTTTTCTGCTAGAACTGTTAAAGCATTAATTGAATGTGAAGCAGAGTTTTCTTATATAGATATATTAGAAAATCCAGAAGTAAGATCAACATTGCCTAGTGTAAGCGATTGGCCAACTTTCCCACAACTATTTGTTGACGGAGAACTTATAGGTGGTTGTGATATTATTACAGAAATGCATAGTACAGGTGAACTTAAAGAACTACTTACAGAGGCACATAGTTAGATGCTAGTTACACAAGAATTTAATATTAAGATAGACGGTTATTATCCTATACTAAATGATATGCATTTAGAGTATGGACCTGGAGTACATATTGTTATGGGGCCTAATGGCGTAGGTAAAAGTACATTTGCTCATGCTCTTATGGGCTCACCAACATTAGAAACTGAAGGTGCAGTACAATTAAATGGCAAAGACTTGTTAGCGATGGATACATACGAACGTGCAAGAGCAGGTTTATTTGTTAGTTTCCAAAATCCAACACCTATAGAAGGTTTAAGTAACTTCCAGTTTATGAGGCAGGCATTAAACTCTAGGCAATCAAAAGTAAAACTTGGAGATAGTTTAAAAAGGTTTAAGGGATTAGCATCTGAGTTAGGACTATCTGATGAGTGGGACAAAAAACAATTAAACGTACAAGCAAGTGGTGGTGAGAAGAAAAAGAACGAACTAATACAATTAGATATGTTAGACCCACAAGTTGCAATACTAGATGAACCTGATAGTGGTTTAGATATCGATGCAATTAAAGTACTAATACAAAAACTTAATGACTTTTCACAAAAAGAAGGTAAAGTATTAATTATTATAAGTCATTATGCACAACTAATAACTGGCTTAAATCCTGACACCGTAACTGTGTTTAACAAAGAAGGGTATGCTAAACAATATGACAATACAGACATTGCATATGATATATTAGAGAACGGATTTGATGGCTAATATAGAATACAGTTTAGGCGAATTACATAACTTGTTCGAATTAGAACTTAGGAATAGTATGAGTTTAAACGAAAACTCTGTGTTGCACGATGTTGCTGTAGAAAATAAAGACAGTATAATAGAAAATGGTAATCCTGTATTCAATAAGTATTACAAAAACATGAAACCCAAAGCATTACTAGAGCATTTAAATCTTGCAAGTCAGTCTAGTGGTACAAACGATTATTATTGGGATATACCAGAGCTAGAAGAATTTGATGTTGTCATTGACGATGGTCACATAGAAGCAAAGTCAGAATTAGCAAATAAAAAATGGAATAATATATGGAACCCTAAGATATTAAGTCCTTATTCTACAAGAAGTAATTTAGAGAAATACCAGCCTTATTTTAAACCAACAGGAAAAATATCAGACTTTGCAGTAGCACACTCAACAGGCATAGTTGGACTAAAGTACCCTGCAAAAATGACTAGAGGTACCAGTATTGCTTATAGCGATTACTATAATGATAAAGATCTAAATTGTGTGACAGTATTGATAGATGTTGGTAAAAATTGTGATGTAACAATAGATGAAAAATTCTTTAATAAAGACGGTTTAAAAATATTCAAAATAGTCTACCTTGTTAGGGACTATGCTTCACTTACTATTGAAAGGAAATTTGATATAGATGGTAAAGACTGTGGTGCAAATATTATAGAGTCCAATGTTATACAGTTTCCCAAAAGCAAATTTGAATACAAAGTAACAGGCGAAGGCAGTAAATATATACAGGATTTAATGTATATTGATGTATACGAAGGATGTGAAACAAATGTGAGAGGCTCATTTGATTTATACGGAGATTATATAAACAATTCAGTTGTTGACGTACATCATATAGGTAAAGATAGTACAAGTAGAGTAGATATCAGAAGTATTGTAGACGATACTGCTCACAGTAGTTTTTTAGGATCTATAATTGTAGATAAAGAAGCAGAAGGAACTGATGCAGAGTTGGTAAACAAAAACTTATTAGTAAGTAATACAGCATCAGCAATTACAGAGCCACAATTAGATATTCATACCAAAGAAATTGCATGTTCGCATGGCTGTACGGTAAGTAATATAGATAAACAACAACTTTACTTTTTAGAAAGTAGAGGCATAGAAACACACATAGCAGAGGAAACCCTTAAACAATGTTTTTTAAAGATGTAATCAAGGAGTTTCCAACTCTAAATAATAACCCAGACTTGGTCTATTTAGATAGTGCCGCAAGTACTCAGACGCATCAGCGGGTACTAGATAAGATGAGTGACTACTATGAGCATAAAAGATGTAATGTAAATAGAGGTGACTTTAGAATAAGTCAGGAAGTATCTGCTGATATAGAAGTTGCTAGACAGTCTGTTGCAACACTTATCAATGCACAACCAGAACAAATCATGTTTACAGCAGGTGCTACAGAAGGCCTTAACATAATAGCAGAATGGTATAAAGATGCACCAGTTGTTATAGTCACAGAAGCAGAGCATACAGCAAACATACTTCCTTGGATAGCACAAGGCAGAACAGTAGATAATGGCAGACTAGTTGTACTACCTATAACTGATAGAGGAACATTAGATACAAATAAAGCCTGTGAGCAACTTGCTAATTATCCTTATGGAGTACTTAGTATTCATAGTCATAGTAATGTTACAGGCATACCTGTAAACTATACAAAACTAACTAAAGCCGCACACGAACACGGTATTAAGGTAATTATTGACGGATGTCAAACACTTGGCACACATGAGTTTGATCCTTATACTGTTGACCATGCAGTTTTTAGTGGACATAAAATGTATGGACCAACTGGTATAGGATTTATGTATAGTAGATTACCATTAGAAAGGATGAGAGCAGTTAGGTTAGGTGGCGGTTCTGTTACACATTACGACTTTCAAGGCAACGTAGAGTTTTATGATGGTCCTGCAAAGCACGAAGTAGGCACACCAAACATTGCAGGTATATTAGGTTTAGGTGTTGCGGCTGAATATATTAGTTATATAGGTTATGATAATATGCAAAAACATTTTACAGATCTAGATTTTGCTATAAGCGATACAGATATTTTTAATATAAAAGGACTTAACTTAGTATACCCTAGTTACAGACAAAATGGCAGATACGTTTATACATTTACTTGTAATGGATATCATCCTAGTGATGTAAGTGCATTAGTTGGTTTAGATAATATAGCCATAAGAGTAGGCAAACTTTGTGCTCACCCTATAGTCAATAAATTAAGTGGTGGTAAAGGTGTTATTAGAGTTAGTCCAGGTATATATAATACCAAAGAAGATATGCACAAACTATCAGAAGCATTATGCAAAGCAATAACGAAATTAAATTAGAAGATAGAGTACGCATGAACTTGCGTAGAGTTATTGATCCTGAAATAGGTATCAACATAGTTGATCTTGGATTAATTTACAATATAGATGTAAACGAAGAAAACGATGTACAGGTACTAATGACTTTAACAGCACCTAATTGTCCATTTGGTGATATGATTCTTATGGAATCAGAGTTTGCAGTAAGAAGTACAGAAGGCGTAAATTTAATTAAACTTAATTTAACATTTGATCCGCCTTGGAATCCTGATATACATGTATCAGACGAAGCCAAATATCAAATGGGCATATTATAATCATGATAAATATTACATTATTAATTAGGAGAGACTAAATGGCATTTAACATCACAGTACCAATGGTTACATTTAAAACCAGAAGGGAAATAGACGAAGCACCAGGGTTTGAGTGGTACGACCTCACATCAGAAGAGATGTTTAAAGGTAAAAGAGTCGTGCTATTTGCACTACCAGGAGCATTTACGCCAACATGTTCTAGCACACATTTGCCAGGATACGAAATGGAATATGACAATCTTAAAGAACTAGGAATGGACGAAGTCTATTGCCTAAGTGTAAATGATACTTTTGTTATGAACTCTTGGATGAATGCACAAGAAATTACTAAGGTGAAACCTGTACCAGATGGAGCAGGAGAATTTAGTAGACGTTTAGGCTTTTTAGTTGATAAAACCAATATAGGTTTTGGCATGAGGAGTTGGAGATACAGCATGATAATTAATGACGGAGTTGTTGAGCAAATGTTTGTTGAGCAAGGACTTTGTGACAATGCTGATGGAGATCCGTTTGAAGTATCTGATGTTTACACAATGTTAGAGTACTTACAAGGTGACGAATAGATTAAATATTATTCCTTGGCAGGAGTTTCAAAAAGGTATAGCACCTTTATGGAATACAAAAAAGCCTAGCACAATACCAATCTTTAATAATCCATATGGGATTATACAATACAAACTTTCTGATTGTAAGGATATTATATACTTCCCTTGTGAGTATGTGGTAGACAATGAAGTAGTAGGTTACATAAGCATTTATAATCTTAGTGAAATGCATATTAGACCCAGAGGTATCTATATTAAACCAGAGTTTAGGGGCAAAGGATTAGGACATCAAATGCAACTAGATTGCTGGAACTTATTCCCTAAAAGTTTTTACAGAGCATTCATTTGGAGCAGAGCTGAAAATGTAGAACGTTTTTGCAAACACAGTAATATGAATGTGTTACCTGGTGGAGGTAACATTTGGAGCGAATTTGGTCAAGACTTCCAATCCTTATTATATAACGAAAGAAGTAATTACCCTAATGATATATCTAAGGAATATAATATACATTTTTTACAAACTAATAAAGAAGAGTATAGCCTGGGAGGCACTAATAATCTTAATGTATCCTGGAGTAATGATGAATGGTTAAACTATTTCGAAACACACAAAGGAAACTACCAGGAACTAAATTTAAACTTAGATCTATAAGTTAAATATACACATGAGCGTCAAAGATATAAGACCAGAATGGGACAATCAAACGGCAAACTATAATTTGCAAACACATAACTGGCCTGAGTATTGGTTAAACGTGGCTAGGGAAAGGTACTTTAACATAGAGTCTTTAGAAACTGTTCACAAAACTCTTAAACCTAATCAGATAGTAGAGCTAGGCAAACACTTACAAAAAGCAACTGGTAGTGAAGAGTTTGTGAAACGAATAGACAGTTATTACGAATCTATTGTGCCTGAACTATTACAAGAAGATGAGTATATGATACAAAGATTCTTTACTGTGAGAATCGTTATACCAGATCAAGCAAAGGCAGGTAGGCTACTACAATTCCACAAAGACGAATGGACAGGAAACGGTTTAGGTATACTCACAGTATGGACTCCTATAACTAATTGTTATGGCACAAACTCTATGCAAATACTAACATGCGAAGAGTCAGATTATATTACTAGCGAATGTTATAAAAACGAATGGAGTTTTGATAAAATCCAATCTGAATCTGTAAAACGATCTTTTCCTGTAGAGTTACAGCCAGGACAATCTCACTTATTCCAACAACACCATATACATGGTAACGTAAACAATGATACAGACATATCTAGATGGAGTATGGATGGCAGAATACTTCCTAAAGGAGGAGAGTATCACAGAAAATTACCAGGAGGCTACTTTAGATTTATAGGTGAAAGACCAGATAATAGACCTATAGATCCAGAGAAAGAATATATAAGTTATGCAGGTTGGAATAACTCCTGGAGTGGTGGTATTCCGTTGCCAATGCAACGTGCAACAATAAACGAGTATTGTGCAAATAACAACATAAAGATAAACGACTATCAATTTGAGAACGAATTTTTAGATTGGTATCCTGCATTAGAACAATTTATTACTAGTTATAATGTTGATGCAATAGTATTATGTAGCATTTACTCATTGCCTGATAATCCATTCCGCAGGTATACAATACTAAAACTAGCAGTAGACAACAATATTGAGTTACATTTTGCAAACGAATTGTGCTCAATAAGAGAAGAGCAAGACATAAAACACATAGAAAAACTATTAGAGTATAAAATATGAAACAAGGAACACTTTTGTCACACCTTAGAGCACCGGATAACGAAACTATAGTGGTGTGTGCATTACCAAGCGAACTACCAGAAGTACTACCAGAAACTGTATTGTTTACAGGCGTAGGCAAAATTAATGCCTCTTATTCATTAACAAGATATTTGTCAGCACATCCTGAAATTAGACGGGTAATTAATTATGGTACAGGTGGAGGTGCATACAAAGTTGAAATGGGTAAACTATATAATTGTACAACATTTATACAAGGTGATATAGACTGTGGAGAACTTTGTGATGGTCCAGGTCTTACATTTGGAGATGATGTTGCAGTATCAGGTGTTATAAACTTTGGTACTGAAGGATTAATATGCCGTACACAAGATCAGTTTGTTAGCGATATAGATGGTTTAGATATGTTAGAGCATTTAATAAACGATAATAAGTTTAATATAGTTGACATGGAAGCCTATGCATTAGCAAAAGTATGTGCTAGTATGAACAGAGACTTTATATGTTACAAATACATTTCAGACGATGCTAGTGACGATGCTAGTGGTGAATGGTATGAGAATGTATCTAAAGGGGAGCCTTTATTTTATGAGGCACTTAAAAACAATCACGGTTATACACATATACAATGAAAGACTACAATCAATTAGTAGAAGCAATAATTACAGAGCCTGAGTTTAGAGAGGAAGGTTTTGTATACAAACATATTAAAGAGTCAAAGTCAGATGCACTCGTTAGTATTAAGAGTGCAGTTGACCGAATGAGTGATTTATATGATCTCGAACGAGATGATATTGGTATAGTAAGCGAACTTATATTAAAAAAGTTTACGAATAAGTAACCATTATACTAGCCGCACCCTGCGTACTAGTACCAGCAACAACATAAGCCTTAATAGTATTATTAGCGTCTAGTGTATCCATATAAACAAACTTTGGTGATACTGTATATGTTCCAACTGTTCCTAAGTCCATATAATTATCGCCCATTAATCTGTCATTGTCATTATCATCGCCTACATTAATAGATGTTGAACCATCAAATGCTACAGTTACATCAACTACAACTTCCTGTGGTCTTGATGTTGAACTTACATCACCTAAAGTAACATTACCACCATTGTATGTAACGTTTGCTCTTAATGTATCTGAATCACCACCAGCACTATCTTTACTACTAACTAATGTTAAATGGCTAAGTTGAGTTGGGTTATCTTGATCTGCAATATAAACTGCATATTCACCATCAGCATCTGTATCTACTTTTACTAAGTCACCTGTAGCAATAGTATTGTCTGCATATACCTGAGCTAGATTGGACTTAATTACTGTTTGACTTGCACTACTGTCGCCTACACCTAAAGCACCAGTATATCTAGCACCTACAATGTATATAACATTACTTGTTCCTGTACCTATTGCAGAAGGTAAGTTAGTTCCTATAAAGTGTAATACACCTGAGGAATAGTCAAAGTACCATTGGTCGTCATTACCTGAACCTGTTTCAAATAACTGTGTTCCGTTTGTTTGAGGACTACCGTCACCACTTGTACTTGCATATACTTTAGCCTGGTAAGTAGCACCAAATGATGGTGGTATCCAGTTAGTAGTACCTGCTTTCCATGTTCTGTTATCTGATGCAGTACCGTCTTCTGTTGTTTCTACGGAATTACTATTAGCATCTGAGTATACTGTTACAACACCTGTGGTACTGCTAGGTATAGTGCCAGGAATACTGGAACTTTTGTTCCATATCTGACTAGATTTAATAATAAAGTCCGAACTAATCGCTTCGTTAGGTGCCTTTTTGTTGCTGTTAGAATCAGTTTTAACTTTACCGAAACCAACCTTTTTCCATAAAAGGTCAACTTTTTGTGTATCACTTATTGCCATTATTCTATACTCAATGCTGTTAAAGAGTCTCCTGACTCTAGTTTAATCCTAACCAAAACTTGGTTACCAAATGAGTTGGTACCGTTTTGATCACCTAATGTTAATGTAAAGGTATTGTTACTGTATGTTGTACCATCTATAATTCTGTCTCCAGATGTAAATGCTGTACCGTTTGAACCATTACCACCGTTACTTGTATCGCCACCTGGTGTACCTGCACCACCATATGTGATACCTGCGTCTAACCAACCATTAATTGAACTTGCGTCATCTATGTTAGTTGCCGGAGCGGCTACAAAGAAGCCACTTACTTTACCTGTTAATCTAACAGTAAAGTTTGCCATCGCTGTTCTTCTAAATGCAAAAGTAAAGTACTGGGCTCCACTTCTGCCTGTGTTCAAGTCTGGACCTACTGGTAAATAACCTGAACTTAAATCTGTTGTAAAGTGTGATAGTGTACCAAAACGTGTAACTGCTTCAAGTGTACCTGCTATTGTTTCTGCCCCACTCCATGCATGATCTGTGTAGTAATTTGTTGAACTACTAAAACTTGGATTGTCTGATGCCGCTCCAAACTCTGTAATACGTTTACCATCGTCATCATGTGTAGCACCTAAACTGTCTGCTACAGCAATAGTCTCATTTACACCTGTTGAACTGTTAAGAGTCTGTAGTTTCTTATCAGTAATTTGTACATATGAACCTGTGCCATTAACATTGTCTAGTTTAGCTCTAATCTGCTCTACTGCATTACCGCCACCGTTTACATTAACTGTAATGTCGCCTAATGTGTATTTGTTACTGCTATCCTTACCACTGTCTGCTTTTGGTGTACCACTGTCTAAGAATGTTGTATCACCATCTATATTAGCATAACTAAATCCTTGTGAACCAACTGCTGAACCTGATGTACTTTCAAAGTTTGTACCACTTGCTACATCAAAAGGACTACTATCGTTTCTGTAACATTGTCCTATCCAATCATATGCTTTAACACCTGCAAGTGTTACTGTTGCATTGTTAGTGTAGTAAGAAATACCTGACTCATATGCTAATGAACCTGCACTAGCCTGTGCCAATGTGGCGGCACTAACATCTAATGATGCTGTGCTTGTTAAGTCGTCTTTAACAAAACTTAATACGTTTGTTGCACCTGTTACACTATGGCTTAGTTTAAAACTATGTGAGCCTGTTCCTAATGCACTTGTAGTTGCGGAAACTTTGGCTTTAAATCCTTTATATAAGTTTGGTGAGTATAAACTTGCACTAAATGATGTTGAACTACCTGCAGTACTTAATGTATTGTAGTCGCTCTCAGAAACTATTGTTAAGTTACCGTTACTACTTGCATCATTACCACTTGTTAAAGTAATTGCACCTGCGGCTGAACCGTCTACAAATGCTGTTAAATCACCAGCATTGCCGTTGTATGCAAAACTACTCATTGTGCTTGACTCTGTAGTACTACCTGCACTACTGGCCGTTATTCTGGTTACACTTGAACCCACTGCTACAGTATCTTCTGTACTGTTATCAGTATATCCGTGTGCTAGTCTTGGACTTGAACCTGAACTACTTTCACCAAATGTAATTGTTTTACTACTTAATCCACTTGGTGCCGCAATACTTGGGTCATAAACTTTTAATATATCTGTTTTTGTACTGTTAAGTTCACCTGGGTCTGCAGTACTGTGAGCAGTTTGTACTAACGTAATAGTTCTTGTTGAGCTACCACTGTCTGCTGAGTATGTATGACTTAGTCTGCCACCACCAACATCACCTGCGGCTCCTGATGCCACGTTTTCTGTACTTGAACCATCGCCCCAATTGACTGTGTAAGTACATGTTGCTGAACTTGAATTTGTTGTTGTATTTTCTAAATGTATTGTTTCACCAGCATCAATCTCTCTGTTGTTGCCAGTTAATGCACTACCACCTGAACTTTGAGTAAACATACTGAAGTTTGCTACTGGAGTTGCGGTGTATAGTGTTATAAAATTGTTTTTTGTTGTACTTGCAGTACTACCTTCACCTGAACCGTTGTTGTTAAATGCTGTTACTGTTACATTATATGGTGAATTAGTATTGTCAGTATATGTATGACTTGGAGTACTGTCTGATGTTGCTGTTGTTGAACTGCCATCGCCCCAATCAATTGTGTATCTATTAGCATTACCAACAACACTTGTTGTTAGTGTAACACTTAGTGGATTACCACCTGATGCCACGTTAGTAGTAAAGTCTACGCTCTTTACAAACGTATCATTACGAACATTCTCTAATGCCTCGTTAAGAAAGTCAATACCATCTGCAACTGATGTAGTACTTTCTAAGGTTTGTAAAGCACCATCAGTATAACTACTGTCAGTTGATGCACCCAATGTAAGATCTGTACCACTTGCCGCACTATTGGCATCTAACTGTGCCTTAGTTACAAAGTGTCCAGCAGATGTGGCATTTGCACCTTCTAAAGTAGTAAGGGTACTTCCACCTTCTGTTGTTATCTGGAATGTATCTGTATCTGCATTGCCTTTAAGTAGAGGTCCTTGTTTACCTAACTGTAACTCTGTTCCTACACCTATTAGCCCGTAGTTTTTAACTTGTGCCATTGTTTTCAATCTCCCTAGATATGACTTTTACAATATGTATTTATCTTTTCTTCTATTTTATATTTAGATATAGTACTTGACTATGACAGCAGATTTGTTATAATAGTAGAGTAACAAAGGGAATAAATAATCGATGCAATATCTTATTATAGGCGATGTACACGCCGACTATCCACCATTAGAAAGAGCTATAAATTATGCACTTTCTAATGACTTGCATTTAATAAGTGTGGGCGACATTGTGGACGGTAAGGAAGACGGTGCCAAATGTGTGAGCGAACTTAACAAGTTATTGGACTCAGGCAAAGCAAGTATTGTAAAGGGAAATCATGAGCACAAAATTATAAGAGCTCTTAATGGAGCCAATGTAACATTAGGCCCTCCTAATATAGTAACAATGACAGAGATGGATAAAAACCCACAATTTGTATCTGATTTCAGGCACATGGTGGAAACACATTGCAAGGAATATATTAAATTAAACGATACAACTTACATTACACATGGCGGAATGCACCCTGACTTTTGGAATGCAGAAACTATTACTAGAAAAATGTATGACACTATGATGTTTGGACAGGCAAACTACAAAAAGACATTTTGGCATAGAGGACAAGACTACCCTTGCAGAACATATGACTGGAAAGATAGTGTACCAGCAGGAATAACTTTGTATGTGGGACACGATCCTGCTCCATTAAATGAAGAGCCAGACTTTGATAACTTCCAAGCAGAGCCTTTAGTTCACGTGAATGACATAGGTGGAACAACGATTTGGTTGGATTGTGGTGCCGGAAAGGGTGGCGATTTGTATGGCGTAGTGGTAAATAGTAGCACAGATGAAATTGAGGATACTATAAACTTTAGTTATGATTGATTACACAATAATTGCATTGGTTATGATGTTTCTCATATTCATTTATTTTAATGATAGAAATAATAGGCCTAAACATTGAAAACGATACAAGCAACAATAGTAGTAGAGGTACCATATAGTAATGAATATATGAACTATGGTGATAAGTTAGACAAAGAGCTCAGAAGAGTTATTGACAAAACACCATACTTAAATTGTAAAGTTGTTGCAGGTGAAAATTTAGATAGCAATGGACTGGCCGTTATAAGAGATACAGATGAAGGATTGGTGGAATAGACTTATAACAAAGAAGTTTCATATTGCATGGGTATTCCTGTTTTTGTTATGTAGTATGGCTATTTGCATATACTTCTTAGCACAGGCAATTTAATGAAACTAGACTATAAAGACTGTGGCAACATAGGATTTACCTGTAGTACATTTGATCTGCTACATGCAGGACATGTTGTTATGCTGGAAGAAGCAAAACGACATTGTGACTATTTAATAGTTGGGCTACAAATAGACCCAACACTAGACAGAGAACACAAGAACGCACCAATACAAAGTATTGTGGAGAGACAGATACAATTATCAGCAATCAAATATGTAGATGAGATTGTAATTTATAACACAGAGGCAGACTTAGAAGATTTATTATTAACATTACCCATCAACGTAAAGGTTATGGGAGAAGAATATAAGGGCAAGGACTTCACAGGTAAACAGATTTGTAAAGACAGAGGAATTAAATTAATTTATAATGGCAGAGATCATTCCTTTAGTAGTACCAGTTTAAGAAAAAGAGTCTATAAGATAGAAAATGAACAAAACAATTAAGGCAGGTATAATATTA
>Ga0206677_10003246_pt1 | contig 13785 bp, 10 predicted proteins | sample M130m12015metaG_FD_155475 | JGI IMG/M metagenome (GOLD analysis project Ga0206677, IMG submission 155475) | Ammonia-oxidizing marine archaeal communities from Monterey Bay, California, United States - M1 30m 12015 | ecosystem: Environmental > Aquatic > Marine > Intertidal zone | place: USA... | reverse complement strand
TAACGTCGACCCAGAAAACGAGCAGGAAACGCTTGAATTCTCAGTGAAAATCGACAAGCAGTTGGACACGGGCACCCTGACCGCGTGGGCCCTTTTCTCCGACCAAGAACAGTATTTTCTGGCAGACGGCACATCCGGGGCATTTGGGTTCTATGACAACCTGGATCACTGTCAGCAGACAGCCGCCGATCGCTCACTCTTTTTGGGCGATGGCACACCCATGCAGCAGCCTACTTTCAACTTGGCGGGCTTCTCACCGGGTGGCAATCCCTTTTTCCCCCCTTACAGCCCAACGACCTGTGACGGGTATCAGTACCAGGAACGTAATCAGCGTGACCTAAGCTTTCAACTGCAATTCACGTCTGATTCCGATCAGCGACTCCGCTGGCAAGCCGGGATGTACTTTTTGCATATTGATCGTCGCGTCGGCGTTGCACAGTTAGAGGACGACAACCGTGCACAATTACCTCGCTCGTTTGTGAATGAGCTGACTGACGCGCTGGTACTCGATGACTTTGAAACCACGGTTTTATCGGGTTTTGGCTCGATTAACTACGATATGACGGATCGGCTAGAACTGTCTTTTGCACTGCGCTATGACATCGAGGATCGAAAAGTCAAAAACGCAGTCCCCAGCCCTGCCGATGGGGCAGTATCAACGCGGATAGACTATTGCGGCAACTTCTTTGAAGGGGGTTGTACGCTTAACGGCGCACCACTGGGCGGCACGCCTTGGAACCCCGCCTTCATCGATCTTGATACTGGTGCGGTCAGCAGCCGAGTGGCCGATCGAAGCGAGGAATTCGACGCGATTCAACCGAAGGTCAGCTTGACCTATGACGTCTCAGATAACACCACGGTGTTCGGTAGCTGGGGCGTAGGCTTCAAGACCGGTGGCTTCAATAATTTGGGCGGCACCGAAATCATCAGCTTGTTCCTAGTCAATCCCGATGGTCTACCCGTAGCACCACCTGAGATCTACGAGGAAGAAACCTCAAGTTCATTTGAGGTGGGCTTCCGATCTACCCTGCTCGACGGCAACTTGCAGTTAAATGCAGCCGCTTACCACACCGAAGTCGACGATATGCAGTTCTTTGAATTCTATGTTGGCCCCTTCGGTTTGATGAGAACAGTTGAAGGCATCGATGAAGTCACGATTCAAGGCTTTGAGATTGGTGGTTCTTGGCAGATGACCGATGCCCTCCGCTTGGATGCGGGCTACAGCACCATCGATGGCGAAATTGATGCTATGACTGTGCGTCCCTACGTGGCGGGCAACGACGTCCCTAACGCGCCAGAATTCACTGCCAACCTTGCGCTGACCTGGGATCAAAATATTGGCGATCTGAACCTCATGGCGCGCATTGAGTATGCGTATCAGGGCGATGTGTTCTATCACGTCGTGCAGGGAAACGATCTGGACTCACCCAATGGCGGCGTACCCGGATTGGGCATTGCACCGAACTACTCTGTGCCTGCCGCACTTCAGAACCTGACGGGAGAAGGCGGCCTGGACACCAGCTATGAGAACACCAAAGTCGACGCCTACGGCATCACCAACCTGCGCGTGAGCCTTGGCGGCGATCAGTGGACCGTCACTGCCTTTGCTCGCAACCTCTTCGATGAAGAGTATGTAGGCGAGGTCATTATGGCACCTGAGTTCGGCGGCGCGTTCGTCACACCCGGCACCTACCGCACAGCGGGCGTAGAGTTCCAGTGGAATTTCTAAAGCAGTGAGCCCAACTCACCAGAGCCGGGCATTGCCCGGCTTTTTTTTGCTCCGTCGGTGGGGCGTGACCCACCCCGCTACCGTCCAAGCCCTCGCCCATGAATACCCGCCTATGGCGGTACAAGGCCCTCGGCTCAGGTCAAGGTCATCAAGTGCAGATCAGGTCGCGGCACGACACAGTGCGCTCAGTAAAATAGGCCTCGTACAGATACCCTGTCACTGGATAACGAATGGCGCCGCACAGGCTATTATCAATTAACGCCGTGACGCTAATAGCCGAACTGTCGTCGTCGGGTACAACTATCTACTAGCGCCACCAGAGATTACTTTGCAGCGAGCTCAAGGACCGCAGCGAGCTGCCTCGTTGACACTTAAAAACACCATAAAAAAAAGCCGGGCTAACCCGGCTTTCGATGACATTAACTGAAGGTTGTCGGATCAACCTCGGGCAACTTTGACACGCCCTTTTACTTTTGGCTGGTCTTCCAAATACTTCAACGCCCAGGCCTGAAACTCAGGCTGACGAGGCGCATCTAGCCCGGTTTCCTTCTTGCACCGTTTCTTAAGCTCCGCAATATCACCGCCTCGGTCAAACATCTTGACCTTACCGCGCTGCTTAGTCATGCGCGCTCGCAACGTTTTGGTTTTCTTCTCATCGACCGTCAGATCAGCGTTCATCACAACGCCATAGCGACGAGCGCCTTCCACCGACACCAACCCTGCGCGCACATCGAACTCAACGCGCTCGGTTTCTCGCTTGAAGGGGTCACCACAACCGCCGCCACCCCACGTATTAAAGTACAAAATATCCCCCGCACTGACGACAATACGATCGCACTTGCTCGGCATCCTCTCTGTGCTACCGTCTGCGCGCTTGAGGATCTTCTCAGACCGCCGTCCCGGCTCACCACCATTCACACCCCATGGATAAGTCAACCAACGGTCGTCGTGAATAGAGATGGTCCCTGGCTCAAGGAAGCAGTAGCCCATGCGGAGACCATTTCCGCCGCGGTTGTACCCGGCGCCCCCACTATCCGTAATGGTTTCGTAACTCTCGATACGCAGCGGGAAGTAACTTTCGAGAAACTCGTTGGGTACGTTAGTGAAGCTTGGCCAGAGTGAGTGACCATCGGGGCCATCACCAGACGGCTTGCCTGGTATCCCACCAAAACCAATCGAGTAGAGCTGATACCACTCGCCATTCTTGTCATAACCCGAGTACATAAAATGAGGGCTGTCAGAGAAGCCCGCCCCCGCCAAGAAATCAGGATCACCTTGTCCCAGCAGGCCGCCCAGCACATCGAATATTCTCCCTAGGGCGTGGGTTCGACAGGACAATGCCGCCGGTTCCCGTGGCTTTAATAAGGTGCCGCTAGGGATATGGACTTCCATGAGGTCATAAAAGCCATCGTTAAACATGATCTGTGGATCGAACACCATGATCATATAAACGCCGCAAAACATCTTGAACATTTCTTCGTTCAGATAGAAGTTAATGGAACTGATCGATTGAGGATCAGTGCCTTCAAAATCAAAGATCACTTTGCCTTTATCGCGCCACATCGCGCATTTAATACGATAGGGCCCCATCCCAAGGCCATCATCACAAATGTAGTCCTCAAAATGCTGCTTCTTCTCGGGCACGGTGTCTTTGATCAACTTCGCCATGGCACGCTTGTTGCGCGCCAGCAGCTCGTCCAGTGCCGAGTAATACTCGTCATCCCCAAAACGCTCTGCCATCTCGATCACACGCTTCTCCGCGGTGCGCATTGCGGCGACCAGCGCGTTAAAGTCACTGCGGTTCCATGTGGGCATGCGGCTGTTGTGCAGAATCAATTCCAGTACATCGGTTTGCAATTCGTCTTTTTTGAAGATCTTCAGTGGCGGCACGCGAATGCCTTCTTCGAAGATTTCTCTGGCATCGGTTGGCAAACTGCCCGGGACCTTGCCGCCAACGTCGGTCATGTGACCAAACATCGCCGCATAGGCAATCAATCGGCCATCTTTAAAAATAGGCCGCAGTAATAGCCAGTCATTGATGTGACTAATAGCGCCATTACAGGCGTAGGGGTCAGTCGTAAGGAACAGATCGCCCTCTTCAATACTACCGTCGTAGGCTTCTTTAAAACCGTGGATAAAGCTTCCAAATTGGCCCACGACCATCTTACCTTCGAGATTCGCAATCATCGGGAACATATCGTTTTGCTCCCGAATACCCGGAGACATCGCCGTCCGGAAAACAACGGCGTCCATCTCGTAACGCGCGTTCATCATCGCGTTTTCAATGATATCCAACGTAATGGGATCAATGTCTTTACGCTTTAATTTCTTAGAATTGGTTTCAACAATAGTTGCTGGCATGTTTCGTTCCCTCGCTTAAGCTGACGGTGCGATCAATATGTTGCCGAACTTGTCGACATTGCCGGTATGGCCCGAGAGGATCACTGTGGTTGAATCCATCTCCAGTACCACTGCGGGGCCTTCGATTTTATTACCGGCTTTTAATTGGTCCCGGCGATACAAATTGGCGTCCATATCTTTGCCTTCCATAAAGACCTTTGACACGCCAATTTTCGCGGCCGCTACTGGCGTCCGACTCCCCGAGCGAGTGGCTTTTTTGGCATCGATCTCGGCACTCTTACCTTGCGCGACCGCCCGCACGTTGACGATTTCTTTATCCGCCTCAAGGGCAAAGGTAAACAACTGAGCATGCATCTCGTCAAACGGATCGCCGATGATAGACAAGCCCTTGGATTTCAACTTTTTAATATCGAAATCCACCGTCAACTGCAAGCCTTGTCCTGCGTACCGAACATCAGCCTCGTAACTGACTGAGCGCTCTGATTTGGGGACGCCCTCCTTTTCGAGAGTCTTGAGCGCCTTATTAGCGAGCTGCTGATAGATACGCACTAATTCCGCCGGCGATGTTTTTCCAAAGCGTCGAATAAACGTGCGTGAGGCTTCGTCCCTTACGCGAGTCGTTGCATCACCATAGGCACACAGGACACCAGGGCCCGGCGGAATAATCACAGGCCAGCTGTTCATCAATCGGCCGAGTGCATTGGCATGCAACGGACCCGCGCCACCAAAGCCGATCAGAGCGAAATCGCGCGGATCAAAGCCCTGCTCAACTGAGACCAGACGCAGCGCGCCATACATATTCTCGTTCACGATATCGATAATCCCGGCGGCGGCACGCTTCACCGAAATGCCGAGTGCCTTAGCGATCGGCGCAATGGCTTTTTCAGCCCGATCTCGACGAATTTCCATATCGCCGCCGAGGCGAACCTCGCTGGGCAGATAACCCAACACCACGTTGGCGTCGGTGACCGTCGGTAGTTCACCGCCCTTATTGTAAGCAGCTGGGCCAGGCTCAGCACCGGCACTCTCTGGGCCAACACGGAGCGCGCCCGTTAACTCAGGAACGTGCGCTATCGAGCCCCCGCCAGCACCTACTGTTCTCACATCTACCGATGAGGCTCTCACCGTGACATCGCCCACAGTCGTCTCTCGCCGCAGCTGCGCTTTGCTGTCTTGGACCAGCGCGACGTCCGTCGAAGTACCACCCATATCAAAAGTCAGTAGATTTTCAAATCCTGCTTGCTTGGCCACCCAGACAGCGCCTGAAACCCCACCAGCAGGTCCGCTCATGAGCAGGTTTACTGGCAGTGATTGAGCCACCTTGGCAGAGGCCATTCCGCCATCAGAGCGCAGGATATGTAATTTGACATCCTTCATACTGGCCTTAAGTTTTCGCTCAAGGTTTTTAACGTAGTCAGCGACCTTAGGCCTCACATAGGAGTTGGCCACCGTCGTAATCGTGCGCTCGTATTCCTGCATTTCTGGCACCACGTCATACGACAGTGAGACGGGCACGCCCGGTAAAACCTGCTTAGCTAGCTTTTCAACCGCTTTTTCATGGGCCGGATTCGCATAGGAGTTAATGAGCGATATCGTCAGCGCTTCGATGTTCTCTTTTTTCAGCTTCTTTAACTCGCGGATCACCGACTTTTCGTTCAAGTCTCGCACGACAGCACCATCAGCACCCATCCGCTCATCGACTTCGATAGTGCAAGATAGCGGTGCCAGCGGGGCGCTCTTGTTATAGATCACCCAGCCACCGAGGCCACCGGGCACATAGGAGCGCGCGATTTGAAGCACTTGCCGATACCCTTTGGTCGTTACCAGCCCAACTTTCGCTCCTGACCCAGTCAAGACCGTATTGGTGGCGACCGTTGTGCCGTGCATCACCTGTGAGATGCCACTCGGGTCAATACCTGCGTTATCGCAAATTTTAGACACGCCATTCATGACGCCAATGGAAGAGTCCGCAGGTGTACTGGGTACTTTTGCAGTGTGGATAGATCCTGATTTCTCATCAACGAGAATCAGGTCGGTGAATGTGCCGCCGACGTCGACACCAAGACGATAAGGCATAGTGGCCTCCTCTTGTTATGAATCTTATTGTGTTGTTACAGCGATGAGCGCGAGCCCTTGGGTCTCCAAAGCAAATTACGGCGCTCAATAAACGATTGACCGGACATTTGCTACACTCTCACCTACACTGTCACGATGCACCAATCTGCAGACAGGTGCAAGGTATCATCCACGCCGATCAAACATTCTTCGGAGCACATCATGGTCAAACCCCTCGCCGGTATTCGAATCCTTGCCATTGAGCAATTTGGTGCAGGCCCTTACGGGTCAATGTACCTCGCTGAGCTCGGGGCAGAGGTGATCAAAGTAGAAAATCGAGTCACCGGGGGAGATCCCGCCAGACAATCAGGCTCTGTAACGCTGGGGATCGACGACAGCGCTTACTTTCAAGCCTTTAACCTCGCTAAGCGCAGCATTACATTGAATCTGAAAAGCGATGAAGGACGAGCGTTGTTTCATGATCTCGTGCGCAAAAGCGATGTCGTTTGGAACAATCTTCGTGGCAGCCAACCCGAAAAACTGGGACTAGATTATGCGGCGTTAAAGGCGGTTAAGTCCGATATCGTCTGTACTCATATCTCGGCTTACGGCCGTGACAATGACCGGGCTGACTGGCCGGGCTATGACTACCTAATGCAAGCGGAGTGCGGCTTTCTATCCGTGACAGGGGAGCCTGGGACACCGCCCTCGCGCTTTGGCTTATCGATGATTGACTTTATGACAGGCGTGGTTGCGGCTCTGGGGTGCGTCGCAGCACTATTAGCGCGACCGAGCCAGGGCGGACGCGACGTGGATATCAGCTTATTCGACGTGGCGCTTCACCAGCTGACCTACCCTGGCACCTGGTATCTCAACCACGGCATTGAAACGGGGCGCGTGGCGCGTTCAGCCCATCCCTACAACACCCCAGTACAGCTCTATAAAACTCAAGATGGCTGGATCTTCATCATGTGTATGACCGATAAATTCTGGCACTTGCTGTTGGAGCGTCTCGACCAGCTTGCACTGGCAGACGACCCTCGGTTCAGCACAATGGCAGCGCGCGCAGACAATCGAGATGCGCTCACCGAATCGCTCGACAGCATTTTTCAGACAGCCAGCACTGACCACTGGTTCGAACTATTACAGACCTATATTCCCGTCGCCCCTGTCCATGACTTGCCCAATGCCCTCGACAACCCCTTTGTACTATCCACTGGCATGATGCAATCGTTGCAGCACCGAGAGTTTGGCGAATACCGCGGACTCAGCAACCCCATCAAGCTGGACAACCAGCGATTGAGCACCCACTGCGGCCCGGGCCTCGGCGCGGATAATGCCGACATCATTGGTGGCGAGCTAGGCGTGGAAGACCTCGAGGATCTCGCATCACGAGGCGTTATCTAACCTCGATCGCGCTACCCGAGCCGCTCAGTGTGCATTGAGGAAATCGAATAGGATCTCGCCAAAAATGATTTTCTCTTCCTTACCCGCCACCACATGAGCCACTCGATCCATACTGACGCCCACTGAGTTAGGCAAGCCCTCCTCTAACGGCATAGTCGTTCTAGGCCCTGTGATCATATCCTCGCCCGCATGAATCACTAGCGTGGGGGCGACGATCTCGCTGAGATGCGGGCGGATATCGTGACCCAAACACGCCTCAATAAATCTGAGGTGGGTAGGGATCCTTCCCTCTAGTGCGCCCCAGACACCGCCGCTACCCAATAATTTTGCTCGATTGGCGTTGTAATATTCGGGGCGAAACGACAGCGAAGCCACCATGGACTGAAAGGCATGAAATCCGGCATGCTCATGCATGTCACCAAACGCTGTCAGCTGATCACTCAGCATCGAATCGGCCCAAGTCCAACACCCCATATTGACCATACACCGAACCAAGTCAGGCCTTTTAAAGGCAACCCACTGCCCGATACAAGCACCAATGCCCACCAAACCGACAAAATAAACGGACTTCATATTCAGATGATCTAGCAAAGCAATAATGTCATCAGCAAACAGCTGCGTTGAAGCCGGCACTGAATAATCATCGGTCGATTCACCCAGTCCACGATAATCAATAATCACCGTTGAAAACTGGTCGGTCATCCCGCGCGCCAAGTAGTGATGTCGACCATGGCAGAAGGTATCCCATCCCCCGATATAAACCGCAGGCGGACCATCGCCATGCACTTCGTAATACATGTCATGGCCATTGATGTGGGCGATAGGCATAACTGAACTCCTAAAATTAAGGTTTAGCGGTTATTGATGGAGATTGTTCAGGTGGTCTAGGACAAATTGGAGGTCGACCACATCGGCGTAGCGACGCCCGACGTCTTGCAGGTTATTGTCATGAGCCTGTGCATCTTGGTCACCGCAACAATCTGCGGGTACTATCGTCCTGAATCCGGCGGAAAAGCTATCAACGATCGAGGCTCGGACACAGCCAGACGTTGTGCAGCCCGTAATAATGGTCGTATCAATACAGTGCTTCACCAGCCAGGGCTTGAGTGGCGTCTCGTAAAAAATAGAAGGTGCCGTTTTAATGAACTCAAAAACGTATCCCTCTTCGCGAATCCTCGGATCAATCTCAGTGCAGGGATGGCCGTGATAAAAGCTACCGTCGTAAAGCGAATCAATTTTCCAATACACCATTTCATCCGGCCCTCCCCATGACACCGCACAAGAAGCAGCAGGAATATGATGAGCCTTGCAGGCCGCGAGCAGGGTCGCTGTATTGTCGATGGCTTGCTGAACGTGATCGCTCCGCCCTAAGGGGTTACTCGCATCGGTAAAGCCGAGCTGAAAATCCACCATAAGCAGGGCTGGCCGTTCACCAAAACCGATATCCCGTTGCCCATATCCCGCTTGTGCAAACTTATCCATTCCGCCTCCTCACAAAGATCTCGCCCTCAGTGAACCCAATATGACTTAGAATGTACGAACATTTCAAGGATTCCGGTCATCATGAGCACACCCAGTTTCGTTGACGCGTTCAGCCAACAGTTCACCCTTGATCCGGCGCACACCGCATTGCTCATTATCGACATGCAAAATGCCACCGGTAATCGGCACATGGGCCTCGGTGAATTACTCGCAGAACAAGGTAACAGTGCCTCAGCAGAGTACCGCTTCGACCGCATCGAACAGCTATTGATTCCAAATATACAAAAGCTCATCGAGGGCTTTCGCGCTGTTGGCGCATCGATTATTTGGATTACCTATGGCGCCAACGCCCGAGACGCCAGCGATGCTCCGCCGCATATCGCACCGATCATTAAAGCCACTAATAACATTGCCGGTCAGCCCGAACACGAGGTGGTCGACGCATTAAAACCGGGGCCCGATGATTTGGTGCTGAACAAAACCACACAAGGTGCTTTCCGTTCGACAGCACTCGACAGTGCATTGCGCGCTTTAGGGGTGACAACGGTGGTCTCCACCGGCGTCTCCACCAACAATTGTGTGGCCATGACATCAATGGAAGCCTGCGATTTACAGTACCAAGTCGTCGTGGCGAGCGATGGGACCGGAACAGACAGCGAAGACATGCAGCAGGCGACCCTGACCATGCTGAAGCGGTTATGGGCTCGAGTACTCAGCACGGATGAGATCCTCACCGAGCTCAATGCTCCGGGCGACTCCCCCTGACGTCATCCGCGTCGAACCATTGGGTCGGGAGCCTGTTGGTTGCGGGCGGTGCCATTCTCCTCGCGGGTAAAGGACTCTTCGCGAAAGCACTTTACGGCATGGGGCTCTCATTTCATGACGTCGCTGCGATTAGGTCCGTGCTTGCCGTGCCTGGCTTTGCACTCCTTGCTTGGCTCTACCGTAACAATATAGGCAGCCCTGAGGATCGCATTATTCACCGGAAAGATCTTATGATCGCCGCCGGTGTCGGTCTGCTCTGCTACTACCTCGGTGCGTTGGCTAATTTTTATGCGCTCACCATCGTTGCTGCCAGCGTAGAACGGCCCTTACTGTTCGCCTACCCGATCTTTGTGGTCCTCATCACCACTGTGATGCACCGCCGAGCGCCCTCGGCACCCGTCGTGCTCGCCCTTTTGCTGACAACGGCGGGGGTTACACTGGTCACCGGCGCACTGAGCGCCTCACTGACGGCTGAGCAGTGGACTGGGATGGGCTGGATCGCTTTTTGCTCTCTCACCATTGCCGTCTACTTTTTGGTCAGCGCAGACCTCACGCAGCGCTTGGGCAGCAGCTTCTTTACGTTTGTCGCGATGACCTCTGCGGCAGTGGGCTTTTTCGGACACTATCAAATCGCTAGTGGCTGGCAAAACATTGATCTCTCCGGGTCTGCCTGGCTAACGCTCGTCGCCTTAATCGTCTTCTCGACGGTCCTCCCATTACTGCTCATGGCAGAGGGCGTGCGTCGAGTGGGGGCCTCCCGCGCAGCATTGATTAGCACACTGGGTCCACCTGCCACCGCCATCATGGCCTATTACTTGAGCGGCGAAATGCTCACCCTCAGCCAGCTAGCGGGTATCGGCCTCGTCATTATTGGCGTGCTGTCCTTAGAGATGGCCCGTTAGCTCTCTATCAAACGCCACGACCTAGCGATTGGGCCTGATTAAGCGGCAACTTTTCTGCGGTAGTTGGTATTCGAAGCAAATGTACGTACAATTGACTTCACTTTGTTTGGAGTCAGTAATATGTACGCCACGCGCGCATTAAGTCCCTCATTTGGCGCTGAGGTGCTCAGTTTTGATCCCAGCGCTTCTCAGTCAGAGGCCTCTATCAATGCTATCAGAGCATTGTGGGCTGAGCACAAATTACTGTTATTCAGAAACCAACAGTTTGACGAAGCCACCCTGGTGGAATTCAGCAAAGAATTTGGCGCACTGGAAATTCATGTTCGCGAGGAGTATCTGTCGCGAGAGCACCCCGAAATTCTTTATGTTTCCAATATCGAGCGCGAGGGACGGCGTATCGGTATCCTCGCCGATACAGAAGTCGGATGGCACTACGATCAAATCTACTTGCCTAAACCTGCGGTTGGATCGCTACTGATGGCCGATATCTTGCCACCTGAGGGGGGCAATACAGAGTTTGCCGATATGTGTGCTGCCTTCGACGCCCTGCCTGAAGCCACGCAGTCCAAATTAGAGGGCTGTCTTGCCAATCAGTCTTATGAAGCGTTTAACCAAGCATACAGCGTGCCCACCAACAACAAGCAAAAGGCGCGCTCCCCAGATATTCATCATCCTTTGGTCAGAACACACCCTGCGACGGGTAAAAAAGCGTTATATCTGTGCCCTGGTATGACGACAAAGATTGTGGGGTGGGACGCCGAAGAAAGCGCGGAAATGCTGGCATTTTTATTTGATTGGACGACGCGTCCTGAATTTGTCTACTCGCATCAATGGCAACCTGGTGATGCGCTGCTGTGGGATAACGCGTGCACCATGCATCGCCGAGATCCGTTTGACCCGCAGCATGACAGACTCATGAAAAGAACCACCATATTGCCGCCAGCAGAGCTGGGCGTGCCTGTCTAGCACGTCCAACCTAACAGGCTTGACAGATTCAGCGTGGCGGCACGGCAGTGAGCCAAAGCGCGACAGGCAATGCGAATAGAGTTGACAATGATTCTCATTAGCGCTACTGTTACGACATGTATATCTGCATCTGCAAAGGCGTTACTGACCGCGAAATCGTCCAAGAAGTTGAGGCGGGCGCTCGATCAATTGATGACGTTAAAGTCAAAACAGGTTGCTCTAGCCAGTGCGGCAAATGTCTTTTTCGCGCCAGCAAGTTGGTGCAAGACACCCTGCATGGGCAAGCAGGTGGCAACGGCACCAGCCTACTGGTTGCCAGTAGCTGAGAATACGAATGAGTTTGATTCGTTTTATCTAACAAAAACAATGACTTAGTGTCCTTTTGGTTTTATTTCGACTACACTGCGCGAGTCGAACAAAACAGAAGGAATTTGCTATGAAAGGTCACGCTGACGTCATTTTGCACCTCAATAAGATTTTGTATAACGAGCTGGTCGCCATCAACCAGTACTTTTTGCACTCTAAGATGTACAAAGACTGGGGCCTCGTTGAGCTTGCAGAGCACGAGTATCACGAGTCGATTGATGAAATGAAGCATGCTGATGCCTTGGTAGAACGCATTCTCTTCTTAGAGGGTATTCCGAACCTCCAGGACTTAGGCCAACTGCAGATTGGTGAGACACCGCGAGAAATGCTCGAGTGCGACCTGAAACTAGAGCATATTGCGCACGCTGATCTGATTGCCACGGTGGAGTGCTGCGAGCAAAACAAAGATTTTGTATCGCGGGATTTGGCCCGGCATATCCTGGAAGCCGAGGAAGAGCACGTTGATTGGCTAGAGACACAGCTGTCACTGATGGACCGTGTGGGCGAGCAAAACTACCTGCAAACCGCGATGAAAACAGTCAAGCCAACGGCGTAATCAAATCGACAGTCTTAGGTGGGGTTCGCACCTGAGACATTCCATAGCCCGGGGTGACATGCCTCGGGGTATCGGTTTGGCACTCCTCTTCTGACCGTCTCAAACCAAAACGCAAATCATTGGCTTCAGTGCCCGGCATCCAGCTGCCGAACCAACGGTCCCAGCAAGACAAAAAAGACCCAAAGTTAGGATGGTGGTGATCTAAGGAATGATGCAGTTGATGCTGCGCGGGACTCACCAGCCACTTTTCTAGCGCGCCAAAACTAAGGGGAATATGGCTGTGCCGCAGATTAGCGCCGAGGGCAGTCAGCACAAAGCCCAGTGCATTGACGCCAAGAATATCCCAAACCTGCAGATGTTGGCCGAAACCCCAAATAAAAAGCCCCGTAATGAAACCCAGTGCGCACACTGCTCGACAGTAGTTAATGAGACTTTCCACTGGGTGGGTCCGAAAAACCGTGAATGGCGTCAATATCGTCGCAGCATGATGAACTCGATGGCAGCGCCATAGCGGACCCCAAGCGTGCATCCCTCTGTGTGTCAGAAATCGCGTGAAGTCGTCGAATGTGAAGGCGCTCAGCGTAAACAGCAGGGAGACGGTGATGGACGAAATAGCGACTTGAGGCGCATCGGCCACAGATTGGTTCAAAAATCGCGCCGTCATGATGGCGAATGCTAATTGCCCGCCAATGAGTGGGATATACACGCCGACCTTCAAGGTAGCGTTGATGAATAGCAACACATAATCTTGCCGCGTTGAGCGGTTCCACCAATACGCTCTGGTCAGCAGATTAGCCAGTGGCAAGGTTCGATCAGCGTTGCGCCCTCGTGCATAAGCATAGCCTAGCCCTAGCAGCCCAGAGCTCAGCAGGTAGCCCCAAAAGAGCCGTTTTGACGGATCACTAAAGTAAAAAAATGGGGTCGCCAGCGCGAGTAGCCAATGGTCCACGGTTACCGCATCAGAACTCGTAGCGGATACGACCTATGAGCGATCTCGGGCGATTCGGTCGCGCACCGAAAGGCCGGTGAGAAGTGATCGCTACCTCGTCCGTCGCATTTAATAGTAAGGCCTGAAGTGTCAGCTGATCTGTCAGCGCAAAAGACGCGCTCAAGTCGAGGACGGCAAACCCGTCACTGTGAACGTCCTTGTCGATCGAACCCGCACCTGGGGCCTCTCGCATTTGCGACTGAAAATC
>Ga0206677_10003244_pt1 | contig 13789 bp, 13 predicted proteins | sample M130m12015metaG_FD_155475 | JGI IMG/M metagenome (GOLD analysis project Ga0206677, IMG submission 155475) | Ammonia-oxidizing marine archaeal communities from Monterey Bay, California, United States - M1 30m 12015 | ecosystem: Environmental > Aquatic > Marine > Intertidal zone | place: USA... | reverse complement strand
TACTCCTATTGAAATAAATTTGCCACTGGAGGAAGGTTTCATTTGAACCTTAGTTTCTGAAGGGAATAATGCACTCACCTTGGCGACGTTATCATTTTGATTAGGAACAATAAATTTAAAAAAATATACCTGCGGGAAATCGGTTTGTTCTAACTGACCCCTCAGGCTTTCAAAATCTTTCATGCACAAAATTAATTCTTATTTGTTGAACTTGGTGTGTCTTATAATTTAGAATTTCAATTGAAAAACTATTTTTGCATTATGAAATGGCTCTCTACATTTTACATCTGCATTATTTTCAACCTTTGTTTGAGTCAAAAAAACATTGAAGCATTGCGAATAGAGCAGCAAATTTTGCTCAATGCTGAATTCAATGAAACAATTTGGGAAAAGGCCAAATGGACATCTGAATTCACACAATTAAAGCCTCTTCCAGGAAACAAGCCTACCAAACGCACAGAGGTCGCTATTCTTTATGACGAAGAGGCAGTGTACTTTGGAATAAAATGCTTTGACCACCCAGACTCTATATCAAAAGTACTATCTGTTCGTGATGACTTTAATCCAAATTTAGATCTTTTTGCAATTTTCATAGATACATACAACGATCGACAAAACGGATTTTTCTTTGGTATAACAAGCAGAGGAGTTCAGCTTGATGCTAAAATATTTAATGGGGATTTTAACGACTTATTAAATTTAGTCTGGAGAAGTAAAACCAATATTAACGAATCAGGTTGGTTTGCAGAACTTAAAATCCCATACTCAGCGTTACGATTTCCAAAAACAGAAGTACAAGATTGGAACATAAATTTTGGTAGACAAATTAGCCGATTAAGGGAAGAAAATACATGGAATCCAGTAAATCCTGACCTTGAAAATTATTTATTAGAAAGTGGAAAAGTAAAAAATGTTGTAGACATTTCTCCTCCACTTAGGCTTGCACTCATTCCGTTTCTTTCAAGCTATGTAAATTTTTCAAAGGATTCGGAAACCCTTTCATCATTCAATGGTGGAATGGATATTAAATATGGAATTAATGAAGCTTTTACACTCGATGTAACCTTACTTCCTGATTTTGGTCAAGTTGTTTTTGACAACCAGGTACTCAATATAAGCCCGTTTGAAATAGAATTTAATGAGAATAGACAGTTTTTTACAGAGGGAACAGAGCTCTTTACGAAATCGGAGCTCTTTTACAGTCGCAGGATTGGCGTTCAAACACCATCAAGAGTATACAATAGTCAGTTAGGTGAAAGTGAATATTTAGAAGAAGTACCTAACTCTGTACCCTTAATTAATGCAAGTAAAGTTTCTGGGAGACTTAATAATGGTCTTGGAATTGCAGTTTTTAATGGCATAACGTCTGAACAAACTGGAAATGCTATCAATACTGGAACCGGTGATGAAAGAACAGTTACCATAAGCCCTTTGAGTAACTATAATGTTCTTGTACTAGATCAGAATCTGAAAAATAACAGCTTTATAACTTTCACAAATACAAATGTATGGAGATCAGGTGATTTTTATGACGCCAATGTTTCTGGAATAAATGCCAAGCTAAATACAAAAAACAATGACTATTATTTTTCTGGGCAAGGTGTTTTATCTGCAATACTGCAAAGCGAGGAAACCTCCCTTGGTCATACTTGGGGAATTGAGACTGGAAAGCAAAGAGGAAACTTCACTTTTTGGGCTGAATATTACGAGGAATCAGATACTTATGACCCAAATGACCTTGGTTTCTTAAGAGCGAATAACAGTCGTGTCGCTGAAGTTAATATTGGGTACCGAAATTTCAGACCAAGTTTTTGGAACCTGAATAAGTTTCAAAGCAATTTATCTGTTAATTATGAGCGTCTTTATGCCCCAAATCTATTTGGAGGCGCTTTTTGGCAATCGAGATTGGTCCTGGTTTCGAAATCTTTTAATGCAGGAGGTATCAGCATTAACGGTGCTTTAATGGAAAATAACGACTACTTTGAACCAAGGGGAGCCAACATTGGAGAATATAAATTCGTTCGTCCCATTTGGACCAACATAGGCGCTTGGTTTTCTTCCAATTATCAAAAAAGAATTGCTGTAGATGCAAGGTTAGGATACGTAGATGTTCAAAGAGGAGATTGGTGGGAATGGCAATACAATTTTGAATTTCGATTTAGACTTAGCAACCAGCTTTTTCTTTTACATGAGTGGGACCAGAGTTTTCAATTTAATAGTGAAGGTTATGCCGTTAATTTTGGGGAACCAGAGGATCAATTTGATGGAATTCTTTTTGGAAATAGAGATAGACTAACTAGTGAACAATCCATCGGTCTTGATTATACCATTACAAATCGGCTCGGAATGACTTTTAGACTTAGACACTACAATGCTAAAATTAAGTATAATTATTTCTACGAGCTGTTAGAAAGCGGTCAGCTTAGTCCTTTAGCAAGCTTTTCAGGCAATGATCTCACTGGGGTTTCTGCATTCGACATTAACTATAATGCCTTTACGATTGATATGCTACTTCGTTGGGTATTTCTACCGGGAAGCGAACTTAATTTTGTTTGGAAAAACTCAATATTTACATCAGATTCAAATGTAAATGAGCGTTATTGGGAAACCCTAAATAATACACTTCAAAATGGGCCTATAAATACTCTTTCGCTAAAAGTAATTTATTGGCTAGACAGCCAATACTTAAAAAAGAAGACTAGCGCAGGCATTTAAAATAATCAAAAGGTTCTTGGCATTTTTTACATTGATAATGCGCTTTGCATGCTGTACTGCCAAATTGACTTATCATTTTTGTCTCTTGAGCATCACATTTAGGGCAAGAAACAATTAAAGGATCAGCAAAAAGAACGGACTTATCAGCCTCGTCTTGAGGAGGAGCAATACCGTATGCTTTCAGCTTTTGCTTGCCTTTTTCTGACATCCAATCTGTTGTCCAAGCTGGTGCAATTGAAGTACTAACCTCAAAATCCGAAATCCCATTAGCTTCAAGTTGAATTGCAATATCTTTTTCAATAGTTTGCATGGCCGGACACCCGATATAGGTTGGAGTAATGACAATAAGGGCTGTTTTATTTTCAACACGGACGGAACGAACGATTCCAAGATCAATAATTGATAATACTGGGACTTCAGGATCAAAAACACCTTCAAGAAGCGAATAAATCTCCTTTTCGCTTACCATTCCATGTTAGGATAGGTTCGTTGCATGTATTGCATTTCGGCAAGCAAAAATCCCATATGTTCAGAATGACGACCTTCTCTCCCTCCCTGAAATTTCCAATTGTTTTTTGGAACAGCAATAGTCGCCATCTCAAGAACTTCGGTAACTGTCTTTTTCCAAAAAGGAAATATTATTTTTGCTGAAGGTATAATACCTTCTTTCAAGAGTACAACATCAACTTCATTTTCAAAAAACAACTCGTCAGCGTACCTGTACAAAGCATCTAATGCTGCCTGAATTTTATCATGAGACTCCGCTGTACCATCGCCAAGACGAATAACCCATTCTGAAGAATGCCGAAGGTGATATTTTGTTTCTTTCAATGCTTTTTCAGCAATACCAGAGAGCCGAATATCTGAAGATTTAAGCAATTGCTCCAATAGTGGTTTCCTGTATGCATCAAATAAAAATTGACGCATCATAGTATCTCCAAAATTTCCGTTAGGCTGTTCTACAAGCAATGTATTTGTATACTCTTTTTCAATACGCAGGAATGCCAACTCATCATTCGATTTAGGCTCTTCGGCCAATGAACCGGCATACTCAAGTAGCAAGGTTGCTTGACCTATCAAGTCAAGTGAAATATTTGTCGTTGCAATATCCTCCTCCAAAATGGGGCCATGACCACATAGCTCGGAAAGCCTTTGGCCTAATATGAGACTATCATCTCCCATCCTCAGTAGATATTGGTATAAAGCTTCTTGTTTTGTCATAGGCTACATGTGAGAAATACCATCAGGCACATCGTAGAAAGTTGGATGTCTGTATACTTTAGACTGTGCAGGCTCAAATAATGAATCTTCATTATTTGGATCGCTAGCCGTAATGTTGTTCGAAGGGACTACCCAAATAGAAATACCTTCAGAACGTCGAGTATATACATCGCGAGCATTCTTAACTGCCATCGTGGCATCTGACGCTCTAAGGCTACCTACATGCTTATGGTTTAAGCCCTGCTTACTTCTAATAAAAACCTCCCAAAGAGGCCATTCTTTTGATTTTTCCATAATTATGCAGATTTCTTTGCGCTCCTTTTTTGAGCAAATGCCATAGCTGCTTCAACGACCCATTTACCTTCATCTTTTGCTTTTCTTCTAGCGTCAACCCGCTCCTTATTACAAGGTCCGTTTCCACCTACCACTTGCCAAAACTCATCCCAGTTTATTGCTCCGTAGTCATAACCGTCTTTTGCTTCATTCCATTTAAGGTCCTTGTCAGGAATTGTTAATCCGATTAATTCTGCCTGCGGTACTGTTGCGTCAACAAACATTTGTCTGAGTTCGTCATTGGTGTGTCTTTTAATTTTCCAATTCATAGACTGCTCTGTATGGCTTGAATCTGCATCACTAGGACCGAACATCATTAATGCAGGCCACCAAAATCTATTAAAAGCATCTTGAGCCATCTCTTTTTGAGCTTGTGTTCCTGCAGCTAGTTTGGTCATAATTTCAAAACCCTGACGTTGATGAAAGGACTCTTCTTTACATACCCTTACCATTGCTCTTGCATATGGCCCATATGAGCATCTGCACAAAGGTACCTGATTCATAATTGCAGCGCCGTCTACAAGCCAGCCAATCGCTCCCATATCAGCCCATGATAAAGTAGGATAATTAAAAATTGATGAATACTTTGCTTTTCCCGAGTGCAAATCGTCAATGGTTTGCTCGCGATCCGCTCCAAGCGTTTCTGCAGCACTGTATAAATACAATCCATGACCTGCTTCATCTTGAACTTTAGCTAAAAGCACTGCTTTTCTTCTGAGATTTGGTGCTCGAGTAATCCAATTCCCCTCCGGCAACATGCCGACAACTTCAGAGTGTGCGTGTTGTGAGATTTGACGAATAAGCGTTTTTCTGTAGGCATCAGGCATCCAGTCATTAGGCTCAATTCTAATGTCTTTATCTATTTTCTTTTGAAAATTCTTTTCTAGTTCTTTAATGTCTATTTCCATCATCTTTCCTAGTTTACTTTACAAATATACTTAATACTGAGTCTGATTAAAAACAAAAGAAAATGAACAATGTTTAGAACGCCTTGTCCTGAGAAATAGATTGCTTAAATTTGAACAAATTATACGATGACAACAAAAGCGAAATTCTATAAGCTGACGGTAAAAAACATCATTCAAGAAACAGAAGATTGCGTTTCAATTTCTTTTTCAGTTCCTGATAAAGATAAGAATGATTTTAATTACCATTCAGGTCAATACCTGACTTTTAAAGCAGATTTGAAAAATGAAGAAGTTCGACGTTCATACTCCTTATGTTCAGAGCCTTCCTCAGGCACATACAAAGTAGCAATAAAAAGAATTGAGAACGGTTTGTTTTCAAATTATGCGCATCAGGTTATAAAAGAAGGTGATGTTTTAGAGGTCATGAAACCTTCAGGTAATTTTCAGCATATCCCTAATCATAAAGCGAAAAAAAACTACGTTTTATACGCTGCGGGTAGCGGAATCACACCCATATTATCAATTCTCAAAAGTATTTTGCACCACGAGCCTAAGAGTAATGTGAATTTAATTTATGGAAATAAAGCTGTGCTATCCATTATATTTAAAGAGGAAATTGAAGCCTTAAAGAACACGTACTTAGACAGGTTGAGTGTTATTCACATTCTCTCACGGGAAAATTTAGGAAACGCCTTGCAAAAAGGTAGAATTGATAAAAAAAAGTGTGCCCTTATCTATGATACTTATCTAACAGGTATAACTATAGATGATGTCTTTATTTGCGGTCCTGAACAAATGACTTTAGATATAAGAGAAACGCTAATTTCCAAAGGACTTGACACTAAGAATATTCACCTCGAGCTTTTTGGAACTGGATACAATAAAAAGGAAAGTATAAACCCATCAATCTTAAAAAGAGAGGATGACAGCGCTATTGTGCTGCATATGGATGGTGATGAGTTTGAATTTGCGCTCAATAATCAAGGAGTTTCTATTCTCGACGCTGCCCAACAATCAGGTCTCGATGTACCTTATGCGTGTAAGGGTGGTGTTTGTTGCACTTGTAAAGCAAAGGTTTTAGAAGGCACTGTAACAATGGATGTTAACTATGCACTTGAACAAGATGAGCTAGATAAAGGTTATATCTTAACATGTCAGGCGCATCCGACATCAAAAAAAGTAATTGTAACATTTGACGAATAAAATATGGGCTTACTTGGGAATATTTTCAAAAAAGAAAAGTATAAAGGATACTTTGAAATCCAAATTTCAGCAATTGAAAAATTAAATGACGCTGCTGTTAAAGTTGAATTTTTAATACCTGAGAAGCTCAGTTCGAATTTTAAATTCATCCCTGGACAGTATATCAACATGCTTAAAGAAATTGATGGAAAAGAGGAACGAAGATCCTATTCCATCTGCAGTGGCTTATCAGAAAAGCTAGCAATTGGTGTGAAACGTGTTGAACAAGGCGTAGTTTCTAATTGGTTTGTAAAAAATGCAAAACAAGGAGATATCATTTATTTATCAAAACCTCAGGGTAATTTTACAGTTCCTAATGGGGCCAAAAAAATTGCAGCTCTTGCTGCTGGAAGTGGAATAACACCTATTCTATCAATACTAAATTCGAAGACTGACAACCTTAACATAGAATTACTCTACGGAAATAGAAACAAACAAGAATCGATGTTTCTACCAGAAATAAGCGCAATGACGGGTGTAAAATCACAGCTTTTTTACAGCAGAGGTGTTGAAGAAAATGCTACAGAAGGCAGAATAGACAAGGAGAATTTAACTAAAAGTATAAAGTCAGACCTGAGCTTCCTTCAAAATGATGCGTTTATGATCTGTGGTCCAGAGGAAATGATTTTGGAATGTATTGAAACATTAGAATTCTTTGGAGTGGCAAAACAAAAAATTATTTATGAATTATTTACCACACCTGTTTCTTTGGGGGTTGAAATTAAATCAGAACAGTACTTAGGAAGTTCCGAAGTTTCTGTAGTTCTAGATGATGAAGCTTTTGAAGTGACCTTAAAGGGTGATTCGAAGTCAATTCTTGATGCTGTTGAAGATGAAGGAATGGATGCTCCATATTCTTGTAGAGGTGGCGTATGTTGCTCATGTAAGGCAAAGGTTCTTGAAGGCTCTGCAGGCATGAAGTTGAATTATTCTCTTACTGATGAAGAGGTTCAAGACGGCTATATACTTACCTGTCAGGCTTATCCGACAAGTGCTAAATTGAAAATCTCCTTTGATGAATAAAAACATAGTAATTATTGGAGGTAGCACGGGTATTGGTAGAGCAATAGTTGAAAGGGCAGCACTAGATTCTAGTAATAAAATCATGGTCTTTTCAAGACAGGAAGAACTTATGACTTCTAATTACAAATCCTTAGAGAATGTCACTGCTCACTTCCTAGACCTTGAAAAAATAAATATCTCCCAATTCACTGAAAATATTAGCACATTAAACAACATAGATATTTTAATAAACAATGCAGGTTATTTAGTAAAAAAAGACTTTGAAAAGCTGTTACATCAGGACATTACAAAATCCTATCAAATCAATGTCATAGGTATTATGCAAGTTGTTCAAGCTACCATACCCTTTATCAAAAGTAAGGGTGGTCACATTGTCAATATTAGTTCTATGGGTGGTTTTCAAGGCTCTATGAAATTTCCCGGGCTTGCGGCATACAGCACATCAAAAGCAGCCTTATGTTCTTTCACAGAGCTATTTGCTGAGGAATATAAAGACTCAAAAATTAAAATGAATTGCTTGTGCCTTGGAGCTGTACAAACAGAGATGTTAGAAACAGCCTTCCCTGATTTTAAAGCACCACATAACCCGCAACAAATGGCTCAGTATATTTATGACTTTGCCTGTAGACAGGGTGATTTTTTAAATGGCAAAATCATTCCAGTTTCGCTGTCCACCCCTTGATTTAATTTTCAATTTTATTTATTGTATCTTAGAGTATTGAATACAAACCGTATGAGGAGTTTTCTATATGTTTTAATTGGTTTTTTTTTGGTCATTGATTTTGCATCAGGTCAGGATATCCATTGGTCACAATTCAACGACAATCAATTATTTCAAAATCCAGCACATTCAGGACATTTTGATGGAGATTATCGCTTCATAGGCAACTACAGAGATCAGTGGCGGAGTGTAACTGTACCATTCAGTACTACAGCTATTTCTGTAGATTCTAAATTTAAAAATATTGGCTTTGGAATTAATATGTTTAATGACCAAGCCGGAGATGGACGGTTTAGAACCGTTGAAGTCCAAGGGAACCTATCTTATGCCTTTAAACTGTCCCGTGATTCCTCTCATGTCTTCAGACCAGGTATAAATTTTGGTTTAAACCACAGACAAATTAACTGGGATGCCTTATACTTTGATGCTCAATATACGGGCTATGTGTTTAATCCAGGTGCACCCGATTTTGAAAATTACCAGAATGACAGAAAAACAAATGCGAGTCTTGGCGCAGGATTCCTATATGAATACAGAAAAAACGACCGCTTTAAAATTCTTTTTGGATCTAGTCTATTTAATCTTAATCGCCCTAACCAAGGGTTTTATAATACGGAGGTAAAAAGAGCGATTCGAAGCAATTCTTTCGTAAAAGGTACGTTTGAGGTGAATGAAAAATGGGATGTAATACCAAGTATTCAATTTAGTGCTCAAGATGTATATAGAGCTTTGGTTATAGGTGCCTCTGGTAAATATTATTTAAACCATCCAAAAAAGAAATACGCAGCACTCTATGGCGGTGTTTGGTACAGAAATAAGGATGCTGCAAATCTAAGCTTTGGTTACGATTTTGCAGACTTATTTGTTGGTATTAGTTATGATATAAATTTCTCAAAGCTCGTCCCTGCAAGTCACGCCAGAGGAGGGATAGAATTTGCTGTGCGTTATGTAATTAAAAAATTTAAACCAAAAAAAGTCCTACATAAAGTATGTCCAGACTATATTTAATATTGTTCTTGACTTTTGGGTTAACCCAATTGGGTACAGCTCAAAAAACTCTAAAGAAAATCATCGCCTTCGCTGACGAACAATATGTCAAAGGAGATTTTATATATGCGCTTGAATACTATAAACAAGCACTAGAAAAAGATTCAAATTCAGTCAAGCTTTTGTGGAAGTATGCCGAGACGCTTAGAGCATATAAAGATTATCCAAATGCTGAGACCTATTATGCAAAAGTTTATGCACGTGAGCAGACAAAAATATATTCAAATAGTTTATTGAATCTTGCCTTAATGCAAAAGCAAAATGGGAGATATACAAAAGCGATTAAAACCCTGAATTTAAGTGCTGAAAAGTTATCTAATAAAAAATCAAGCCCATTTTATATTAAAACACTTCGTGAGATAGAGTCTTGTAAGTGGGCAAAAGAAAACCTAAAGGATTCCTCGGAATTTATACCTCTCACCCACCTTCCCGAAACCATTAATTCCGTAGATGCTGAATTTGCGCATACTATGCATGGAAATCAATTAATTTATTCCGCATTAAAGGCAGACTCCTCAAATAAAGAACAAGAAGTATATGACAAATCTTATCGAACAAAACTGTATTACAGCGAACTCAATAATCAAGGAGAATTTTCAGCGTCAAAAATAAACGATGATTTATACCACAAGGAGTTGAGTTATGGAAATGGATCCTATTCGAATGATGGCAAGCGTTATTACTTTAGTGTTTGTGAGGATGATGGATCTGGATATTCTTGTAAAATTGTAATCGCTGAATTAAACGACAGTTCTTGGAAAATCATGGATACCCTACCATCAGAAATTAATGCTTTAGGAGCGAATACAACGATGCCTTTTTTTACCCGAATAAATAAAAAAGATTATTTGATTTACTCTTCAAATAGACGTGGAGGAAAAGGAGGAATGGATCTTTGGTATGCCGAAAGCATTGATGGTATTCGATTCAACCCTTCTAAAAACATCAGTACTGTTAACACTATTGAAAATGATATAACACCGTACTATGATACAATTCAAAATAAATTATTCTTCTCTTCAACATGGCTTAATGGATTCGGGGGTTATGATGTGTATGCGAGTACCTTCAACGATGTGGAATTTTCAATTCCTACCAACGTAGGAATGCCAATTAATAGCCCTGCCAATGATTTATATTATTTTGGACATAATGATAGCATATTCATATCATCAAATAGAAAAGGTAGCTTCTATGCCAAAAACCCAACATGTTGCAGTGATATTTATGCATCGTACCCAGTTATAGAACTAGTAACTGAGGAAACAACAGATACTTTGATTTTAGAGGAACAAATAGACGCATTATTACCAGTTACATTATATTTTAGAAATGATGAGCCTGATGCAAGAACTCGAAACATTACCACTAAACAAACATATCTCGAATCCTATCAAGGATATGTTGAGAATTATCCTGTGTACAAATCAGAAGTCGGTAAGGGCTTACCTTCGGTTGACTCGGAATATGCAATTAATGAATTAAGCTCTTTTTTTAAAGAAAAAGTTGATTTTGGTGCAATCATGTTAGACTCCTTGAAGTCAATTCTAATAAAGGAATTACAAACAGGATCAAAAATTCAAATGAGTGTTAAAGGTTATGCCAGTCCACTTGCGAAAACTGCGTACAATATAAGCCTCACCAAACGAAGGATTTCATCTTTAATCAATTATTTCAGTCAAGTTGACAATGGTGCTTTCAAGCCATTTTTAGGAAAGAATGCAACGCTTACTTTTAATTTCCTTCCATTTGGAGAGTATGTTGCCAATCAAGAAATAAGCGATGATGCAGCAATTAAAAATGAATCAGTCTATTCAAAAGCTGCGGGAATGGAGCGTCGCATTCAAATCGAATATATATCCATTGATAGGAACAAATCAATATTTCCGCTGATTACTGAAACACAAGTTGTAAATCTCGATCCCGTAAAAATCGGTACGACTTTAGTCAGTACCTTTATTGTAAAAAACGCATCTAGTGAAAAAATCACATTGATCATACCACCCACTAATCTTCAAGAATTCACAAGCGAGAAGTTAATCTTACTACCAAACGAGAAGAGTGAAATTTCATTGAAATATGATTCAAAAGAAAAAATAGGTCACCTATCTATACCATTTGATGTTATGGTTAAAGACTACGAAGGTAAAATCACCTTACATACAAATGCAGTGCTAGAATGACTTCTATAAGTTGAGTTATTTTTTGTGCCCTATGATGTCTTGCTGAATATTTATCATTTCTTTTGACGACAGTGCCAACTTCGAATTGTTAAAATTCATATCATCAATCTTAGATATAGGTATCAAATGAATATGGGCATGTGGGACTTCTAATCCGATTACTGATACTCCTACTCGATCACAAGGTATGGCATTCTTAATTTTTGAGGCTACATTTTTCGCAAAGATTATCATGTTTTGTAAAACATCGTCGTCAATGTCAAATAAGTAGTCAATTTCAACTTTCGGAATGACCAAAGCATGACCTCTCACTAAAGGGTTTATATCGAGAAAGGCAAGAAATGAATCATCCTCTGCTATTTTGTAACAAGGAATTTCACCTTTGATAATTTTAGTAAATAAACTAGACATTAACGTGAGATTTCGATGATCTCAAATTTCATTATACCGCCAGGTGTGACAATATCGGCAATATCGCCTTCAGATTTACCAAGTAATCCTTTCCCTATTGGAGACTCAACAGAAATCTTCTTTGCCCTTAAATCAGCCTCATTTTCGGCAACTAAAGTATAATCGATTTCCATACCATTAGATATATTCTTAATCTTTACTTTAGATAGAATATAGACCTTTGAATTATCTATATTTGAATCATCGATCAATCTTGCATTGGATATTACCGTTTGAAGCTTAGATATTTTCATTTCCAGGATGCCTTGAGCTTCTTTAGCTGCATCATATTCCGCATTTTCAGATAAATCTCCTTTGTCGCGAGCTTCACCTATTTGCTGAGAAATTGATGGTCTTTGAACCGTTTTCAGTTCTTCTAGTTGATCTTTTAATTTCTGAAGACCCTCTGGAGTATAATAATTAATCTTCGACATAATAATTGTATATAAGTCAATAGGCCCGAAAGGGCCTATATCAACATTTAATATTTGGGTTAATTTATTTTAGAGCTATAGTAACACCTAGAGTATGAATAGTTCCAAAAATACCTGCGAATCGAGCACAATATTCAACTCCTAATGCACTTTTATCTTCACCAACCAATGCATCTATAGAAAAGCCAGCTGTTGGACCAACTAAAGCATTTGATCTGTTTTCAAGAGACAAAAGATTTTTCTCATAAACGTATCCTCCTCGAATATTGAAAGCCATTCGGTCGTTCGTCATACCATAATCTAAACCAATTCTATATTGGTCATTAGAAAATGAATTTGCGGTAAAACCTAAAGCTAGATTCAGTTTACTAACTTCATTAAAAATGAAATCATATGAACCACCGATTGATAATAGAGAAGGCATTTCAAATGCTGAAGATCGTTCTTCCAATGACGCAATAAATCCTGTAGTAACGTAGGCAGCTTGCTGCGCTAAGCCATCACCTTTATACTTCATAACGGGGCCAACGTTTTTTAATGCAATACCAAATTTAATTTGCTCCTGCTCTCCAGTCACATATCGTATTCCGGCATCAATTGCTACACCAGACGTCTTAAGGTTAGAGATGTTCGCAGAAATAACTTTGAAATTAATACCTCCATAAATACTCGACGAAAAGGTTCTGGCATATCCAACATTAAAAATATTCGTTCTCGGTGAAAAGAAGCCAATATTCCCCTCCGGGTTTTCTACTGTTGTAATAGGAATATCTCCAAAGTTCATAGATTGAATACTGATCGCTAAAACACCTGATTCAGATATGCGTTGAGCAATACCCGCAGAATTAAAAGAAATACCTGCAGTTCCCATCCAGTTGCTATAATTAAACTTCAATTGAGTCTGGTCTGTAAAAGCCAATCCTGCAATATTCATATATGTTGCTTCCAAACCATTTGCGCTAGCTATACCAGCATCTCCAAGAGCAGAGCTTCTTGCCCAAGGATTGATGAGCAAATCTGATGCGCCTGCTGAACCAACACGATCTTCATTTCCAGCGAACAACGTTGGAGCAAAACATAAAAGAACAAATGCGATTTTTAAACTATTCTTCATAACTAATTCTTTCTTTTTCTAATTCTAATAATTATATACCCTGTAAGTCTACTTGTCTCATTCCTCCAAAGAACTTTAAAACGCGTTCTCCCACCTCAGGAACAGAAACATGAATCAAATAAATACCTGAAGCTATCGGTATGGCCTTGAAATTCGTCAAGTCCCAATCCAATGAAGTAATTGGACTATCTTTTTTAAATTCTCTAACAAGCTTACCATTAACAGTATAGATCTTCACTGTACATTGCTCTGGAAGGTTTGTAATTTTAACCTTTGTTTCAAGTCGATTACGCTCATATTCAGAAAATGCATAATACGGATTTGGTACAACATTGATGATGTCCAAGGCCTCCTTGAGCTGATCTTGTGATCCTGTCACGGTTGCAATCTCATCCATG
>Ga0206677_10003243_pt1 | contig 13791 bp, 3 predicted proteins | sample M130m12015metaG_FD_155475 | JGI IMG/M metagenome (GOLD analysis project Ga0206677, IMG submission 155475) | Ammonia-oxidizing marine archaeal communities from Monterey Bay, California, United States - M1 30m 12015 | ecosystem: Environmental > Aquatic > Marine > Intertidal zone | place: USA... | reverse complement strand
GTCCTCCAATGCTCATTCCACAATGGAAAGAAATGTTCAAATCTACAGTGTATTTTGTCAACGAAAGGTTAACCGCAACCCAATTGGCTCGGGGAAATCTTCGCTCAGGACTCCACGTAATTAGCAAACATGCGATTCGACATGACAATTTAGAGGATGAAGAATTTGAAAACCTCGAGGGGAACATCGATTTGTTAATTTTAGATGAAGCTCATGAAGGCTTTATTCGAGATGCAGACTATATCGAAAACCCTGGTGACACCCCTCAAAATGACCGTCTAGGGCCCTCTTTGCGGAGTTTATCGAGAGTATCCAAGCGCCAAATTCTGGCAACAGCTACTCCAATGAGGCAACATAATGGTGATTTATTTAGCCTCCTTAGTTTGATTGACCCAAACCTCGACCCGAGCCTCATACCAATTGATGATACTGAATGGATTCATGATCTCGGTCACATTTGGCTTCCTGCATTAGAAAACTGTACTCTCGGGGGAGAACTTTTTGATGATGCTTTCCAAACTATCCTGGCACACCTCGATAGATTTGTCCCATTACATCATGAACAACGAATACAGTTGGAAAATAGTCTTCAGCAACGACGCGAGTCACTTCGTGATTCTTCGCAAGAGAGGCTCGAATTATGTCACGATTTGCATCCACTCGGCAGATATATGTCTGTTACATTACGCGATGATTTAGGTGAAGTAGTCTGTAACAATCTCTATCGAGAAATGAACTCTGAATGCCACGCATTCCCAATGAATCAAGAGTATACAGAACTTTTCGATTTACTCCAAAACCAATACAATACAGAACAGTTGGATGGTGCGAATTGGCGATCCATTGTTAAATCATGCCCACTGAATATTCTTGATCGGGGTAGATATATCGCAGCGAGAAGTATTCAAAATTCTTCGAGAATAAATGATATTCGAATTTTAGCAGCAGCAGCGTGGGAAAAAGATCCTCGCCTGTCACAACTTCAAATACTTCTCGCTGAGATAATCGCTTCTGATAGGCCTTCTAAGGGTCTCGTCATCTTTACTAAATTTAAGGGTACTATCGACAAATTACAGCTTGCTCTCCAAAGTTTAGAAGGTGTGAAAGTGTACAAATTTACCCCCCCCGATGAAACATTAATGTCATCAAATGATATGAGGTCGTCATATCTCGCAACTGCACGTCGGCAATCGACAAGTGGTTCCATAGTGCCAGTACTGATTTGTGGTGATAGCGGAGCAGTTGGTCTTAATATGGAATGGGCAACTGAAATTGTGCATTGGGATGCTATTCGTTCTGTTTCGATTTTATCACAAAAAACTTGGCGTTTAGATAGACGAATGGCGATGGACCACTCTTTTACCAACCGCTTCGATGTCTATCATTATTTTATTGAATCTCCCGAATTAGAGACTCACTTGGAAGAGATGAATCAGAACAATTCCACCTTCCGGCTATTGTTAGGGGATAGGCGATATTTCAACGGTGAAGGCCCAGAACTTCTCCCTCCAACTGGCGGCAGTCAACTCCGAGTTTGGTCCAATTTGAGTCGTATTTTCTCATTATCTACGATCTTATGTGACGAATTGTGGGCTTTCATCGACGGTCAAACTTCTGACGTCGTGAGTGTTTTTGCTGAATCTATGGGTTTGGATGCCCTTTTTCATCTCACAGGAATTGATTTTTCTGGTAACTGGGCTGAAAGGGATGAAGATTTCGATGGTTTTGAACCTCCAATTGATAATGAACACTTCCAGCCGGTAATTCCCCGCTCTGAACTCCATGTTCTTTCCACACTGACTCGGATGCCTCATGAACTTCATGCCATCAAATGTTTAGCTGGAGGAAGGAGAACTCCCGAAGAGTTAACCCCACAGTCTGGCCGAGTTCTCATGACTCGAAGAAATCCAAAATTCCTCCCAGCCCCTGACGGTGATCTTCAGAAGTTCTTTGCAGCGCAGATGGTTCGCTGGAATTCACAATTTACGCGTTACAGTTTTTGTACAAGTTCAGATAACTTGAGTAACGAATTCCGTACAATTCACGGCCTCTCGAGCCAAGATTCGATGAAGTATTCAGCACATCGAGTCATTTTCAATCTCAAATCAACACCCTATTGGACTATGCTTAAGGACATCATAGGTGGGCAAATCCCCTCTGGGTTGATGCTTAAAATTGGTGGGGGCAGTTGGAAACATATTTTGGAATCTGAACTGGACCAACATAGAGAAGTTTTTCGATTGACTGCAACATCTGCCAAAAAGAATTCATTTTTTGAATCCTTCATGGAACACAGTTTGATTCATGACAGAGAAGAGTTTCTAAGTTTAGGTTCTGTTTTGGATGATTTCGATCCAATTCGAATTGGAAACCAGCATATTTTACTTTCTCCACAAGGACCATTCTTCATTCTGCAAACTCAAAAGATGAGGCTTGAGTTGCCAAACCCGACGGTTAAATCTGACTTCTTACCACTCGTCCTCATACTTCCAGAGGATTACGATCCTGGTACATACGAAGATGCAATTACTATGCCTGAATGCCATGAACCCAGTTGTTCTGGAGAACATAACTGTCTTGATGAATGGGAGATCAATGATGAAATGGGGTGGTGTTAAAATGGCTTACACGATTAGACTTGACCAATGGAGAAATGCCATACTGCCTGAAGAACTTGAAAATCATGAGGTACATCGACTGTTGGATGATGATAGTCCTGAAGTCATAACGGAATTACTTGAAATCGGATGTAATCCGCACGAAGTGGCTTTTTTACAGGCTATGTCGGCAGTAAATTTTCCAGATACAACACCAACTCGGAATACACATTACATACAACAGATAGCCGCGCTTCATCTCTTGCAAGACGATCGACTGGACTCCTGGATTACAGAACTTATTCAAAATTCACAAGATTCTGGTGCAAGCAATCTTATTCTTCGGCATGGAGTAGAGGCGGTGCATTTTTCTCATGATGGTGCGAGATTCAAGGGGAATGAATTAACATCGTTATTTAGTATGTATTCTACTACGAAAAACCTCGATGTACGTTCGATTGGACGATTTGGTATTGGTTTCAAATATTGGATGAATTTCTTTAATTCCCTTGAAGTTCAAACTCGCGATCAAAACGATCGCTTTCGATTGAGAATTAGTCACGCGAATCGAGATGATGATTCCGGATTACCTACTTTTGAGTATGATACAGTTGACAGGGCAACTGACTTCTCTACAATTTTTAAATTTTCAGATGTAAGGGACATTACAGTTTCTAACGAATTCAGTCCAGAAGAATTTCTACAGGAGAGAGTGCCTCAAAGTCTACCTTTACTTCTAGATCTCGACACTGGAGGATTTTCTTTTCGCATAGTCAATGCCGTAATAGAAGGTGAAACACGAGATAGAACTCTTCGTTCGAGCAGTGATGAAAGATTCCTCGACATTGAACATTTTGCTGGAGTTCGGTTTCATAAGATATCATATGGTTTTACAGATGATACGAACGATCGTAGTTGTTTACGTTTTTCGTTCAGTAATTCTTGGATTGAGGAACATATGCCTGATGAATATATCAACCTTAAGAATCAGATGATTGAGGAATACATGGAAACTCAAGAACGATATGGGCAGATAAAAACCATACAAGAAGCAACCAATGTAGTAGAGTCTGGTCTCAGTGATGATGCAGACGGACAAAGAACCCTGTTCAACATTGTGTATCTTCTTGAGGAACCTCCCGAGAAAAAGGGATATTTTTCGTCTCGCTTTATTGCAGATAGAGCCCAAATCGACATTCCATTTCTTTTTGACGCTCCATTTCGGCTTGAAGTTAATCGTCTAAACCTAAATTTGAGAGTTGAAGATCGAGGTATGTCATGGAATCGCCCAACCTTAACAATTTGTGGGAAATTATACAATCAAGTACTAGAATGGCTTTTGCAGTGTCAAGACGAAGATCTCTTTCAAATAAATCTGGATGGCAACGATATTGATCGTCTTATCAATTCACGCTTAAGCTCTCAATCAGATGCGAATTTGGGCCGTTTTATTTCAGCAGTGTACGCTGATTTCGAGATTCCACCATCCCAATTGGCTACCCAAGAGATGACTTCTGGTGCTTCCGAGGAATTACTACAATTGTGGCGTGGACTCTCTGAATCAAATGATGAAGTTGCCCTTAATTGGTTCTTCGAAGCATTAGATCCTCGAATCGCTTATGTCCAATTTGCCAACGAAAGAACACTGATAGGTTCGACAGAAAACTTCCCAGAACATGAAGGTTCAGTCTTTGTCCGAAATTATGGCGAAGGAGTCCCGGAATCCATCTCCAATTTACGCCAACAAGAAGATGAAGTATATGCAGATCAAACTCAGGATTACTTTTTCGATTTTCTTTGGTCGCCAGTGGATGAGGCACAAAATGAGGTATTTTTCACCTCAGAACTCAATGAAGGGGAGGCTTCAATTTTCTTGGAGTCTCCTCCAGCAGCCGATGGCCCACTCCGTGCATTGTTGCCAATAATTGGGCAGTTTGCAGAATCACCTCAGGTGTATGTCTGCTCACAAGAAGAGATTGATAGAGAAAGACTTGAACAAGATAACATTACAATTCACACAGAAGTTTCAGCACTTCAGACCTTATTAATCAACATTTTTGAAGAGAGTCAGAATCAAGAACAGGAACTTCTGCAAGAGCAAAATTACCTCGCTCAAGTTCAAGAAATTTTCGAGAGATTTGGAGATGAGGGTGTCCTTGAAAGAATGATGATTCGTAAGGAGAGTGGTGTTGAGAATTGGTATTTAGTTCGTCTTCCTGAACTCACAGATGTGACCGGCATCATCTCAGGTGTGGACCATTTTTCTCTGGTTTCGATAAAATCCAATCCAAAATTGAATGCTCTCGAGGTAACTGATAAACCTCCTAAAATCATTCTTTGGGGGTCAGATGTTGATCGACCGCTTTGGTTTGTTTCTGATGAGACTCCACTCCCACAGGAACCGGAGTATACTCCTGTTGAAGAGGGCCTTTGGGAAGAGAATACATTAGAAGATGCTTTTGTAGAATACCGTGAATGGAATTGGGTAAAACTTGAAGGCGTTGGCCACATTGATAACTTGAGTAAAGATTTTGTTTTCATCGACAGCTTCGGATTAATGCAACCTGATGGTGATGAACAACGGATACAGTATCGTGAAGCTGGTCTTTTCTCTGATGTATATAATCGCAACAATCAACATGTGTATGAACTACAGTATCCAGAACCACACCGGTATGCCAACACTCAAACAGTGTTTGGTCAGCGTCTTTTATTGACAAAAAACAAGCCAGTCTCCAAATCGATTATCAAAGCCGCAGTAGGTTTCACAGATTCCATTTCATATCAATATTCTCAATTACACTTCAATCCATATGGAGTGAAGCCTTACGCACTAATTAGAGCACGTGGGAGAATTCAATATTACATTGAGCAGAATGTGGAACTGAATGTTCAAGAGAAGTATGCTCTTGTAAAAATGTTCGACGAAAAAGTTCACTCTTCTGCATCCTTCTTCGACGTGTTTTGGAGCCGGAAAAATCCATCCGCTCCATGGGGATTGATGCTTTCCTCGAAACGAATTCAAGCAAGTATCGTTATCTCAAATACTGCAACCTACGTGGATGGACGGTATGCCCCTCGTTTACTGGCATCAAACTGGAGTCGGAATTTAAATGTTAAATTTCTAGACTCAGAAACTGTTCCAAGACATTTGTACGAAGTTTGCGGAGGGATTGGATCTCTCCCGTATCCAGTTATCAATCATGATGAACTCACTCCAAATCCCGTATTTGGAATCAACTCGTTTCCAGTCCCTGAAGACAGTACTCTTCTTGAGAAACTTCGTTCAAATACAATCTGGCAAGGAGAAGTACTTGCTTCAATTCGAACTCTTGTTGAGAATGTTCAAAATGGAAACCCCAATGCAAATGACGCATTGATCTGGCTCGATCGTCTCGCTAAGGCTGACATCACTTTCTGGTTAACCCGTCAAACGCTTGACACAGGTGCTGGTGTTCGGCTTTTAAGAATCGAGTTGAAAGAATCCGGATTAGTTGTGCCTGATAACTATCCCCATCTTCATCCACTTCTTACCCAGGGGACTGCTGTCCAACCTTGGACAGCATTTGTTGAGGCAGTAACGAATGGCCTCAATGTTCAACAGGCAAGGGACACATTCGCGAATACGGTAGTTCCGATTTATGTAAACGAAGGGGTAAATGGAGTTGAAATCTCGACTGAGGGCGGTCCGATTCTATCATCTATCCTCGAAACAGATATTTTCTTTAATTCTAAATTAGTCGGCCGCTCTCTTCTCCGCATAGAAGAGAATACACGAGTTCTTGCCTTAGGAGATTATCCACCTCAAATCAGAAATCTACTCTTTGAGGTCGAATGGCTTCAAGAGATCAATCAAAAACCTATACACGAGGTTCTTGTTCAAAATGGTCACGCGAACCCTATTCAAACCGGGTTTCCAGAACGGTTTGAATGGCTTAAAAATGCACTAAACTCGTTGGAGCCGCCTGTTACGATTCGAGCTTTAAGCGATGACAATGAAGGGATTTTGGGTATTCACTATGGTCGAACATGTCCAAGTTTTTCGCGTCAAGAAGGCAGACTGTCAATACACCCTCCACTCGAACACGGCACTCCACTCGATATCGCTCAGATTGAGGAACTATGGATGCTTATACGCAACCTTTTGATGGAAAGTGATCATGAAGGCCTCGAAAATTTGATAGATTCACACGATTTGATTGGCCCTTGGTCATGGCAAGGTAATGAAAATCCTCTGCGAGAGCAATTCATGGAAATGTATTGTTCTCATCAAGGCAATTTTGCACAGCAAGCCTTCAATCAATATCTCAATGCCAACGAAGAGAACCTCGTCGAGTGCTTGAACACAATACGAGATATGTACAGAACAAACAATTCAACTTTAATGGAGACAAAAAGGATGCTTAAATCGGAGATCTATACTGAAGGTCATCCTTCAATGGTCGACGAATTTGTGCGTATTACAACTTCAACTTCAAAGAACACCTCTCTTTTGCACTGGAGATTCCTCCCTGCTGCGCAAAGAGATCGGATGATTCAATTCCGTCAAGAGTCTGCCCATGGTAATCTGAATTCTATGGGTGAATACCTGTTGCTCAACAGCATAGAATATGAGGCCTTCATCGCAATTGATGGGCCAAGATGTGTGTTTGTTGACAACTTTGAACACCTCTTGCTTGAGAGCTTAAGTCGTACAGTACGAGAGGATTCAGAAAATGAGTGGATTTATGTCGATGATGTAATCAGCTATCAGGGGGGTACGTTACGAATGTGTTTCCACAAAGTTCATCTAATGACGGTGTTAGGTTGGCTTATTGCTGGTGGTGTTTTAGTTGCTGAATGATTGTTACATACGGTTCGAATCTGCTGAAGATAGAGAAAATTTACTACCACTATTGTACAATCTTTATGTTTTTGAAAGTCGAAAAGTCGGCGGCTCTCACGGCGGCACTCGCAAATTTTCTGATTGCATCTGGACCTATGAGGAGGTCGAACCACACCTCTGTGCTAGTTTGGCTCTTGACCCTGCAGAAGTCAACATTCTATTCCAACGGCTGGTAAGTTTACTGACCGACGGGGATGCTCGTCAACTGTTAACATTTACAAAAAACGATGTTCAACATTATCTCACAAGATTAGCAGAATTAATTCGAACAACTGGTAATCTTCACGAATTCCAAAATCGAATAGATCAAGACACAGATGTCGAACAAAAATTCAGTATCATTGAAGGTACTCAGTGGTACCCAATCCTTCGTTACAGTGCTCCTAGATCGCTAACAAAGGACGACATAATCCTCCGATTGAATGCTAAATTAGCCGGCATGACTCATGTTTCAGATGATGCGGGCGGACATTCTATTGCCCATGTTCTCGAAGATCTTGATTTTGTTTTAGATTCAATTGCATTGCTGCCGAAATATGCAGCCAATGGCGGATTAAGGTATTCCGAGTTTCAGGTAGAATCAATTGTCATCGCATTATTGCAATCCTGGACTTCAACAGCCGGTAACGCATTGGTTGTAACCGCTGATACAGGTATGGGCAAAACACTTTCATTCAGTATTCCTACTTTAGTTTCAGCAGTATCCTCTCTACGAAATGAAGAGCGTTCGATGAATCAATTGTTACTCTATCCGCGAAATGCTTTAGCCAAAGATCAGTTTCAAGAACTTCAAAACATGGTGAAATATGTGAACAAGAAATTGCATGAAAGCGGTCGTAAATGTATCGGTATCGCTCTTGACGCAGATGGATTAATCAAGTCCAGCGAACGCTATGTCCGCTACCCCCTCCCAGCTGGAATGGGACCCGAATGGGGCGTCGGAACAGGCAATGTATTCGAAGCATCAGCACAAGTCTACGGAGGCGAGTCTGCCGCAGAAATTGTGCTCGCAAGTATCGAATCGTTCCGAAGACGATTACGAAACCCAACCGTTGTCTCAGGTCTGAAAAGAGGATTAAGCCGCATCGTTTTTGACGAGGTTCATTTGAGTTCTGGTCTGCAGGGGGGGCATCATCATTTCCTTGTCGGACGATTAAAGCAACTGCTCTACGATTATAACCCTGAGAAAAACCGTAAACATGCTCTTCGACTTATTGGTGTAAGTGCTACAATTGCCAAACCAAAGCAACATTTACAGAAAATATGGGGTGAAGCATTACGATCGATAAGACATGTAGAAGGAATGATATCTTCGAGTGGCGCACCTGCTGGGTTGATGCATCATGTGATGTACAAACCCCGTTTAGGTACACCAATGGTTGGTGCCTTGGTAGACCTTTCATCGTCAGTTACCCACCAACGCAGAGCGCGAAATTTTAATCGCGAAGGAACCTCTCCTGCCGAACTTAAGCGTTTACAAAAAACGATTGGGTTTTCTGATAGCCACCAAGTCGTGGGCGATTGGTGGTCTTTTATGCTTCCAAACGAATCAACTGAGAAGACATCGAACAACCGCAGATTGGCGAGTACTGACGGGGATCTTCGCCGTCCATATGCCCACTGGCACAGCAAACCCCTGAGTTTACACGATGGTGGTTCTGAGGTTTGTGATACTTGTCAAACAGGTGTCCATCACTCGACACCGTTGGATATACAAGGGTCTCAATTGGGTCTGCTAAAAGCCAAACTAAGCCATACAGCAGTAAACCCTGACACGCCATCTTGGAATTACAATAATTGTGTAGATCCTGAAAAAACGTACTCGATCTCAGGTCTTGAAACATGCACATATCTGGAAATGGGTAAGTGTTGGTGGTTTGCACCCCGTACTGGGGAGATGGAATCTCGTCCAGGCGATATCGCTTATGAGTCCTTCAAAGAAGTTACTCGTACTAAACGGTTCACATCGATAACTAAACGCGGTGAACCAGAAGATGATGCTGAACAAGAGATGAGTGCAAACAAGGTGTTTGCTTCAAAACCCAAATTTGGTGCTTACGAAAACACTCACAATGATGCAGAGCAAAATAATACTATTGTTCCACATGATTTTGTAATCGCTACCCCAACATTAGAGGTTGGTGTAGATATGGACAATGTATCCGAAGTCATTACTCACAAAGCAATTCGCAACATCTCATCGTACAGGCAAAAAGTTGGAAGAGCAGGGCGTGAACCCGGTTCTGACGCTTTAGCAGTGACTTTGGCCTCACGGCGCGCTTCTGACTTTGGGCATTATCGTTCCATGAACCGTCTTGTTTCGGACAAAATATCTGACCCAGTTCCAGTTGCATCAAACAATTCAACAATCCTCAAACACCATACCTATGAAGCCGTGTTTGATTATCTTGCTCGAAGAGGAATAAATATCGAATCAATACCTAAAGTTCGTTATCCTAAAAACGATACCGAAATTCCCAACTGGGAAGCTGTGAATCAGACCTTAGTTGATGCTATTTCTCAATTGAACCAACCATCTTGCCTTACATACCTGCAATATTCAGTTCCCGAAGCCGATGATGAAATCCGAAACCGGGCACGTCAAGTAGTTATTGAGCAACTTCAAATTTTATTGGAACCATTCCCAGGGCTGGTGAGTAAGGAAGCCTCATTAATCCAGTGGTTGGCTCATTTCAAGCGTTCAAACTCCCGATTGAGAGATCAAGATGCGAATTCTGTTTATTGGCAATCGATTGAATTATGGGTCTCGAATGAGGCGCTAAGGCCAATCCCAGATGGCTTAGAGGAAGACCTCTTGACTCAAACACAGTCTCTCAGGGATAAAATCATCGAAGCATTGCCATGGAAGGATGTACGCGAACTCAAATTAATTTGTGAAAATATAAGCGTCTTGGTATCTGCAAACCCCCAAATTATTACTTTCGGTACAATCACTCCATACATCGATCTACTCACAGATGCAGACCCCATTCCACCTATTGTCCGTCAATTGAAGGAGCTCAGGCGATATTCCACATGGTATCTTTCAATAATTTTAGAAAAAGTTGAAACGTTCCTTAATTTCAGACCGTACATCACCCTTCCTAGTTATTTTACCAATCCCCATGAAACTTCGGTTGCCATTCGGGGTAATGGACAACAAGGTTCGTACTTTATTGAAAATGTCACGGGTAGTGAAGCTCTACGCTATCTGCAACCAGGGATGTTTACTCACCGAATTAGTAAAGGATCTCGGTATTTTATTGAACATTCGGGCAGGCTTGAGCAAATTGAAGAAGAAGGCCAAGTTTGGACTTATGACCTCGAAGAGGTAGATTTTGATTTTGAACGAATTGGGACCCTAGAGCTGAACCAAACAGCAAGAATTTCAAAACTATTGGATGTACAAATCCCAGAAATTCTGCCATTGGTCGTTCTAAAATCGTTGCATGTGAGTTCGCTCAATGGTTCAACAAGTGGACGGAATTTTGTCACATTGAGTCTCGAAGATAATACTGAAGGTCTTCTCGTTTTCTATGATGTCGAGTCTGGCGGCCCACAGGCCCCAAAGATTCTACCTAAAGCCCACGCAGTATCTTGGATGCTAACGGATTTGGAGGGTGGTGCTGAAGTCCAGACTTATCGACTTCAGAATGTTCTTTCAGAAGAGGGACGGCCGTCAACACTTGACGGAATCCGTCATCCGCTCATGTCTCACCTGTTCAGTTCTGTAAAGTTCAACAAGAATATACATGTCACCAAAGTTGGGCTTGGAGTTTCACGTTCCAATCTGGTGACCATACAACCTCAATCAAACGGGGAATTTACTGCTTACAGTGATATTTTCATTACCAACGGGCTGAGGTTCACACTGTCATCGAGGATTCGACAATTGGTAGCAGACCGATCCCAGAGTGCTGATGTTAAATTCTCTACTCAAACTTTGGACATGGTTGCGTATTGGATTCGTACACAGAAAGAACTTTTTGGCAACATCTCAAGTTACACAATTGATGCTTTTATTGATGTATTGGTCGAAAACGCTTGGATACAATCCAATCCTTCAAATGAAACAGAATCATTTCCTAAAACTGAAGTGGAGTTTTTCAATCTCCTCTTCAAGAGCGGAAATTCTACGAATGCTGAATCAATTCAAAGAAGGGCGACTCTCACTTCGATTACTAACGACAACATGAACCAGAATATTACTGAAGAACTTCAACTCATTAATTCGCTTTTCAGTCAAAATGCGGATGATTTAATTTCCAGTTTACAAGCAGTGAGATCAGAGTGGTACCGTGTTACTTTTACTAACACTCTTGGTGTATTACTCGCAGAATCAGTGGCGGAATTTGCAGGAGTTCAAGGAGATGCAGTCTCTTACACAGTGAACTTTGAAGATGACAATAATACTTGGTGTATTGATGTGATTGATAATGAAGCTGAAGGAAACGGATCCTGTGATCTTGCAAGAGAGTTCTTCCATATCCCTGCTGAAGTTCGTCACATGGCTCATTATTTTGGAGAACGCCACCTGCCATCTGAATCTTTCATAGAACTCTTGGAGAGAAAACTGGTGGTTTGTGACGAACATTTGCTTCACCAAGCAGCCACATGCGGTGTTCTTCCAACTGGCTTGCCCCACTGGCTTCAAAGAGACTTCACGGAATTGCGAAACCGCTTTTCTACATTGTGGCAGGAATTAGAGGTTTATTCGACGGATGAAGCCCGATTGCATCACATGCGTCGTTTCTCCATCCGAGAGCCCGACAATAGGGCTGATCAACTTGATCTTGAACTTGCACTCTATTTGTGTGCGAATGGATGCCCTGCATGTAATGGAGATGACATGGTAAATCAACTCCCCCCTCAACTGATTCGCTTCGCCACAAATAGAGGCTTACTCGACTCAATTATCGGCCAGTTTTCTGAATTAGATGGATATCAGTGCCTTGTTGAAAATTCAGAGCAAATCCATCAATCTCTTGGACTCCCTGTAGAACATATCGAAGAAATGTATCTACGAAGAAGCACTGATGATACTTATCAAACGGTTCGGTTCATTCAGAATCTTGGCGCTAGTATTGGATTTGACTTCCAACGCCACCAAGTAATTACGCCAATAATGGATCTAGTCGTTCGAACTCAAGAGGTGATCTGATGCCGACGGTATCCATCGCTCAACAGCGCGTTTTTTGGGCAATTCTTCACGAATCTGGCCGAATTATCGACACATCGGACGATCAGAATATCGTAATAATGGCTCCTTGGATTTCAGATTTGCCAATGGTTGAATGCGGGTGGGCACCATCGTCGTTAGAATCAATTTATCCAGAGTCAAACGGTCATATTGAATCTTTATCAGATGTTTTAATCCAATTGAGAAATATTGGGTATTCCATAACAGTCGTAACTTTGTCAACAGAGGGGAAGTGGTTGACGAGAGAACAAAACGGTTTTGCAGACGCTGAGCGAGATTTCTTTGATCTTCTAAGGCCGCACGATATACAATGCAGGGTTGTAGACGACTTACATGTAAAGATGCTACGAACTCCATTTGCTATAATGTCTGGATCGGCTAATTTTACTCGAAATGGATTGTTCGGTCGAACCAGAGAAAACATTCAAGTTGAACACATCACGCAGAGAACAGACTTTGATCAATTAGACAATATCGTGAATGATTTTATTCTTGCATCGAGGGATTACTTTACCCGTGCCCCTTCAATTTTGATGCGGCAACCTCGTGAAAGAAGGACGAGCGATCTTATTGAATCCGATGTGGGTTCAGACTATGAGGAAGTTTCCATCGTCGAAATCAGTGTTAGTGAGGGCGATTATCCACAAATGGTTCCCGAAGACTACCTTCCGCCAGGTTCTGAACTAAGGCCAGAACAACCCACAGCCGTTGCCTCTTTGCGAGCGAGGTTAGAACAGCATTGGCAACAAATTTGTACGTTTTCTCATGACTTGGTAGTTGACGAATTATCTGACAGTTTCACGAGTCAATATTTGACAAGTATGTTACAAGATCCAAATATTTCTGATACCGTCGAACAGATTATAAATTTCTTTGATGATCTCCCACCAGGTACTGTTGCTCGCATTCAAGAACGAACTTTACTAACCGAGCCGAACCCTTGGAACGAATTCCTGAGAGGTTTCAGACGCATGATAAAAGATATTCCGCGATTATTTACTTACATCGAAAACCAATCAATCGACATCCGTAGTTTGGGTCTAAGAGTGGATAGATCTCTGTCTAAGTTTGACAACATGAAGAGAGAATTAGGTGGCTCAATTTACTGA
>Ga0206677_10003241_pt1 | contig 13803 bp, 10 predicted proteins | sample M130m12015metaG_FD_155475 | JGI IMG/M metagenome (GOLD analysis project Ga0206677, IMG submission 155475) | Ammonia-oxidizing marine archaeal communities from Monterey Bay, California, United States - M1 30m 12015 | ecosystem: Environmental > Aquatic > Marine > Intertidal zone | place: USA... | reverse complement strand
TGAGTCTAATAACGCATCTCCTGAATTATCATACCCATCAATACTTGATTTCCCTCCAAAATCTGGAGTTGTTTTTGCTCCCATTAAACCCGGAGTGAATTTTGCCATTGTCTAGTTTTTATATTATATTATTTAAAAAATGATCCGCCAAAACCTGCTGCATTTCCTGCTGTACCCAAGTTTGTCAGACCTGCACCCATGGCTTTCATTCCGCCTGTTATCATTTGTCTAGATGCATTATTATTGTCCATAGTCATCTTAACTTTTTGATTATATGGATCTAATTCATTTAACTTAAACGCTTGATCTCTGAAGCCTGCTAAGTTTGATAACGCTTCGGACATTCCCTCACGTCTCGCTGATCTTTCTTGTGCTCCAGATACCCTGGCTTTCATTAAAGCATCTTGTGATTGTGCGTCTGCTGAAGCACCAACAGCCAACATATCTTCTAGTGAACCTGAAGATGACTGTACTCTATTTAAAGAGTTTGCTTTATCTGTATTAATGTTATTGACTAAATCTTGTTGCTCATCTAAACGAGCATTTACAAGGTTTCGTCTCATTTCAACATCTTGACCAACTTCCTTTGGTATCTCGTACTTTGGTCTTTGGGCTATAAGGTCATCGATTTCTCTTTGTCGTTTCTTTTTACCAAAAAGACCTTGACCCATCGATATTAATCCGCCTAGTGCTTGCGTTCCCGCACCAATCATTCCTGCTGTTAATCCTGCCATATTATTTATTTTTTAAGTTGTATGTCCTTTACTAGTTATAAACCCAATGTTAGAATGTTTAACCTCTAAGTCTTCTTGTCTAAAAGCCATAAACACCTTTATATATTGTCCTCTTAATTTTGTTCCTCTCATCAACCTGTCACCATATGTGGAGTTTTCACCTACATTCGGATCATTTGTATCCCCAAACATTTCTGAATAATAAGTGCCCTCTTTTCTAACATAATCATTAGTGTTTAGATCACTATTCATTGTCCAGTTATCAATTGTTTCAAATCTCGAAATTGTTGGACTTGCATTTCCTTCTACAGAATGTGTCATAAACACTTTAGGCTGAGATGGTTGTACATTCTCTACATACGATATTTGTGTAGGATATTTACCATTGTAAAAATAATTCTTATTATTGGAATCATCATGAATATATAACTGTCCCTTTACAAAGGAGGCAAAGGTTGTTTTATGTGTTGAAAAGTATTCTGGTGTAAATGAGTATCTGCTAACCCACCGTTTTGCTGCATCACTCCATGCAATTGTTGCTCTACTGCCTAATTTTACTTCCTCGGCAATTTCTTCAACTTTTTTAAATACTTTAACATTTGTTTCCCATGTGTAATTTCCTGCATTACTGTTTGAGTAATTAAAGGATATTTTTGGATTAGATCCATGAGCACTTGTGATTTTTAACTCGACTCCTGTATTAGAATATCCACTACCTAAATTATCTTGTGAATATATGTTTGTGTTATTATATCCTATTGTCACATCTAGATCAGTATTAGCAGTCACACCTTCTTCTGATTCTATTATTTTAAAAACAACTCCACCTCCAAACACGTCTCCAACTGAAACATTATCTGTTGTTGTTTGATGTCTAATTGCTCTTACTCTAAATTTGTGAGATTTGTTTCTTCCAAAATTTCCACCACCACCAGAGTTCGGATTAAAAGACATGCTTATAACAGACGTTGCACCGTAGTTTGGTAAAGTGCTTTCCCTTGAAGCCCAGTAATTTTTTACTACAGCAAATTCATGATCTTTTCTTAATTTAGAACCCCCTTGATTTTCAATTACAGGATCTAAAACAGACATTAAATTATATAAATTACCTAACTGTACGGGTGTTGGTAAATACCAATCATCATAAGTAACCCCGTCAACCGTTCTAGATATATCTGACGCAACTTGAGCAGCAGAAGATTCGTGTCCTTCTTGATTTATTATTTTATTTGTATTGTAACTACCATCAAACGTACTGGTTGCACCTGAAAAATGGTCAGCATTTGTGCCATTTCGTACATTACTCCAATGAATGTTTTCACTTTCAACAATGTAATACTCACTTGATACACCACCCAAAGGAACCGTTACACTATGAGGAGTACCTTCTTGAAGGTCAACAATATAAACTGTTTTATCAGTATTAGAAGGAACTTGATTACTAACATCAAAAACTATTTTTATTTCGTCTCCTGGGTTAAAGTCTGTATCTATAGTAAAATTGCTCATATTTTTTATTCTTGCTGATTTATATTAGATGATGGTTGTGATACGCTTCCACTTATACTTACAGGTGATGACTGACCAGTTGCATTTGAAATACCATCAAAATTGCTTACTTGAAAAGTTATAGTTCTGGATGACCCTAAAAAGTTCCCAGGAACATATACCTGAACAGAATCTACAGTTTGTAAATTTGTAAACGAAACGTCAACCTCTTCTGATTCTATAAGCATAGAACTTGTACTCATGGCTATATTTATCTGCCCTGATGCTGTACCTGTTGTATTGCTTTTACTAACGTCTATCTGAACGTAACCTCCATCACCTGAAACTGAGTTTGATTGTAGTGTGAACCCTCCAATTCCAAAGGAGGTGTCTTCTACTGTATAATTATAAACAGTTCCGTATGAAGTTCCAATATCATTTTTAGCGTATGCTCTCCAATAATATGTTGCACCTTCTGCTAACAATCCAGTACTAGCCTGAAATGAATAAGGGAAAGACGATATCGATGATTGTGATGCGGTGATAGTGGTTACCCCGGAACCACCAATTGTTGGTGTGTTATTAGATATACTATGAACAAACCCTCTTTGAGTTATACCATTTGTACCTGCTGTAGAACCTCCATTAGAAGTTATCGATCCATTGTAAACTCCTTGTTCCTTTTTATAAAGACCTGTAATTACAGTTGGTACTGTATTAGTTGATGACCCTGTTGACTGGCTATCTACAGGACTATATCTTGTCCCAAAATTTGATATTAAATATGTTTTAGAGAATACTATTGTATCGGAACTAAGACCTGTAATATTATGCGACATACTTGTTGTATCACCTGTTATTACTTGCTTGGTCACCCCAGATGCTCCAATAACTGGATTTGTATCCGTTGTAGAGTAGACAAAACCAAACTCAGTTGCAGTTTCTCTATTTAAAATTATTGATGAATTTAACTCTACACTGGTAGAAGTAATATTATCATAACTTACACTCGAAATAACTGCTTTTTTTAAGGGTCTTGAGTCCATGACAATACTGTCTATATCTTCAGTAATTCCCTGTATAACAATATTAAATGATCCAGGCTGATAACCGATTACTGTACCAGATTCCTGTATTTCTGTAGCAGATGTTACTATTCTACTCGATGCTATAGCACTACACACTCCTAAAGAACATTCCGTAAAGTTAGTAGCGTTGTTATTTGAATTACCAAACTGCCATGGAATACTTGAAGTACATGCAATTGTTGCAGAACCATTTGATAAAGCAATATCTTTCTCCTCAAACATTACAAAAGTTCCAGGAGATGCTCCTGTAACCCTTATTGGAGTATTACCATTAGTTTGAGATCCATATAAATAAGACGTATCGTTTTGATAATTAATAACATTTGACACTGTAACATCTCCAGTATTAATTTGTATTTCTCTTGTTAATTGAATTTGAATAATACTTACATCACCAAACACGTTTGATATTGTAAACGATCCTGTTCCTGCTAAAAACTCACCATCTGAGTTTGTGCTAAAACCTCCACTACTAGCGTTTACTACTGAAATTGTAGACCCAGACGGTGATGTAACTACATTAGACGGTATTGTAAATGTGTAGGGACTAGTAAAGTTAAATGTACCTACACCATCTATAACCGTCATCTCATCTATTATACTCCATGGTTTATTGATTGAAACAGAAACTACTTTAGACGTAGGCTGCTCACCTGTGTTCGTAATTTCTATAATAGGTTCATCTGAATAGTAAGGATCTTCTTGCAACACTACAACTGATTCACCTGTTTTAGGTAAACTTAAAATGTACTCTGAGTTATAATCATCGTAAGTTCCTATAACAAAACTATTTAAACTATCTGAAGTAATAATGTCAGACTTATCCTTAAAGTAAGTTTTCATTTTTACATCTCCAATCGCTGTTAAGCCATTAGCGTCATATTTAATTACGGTTTGGTTTTTTAAATCAAACCAGTAAGCACTTCCCTCATTGACAGCAACTGACTCAGGGTGCTTAGTACCGTAAGATCCTTTTAAAGTATTTATTGTACCTATAACACCTGATGAAACTGCTAAAAATTGTCCACCACTTGAGGACTGTTGTAGTTGCTGTTCACCTAAGTAAATACTAGATGTTTCGTTTTCTGATATGGCTAACATTACTGTACCAGTTGACTGAGTTTTGCTAGTAACCTTTAATGTCCTTAACGGTCCTGTTGCATCGTCTAATCTCTTCTCATCTAAAGCACTGAACTTAGATAAACCATTTATTTTACTTCCTGGTATTTTTGTTTCGCTGAACACGATACCAGTAGTTTTTATTTGACTACTAACCTCTGAAGGCACTAGATTTGGCTTACCTGTTATTTGAATCCAGTTAAGGAAATAATCAGTACTAGGATTCATAGACTCTGCTGCATATGAATACTCATCAGGTAGATCAACTAGAATATCATTTGTAGTATCTACCTTTGCCTCAGCGTCAGTGTTTTGAGTTAAATCAGATTTTACAATCATATTAACTAAAGTTCCATCAGATTGGCTTACTTGAGTTGGGGTATTGTTATTAAACTCCGAGTCAAGTATGTACATTTTATTCTTGCCATTATCTCCTGTCGCATCAATTGTGCTTCGTCTAAAAAATATATGACCATCATTATGTACAGCACAAATTTTTTCTCCAAAATCACTTTCCCAAAAAAGTTCTTCTATTGTTGCATAATTTTTTGTTACTTCAGATTGTTCCATCGTTACGGTCCACTCATGATGTTCATCACCTCCCGCTAACCATGTTTTATCTTGATACTCTTTATGATGTACTTTTACTTTACTCCCTGCTTGTATAACACCATTTGGCGGGGATAAATAATGTGAGTATGTTTTACTGTTTACATTACCCAACCCTGCTCCAGAGGTTTTACAATTAATAGCCCATTTATCATTTAAAGTGTGACCCGTTGTTGAATTAAACTGTACAGTTACTCCGTCTGATAAAGTTTGTACACCTCCTGTAATAGTAGTTGTATTACCCCATGCATGATTTATCATTCTTTGATCCGCTTGTCTTTTTCTCCATTGAAATTGATCAGCAGAACCAGAAGTTGATGTTATTTTTATTTCAAATCTAAGATCTTTATTTGTGTAAGTAAAATTACCTAATCCTGTGTTAGCACTTAAGTCATTTAAACCAACTCCATGGTAATATGGAAACCCTATGTACGCTGAATGTCCTGCAAAAGGATCATTATATTTATTCTCGGATCTCGCTGATGCAGAAAAGAAATGAGGCTCTAAATCTGAAGTATCAGCCTCTAAAGATCTTAAATACACATCACCAATTAAATCTCCCGACATGTTGGATAAAGTTGGTTGATTATCTTCTTCTCTTATTATTCTACCATTAAAACATTCGTAATAAAATTCGTTTGGTTGTATTTTATGTGGGCTGTATATCTCATACACAACAGTGTGATCAATATTAGCCAATGAGGTTTGACCTAAATAATTTTCATCATTTAAATTAACTAAGTTTGTTTTTACATATTTACCCTCTTGCCCTATTATTGCAAATTCAGATACTTTATTAGATGTTATAAGTTTTATACGGTCACCCTCTTGATAACTATAACCCTGTTTGTATGATGTCAAATCTCCGAGACCAATCGCAACACCCTCATGATTAGTAGAAAAAGAAATAAACTCATTATCTGAAAAAGTTCCACTTGGTGTACCTGATAAAGCCTGGATGTCATTAGTGTCGTTTACAGGATATTTTTTCTCAACATTTACAGAGAATCCTCCGTTAGAGTCTGTTTCAAAATATCTTATCTTATCTGAAAGATTAGAAATAGTAAAATCTTTAGTTAAATTTTTAGTTCTTACTATAGCATAGTATTCTGCCCAGTCCGGGATTTTATTTTTCAGAGACTCATTTATATTAAACCTTATTACAGAATTATAATTACTTAAATTAAGACTACGCTCAGGTGTTATGACTTTTAAACTATCATCAGTTAATACTCCACCTGTTCTTCCTGCAAAATCATAAAAAGCAATACCTATTTGATACGCTGAAGAGTGAGCAAAACCAACTTTACCTCCCTTATTTCTATCATCTTGAGAAAAACTATTGCTAAAGTTTTGATTTATTATTTCTAAACTTATATCGCTTGAGTCTATTTGTTTTGGATTTAACCTTCCTTCTTTAATGTTTCCTAAAAACAATCTGTTTCTGGCTATACTTAATGCTTCTGCCTCATAAGGAACTGTATCGTACAACTTAACTGAGTTAGAGTCGTCAACAGAAAAACCTAAAACGTCATTGTAAAAGTCTGCTGTAATAACACCCTCTGTACTTGCTTTTTGTCCTTGAAACTCAGTAGCATGTGAAACGCTATCGAATTCTTTCCAAATAAAATATGACGTGTCTTTATCAAACTTAACAGCAAATTGTATTTTATGAACATCTTGAGATATACCATTTGAATTTGCTTCATAAAATGGAAAGTCAACTTTAATTTTCTTTGATAATTTATGATTTACATCGTCCATATCCTGGTTAGGATAATGGTGAGATGTTGGTGAAAAAACACTAGTCTCACCGTCTTTATATACATATCTGTATGCAAAAGTATGTGCCCTAGATTTTAAGAACGTGGTGTCTCTCGTGCTATCCTCTTGAACTGTTGTTTTTAGAGGTAACATTGGAGGTTTACGAATCAAAGTAACTACAGACTTTTTTATAGGATGTACATATGGATCTGATCCGGTTTGATAACCTAAATAGTTTTTTGCAATACCTCTCTCTACATTTATTCTAAATGGTTCCCTTTCTTCAACACCTGTCCAGTACAGTATATCATCTATGTATGCTATTCCTGTTATTGGCTTGTCTTTGTTAAAATTTAAATTATAACTAGGTTCTAAGTCATTATCATTTAAGACTAGATATATGTTTTCAGACTCAGGCTTATAACAATATATAGCAGACACTGAAGTGACAGTGTTGATTAAAAAATAAAATATATTGTTTGTGGTTGGATCTTCATACGAGCCTACTACCTTTGTATCTTGATTTACTTGATAATTTGGTATTTTAGTTGTACCGTTTACATTAGAAAGCGAGCCGGATTTACCTTCTGAAGATGATATTACTCTTGCGTTTAATGCATCTAAATTATCTTGACCAGTATGGGCAAAATTAGAGTCATCAGTATTTAAACCTGCTATAAATGTTTTCTTTGTATTCTCCATTCTTAAGATTTGACAGCAGCATATGTATGAGATCTTAAAGATTTAAGAACATCATCCATCGACAACTGATAATTTCTACTTCTATATCTTTTATGAGAGTGTATCCACTCCTCTTTTGCCATCAATTTCTGGTTCATTGGGATTGTTCTATCGTGTTCCGCAAATCGCCACAAAATATATCTCTCTACAGCCTCAGCAGCATATGCAGGCATAGTTGTAGCATCTGAACTTGTCCCAGAAAAACCTGTTGTTATGTAATCAACAACAATTTCTTTTGCTTTATATAAAGAAGGGTCTAACATTATTTTATTTCTTTCTGGTATAACCATAAAAGAATTTTTATAAGTTGGTTTATGTCCAAAATGTCTACCCACATGCTCGCCTTGATCATTTGAGTTTGTATCGTTACTCTCAGAAAATATTAAACCTTGATCTGTTTCCACATCAGGGTAAGGTATTTGATTACCATCAGTATCAAAATTCATTAACCTATTGTAAGAATCCTTTTCTGTAAGTTTTACTACAAACTGTCCTTTTTCCCATCCAACTCTAACGTAATCCACAAAGTCATCTGGCAAGGTTATCTCTCTGTTTTCATCTACAGTTAATCTTGTAGATTTTATTTTATAAGGTGAATCGTAACCAATTTCTTTTACTGCCTTTAATGCATAGTGTAAGTAATGCATGTAATAATGTATAGGTCTTCCTGTGGTCAATAAAGCAGAGCGTACTATCTCATTTACTGTGTATATTTTCATATCTGACTATTTGAATCTGATACTTTATCTACTACTTTAGGTAGAGCACCAATTATTGTTAAAACTTCTTTTACTACTGCTTCCTCCATTTCAACAGGTATCTGCAAATAATCATACTCGCCTTGTATAGTTGGATCAACTATTAATAATTGTATTCTTACTTTTGACTCGTTGTAAGGACTTTCTGTAATATCTGTTAAAAAATTTATTACATTTCCCTCTACCCAATAACCAACTTGTGTCTCTAAAAACTTTAATTGATCTTGAGACGACACTAAAGATTGTTGACCTGTTTGCAATGGAATATATTCGTCTGCACCACTAGGGCTTGAAACCGACCATACACCTATATTTCTAGGTAGAGATATCGGGAAAACAGGCAAGAAAGCATGTACATATGAATTATGAGACGTGTTGCTTGTTAAGTCTACAAAATAAGTTGTAATTAAAGTGTGTGGAGGAAACATCTCTCCTGACTGCATATTAACCGCCAAGTGTTCTGTTTTTAGTAATCTATTAATTACTTGACCCACCAAAAGATTTATATCGTCTCTTGATATTTCTTTTTCATCATTAGTACTACCGCCTGAGTATAACCTTAATATTTGATCTGTTAATTTTCCTTTCGTTATCATAGTCCTGTTTGATTTTTACCTTCTGTGTACTGAATAACATTAACATCTTCTAGGTGAACACCTAAAAAGTTTAAGGCTTTGTTTATAACATCATTTATACAATCTTCTGCCCAATTTAACTCTACACTTCCTGGCAACGTATATGTTGCACCTGCGGCAACTGATGTGCCATCTGGTAATGTTAATGCGGAAGAGGCTGTAAAAGTTGCACTTGAGGCTGCTGCATTATGAACAATCTTTCTACCATCAACTACATGACTAAACAAAGGTTTAATCGGTCTAGATAAATACATAATGTATCCTGAGTGTTGAACTTCAGGAAATAATTGAATCTTATTTCCAGAGTCTCCTAAGATACCTATAGGTGATGTTGTAGAAGGTGCAGCAACTTGAGATACTAATCTATCTGCTAACTGATCTTCACTAACAACTTTAACAGGTTTTGCAAAAGTTCTATTTGTTGTAGATGATGTATAGGCTACAGTGCCATCTGTAACAACATAAGAATTATTTGGTGTATTGTTTAAGGTCCCAACAACATATACACCTAGTAGGTGTAAATATTCTGTAAGCCCAGTAAAGTTTATTATTCCTGTTGAGTCGCTTGTAAACTGCTCTCTTTTCTTAAAATACCTTAAGTCATCAGAAATCTTCTGTGTCTGACCATAGGCAATAGGCGGAATAGGTCTACCGGGTTGATGTTGTTTAGGGTTACTATACAACTCCATAAACTTAGACATCTGACCTCTGTCAATAGCAGCGTCAATATCTTTATGTGATACATACCCGGTAGTCTCTTTATTTAGAATAAAGACTATATAATCATGAATCTCCTTTATTGTCATCTTGCTCTACATTTTCAGTAGCGGGTTCGATGATTTTACCTGTTTGGATATCAATAGTAACTTCTCCATAAGACTCTTTAAGTCTATCTTGAATTTCTTTTTGCTTTGCACTCGCCTCATTCCAAGAAGCAAGTAACGCTTCCTTTCTTTGATCATACGACTGCTTCGCAATTACTAAATCACCCAGTGCAGATTTAATCTCAAATTGCTTCTGGTTATTCTCTTGAACTTCTTTAAGTTCACTTTTTTTAATTGTTGCCATAATTGTATATATAATTTATGTTTGTTCATACAAATAAAGAGAAATAATATAGAGTAGTTGTATTTTTTTACTGTTCAGTTTTTAAGAGAAAATGAATGTTTTTTCGTGACCTAATTTTACAGACAAATCAAAGTTGATATCGTAGCCTGCTGCCTTTATTTTTCTAAAGAAAACAACGTCTTCTCCGTAGTTTTTATCAGCCTTATCATCAAACCATAGTGGCGGTGTAAGTTTAGCGAAAACTTCTTTCTTTATTAGACACCAACCTAGTCCACCAAAGTCGCCCTGAACCATTTGATCTTTATGATTTTCTACATATTCATCATTAATCCAGTTACCACCTCCTCCTTCAGAAGGTACTAGACCGTCATCCCCACCAACCCATGCTGACCAAGAGTCATCTGGTTTAATCCTATAGATACCTGAAACAACAGGAACATTCCTTGATAATAGGTTCTCTAAATCTTTAGGATGAAAGGTCATGTCAGAGTCAATAAGCAACATATAATCAAATTCAAATTTACCGTTAAAAGGCTGTGCTGAGTTATGAGATGTACCCATAACCTTGTCTCTTGATGTTTGTATAAGTGAACTGTAATCAATATTAGATGTAAACACATAACCGTTGTTTACTATCCACATAATTAGGTTTGTCCAAGAATTTAAAAAATTATTTGAAAATCTATTTCCTGGACATGCGATAAAAATTCTAGGTTTGTTTTGATCCCCGCAATCTACACAGGGTGCTTCATTGTTTTCTTTCATTGTTGTTTGTTTTAATTAATAATTATTATTCGAGTGGATCAAAGTAAGTGTTTTCGATATTTCCTGTGGCATGATAAGCGTTGTAAAATGCAATAATGGTAAATTGATTACCCCCTGGATATCCATTAAAACTAAAAGTTGATGTTGGGTAAGCACCACATCTCCAACCAGTTCCTCCAAAAGCAACTTCACTTCCTGCACTACTATTTGTTTGATATATTGTGTTTCCTATAGCCCAAGCACTACCTGCACATTGATGAATGTAAGCAGTACTCCAAGAAGAACTATTATATCTTTGAGAATAACCATTACTCCAAGCACTTTGGGCAGAACTCCATTGATAGGCTGTTGAAGAACCACTTCCTAACAACGGTACAGCATACATTGTCCCATTATAACTACATACAGTTCCATATAAATACAAGTTTGATATGCTTAAATTAGCAGACCCTCCTGTTGCACAGTTGAGTGGTTCGGGATCAGCAGTTAAAATAACTAGTAACTCATCATCATCATCAATAACTCCTGAAAAAGTTGTATAACCTTGAGTAGATTTTTCATGAACTTTCGTATAATTATCTAAAATGTATGCAAAATTACTTGACTGCGTCCCTTTCCATACCTCTAAAGTTGCACAAACTAAACTTTGACTAAAAAGACGTATGTTATAATTTTTAGTTGAACCAGTAATATTTCTATACCTTACAAACCTACTATCATATTGAGGTTGCGGGTTACCGCTTGGACCTACCTGACCAGAATTTGCTGTTATTGCGTTAGACGAACTACATCCAGTAGTGTTATATTGATTTGAACCAACAAAATTAGTACTTATAACCTCAATACAATCACCAGAAACTGCTGCCGAAGCATCGTGATCATAACCGAACCACTCACTCATAGCGTGAGGTGCAACCGAGTCTGGTTTATTTGCAGAATTTGTATTAGTAGCATCATAATCTTCACCATTAACAGTAGTTGCACCACCCAAAGTAATATCTTTTAGACTATACGGACGGTAACTTGTGTCCACATCAGTATAGTCATTTTCCAACTTTTCTGCTGCTAAAGCAGAAATATTTAAGGTTCCACTGCTAGGTACTGCCATTTATTCTTCTGTTTGAGCGTTCTGAGCGTCTATTTCTTGTTGACCTGGAGGTAATTCTTCCCAAGGCATTTTTTCTGGTTTCACATATTTAGGTGTTTCAATATCTTTAATTTTATCATCAAGTATTTTATATATTTCTGATTCTTCCGCTTCAGAATGCCAACACCAACCTTGTGCCATTTCATACGTCACATCACTATAACTTGTAAATCCATCTTTATCAGGATCCTCCATGTGTTTTGTGTGCCTGTAATTTACAACAGTTCCATGTTCTGAAGTTCCCTCATATCGAAAATCAATTGCTGTCACAACATCAACTAATTGATCTTCTGTTCCTATATTTTGGACAGGCTGTATATATAATTGATCTATTAATAATAAGTAAGTATTTGCCATAATTTCTATTTTTTACAGTTACAGGCTCTTTTATTAGATACAGCCATTTGTGATTTTAATTCATCTATTTGTTTTTGTTGCTCTTTCATAGCCTCTAGTAATACAGGTATAAGCCCTTGATATCTAAGAGAAAGATTACCGTCTTCGTTTTCTTTTACAAGTTCGGGTATGACCTTTTGTACATCTTGTGCTATAAAACCAATGTCTTCTTTTATGTCTAAAATCTCACTGTTTTCTTTCCAATCAAAAGAAACACCTTCAAGATCCATTACTTTACCTAGAGCGTTCTCAATAGGTTTTACATTTTCTTTATACTTCGCATCAGATGGAGAACCATATGCTATAACATCACCACTAACAGTTAAAGTTCCTGTAGAACTTATTGAAAGTTTATTTGCTATAGTTTCTGAACCATTATTTGCATTAGAGCCAGTACCTATATAAAAACTACTAGAAGAACCACCACCACCCGCTTGGAACCTCCAAGGATAACTAGCAGCACCCGCACCAGTTGGTCTGTAGAACATTATTCTAGGGTTTTGGTCTGTAGTAGCAGGTAATCTCACTTCTGAATTAGCAAAATTAGAATCTAAAGCAAATTTTGCAGAGCCAGTAAATGTGTAAGTTCCAGAAGCAGTGTCATTTGCATCACTTCTTATAAATGAAGATGCATGCAATCCATCTACCTTATCTGCGTCAAGATTACCTCCACTACCTAAAGTAAAATTATGTGAAGTCCATACATTTGTCCATGGATTCCAACCTTGACAACAATCTCTTAAAGATCTAATTTTTAATGGTGTGGTTGATGAACTAACCCAATCAATAGAAAGTTCGAAACCTTGACTACTAGTTGACATAAACTGTGCTGTAGTGTCATATGTGTGAGGTCTGTCTGTTCCTGTATTATAACCTTCATAAATAGTAAGACCCATCCCAAAGTTATCTCTATAGTCGCCACTTGTACCACCGCTTGCAATATAATCTTGATTATTTAAAACCCTTACGAGTTGAGAACCTGAAGGTATTGTAGGTGCACCTGTCAAGTTAGTGTAAGCCATAGTACCTAACTCAGTATAAGTAGGTTTATGACCTTCAGAATATAATGCATGACCATTATGCTTTAAATGACTACTCGCATGAGTAGAAAAAGCAATACCATCATTAGAGTCATTCATTGAACTAATTAATAACACAGATCCTGTGTGTCCACCTTGATTAGTATCGTGTTTAATGAAGGCATTGTCACTATTGTCTGTAGTTCCTTCTTTATCCCAACCAGTCCAAAAAATACCATAATCTGCACTAGCAGTTTGTGATGTATGTGTAAATTCTAGATTACCATTAAGCATAGCACCATCTTCATTCATGCTGAAGACTTTTTTATCCATTAAATGGAAAGCAATACCGTTTACAGCATCTTGCCCATCAATATCACCAATATCTATCTGACCTCCTGAACCCTCTATAAAAGCATTTTCAAATATCTCTATACGGTTTTCATCAAGGACAATGTCACCATTCATAGTA
>Ga0206677_10003232_pt1 | contig 13831 bp, 15 predicted proteins | sample M130m12015metaG_FD_155475 | JGI IMG/M metagenome (GOLD analysis project Ga0206677, IMG submission 155475) | Ammonia-oxidizing marine archaeal communities from Monterey Bay, California, United States - M1 30m 12015 | ecosystem: Environmental > Aquatic > Marine > Intertidal zone | place: USA... | reverse complement strand
TATTTTCAATTCCAATACCTGTTTTTGCACTTGCAGGAATAATATCTTCATCTGCACAGTCAATTAAATCAATAATTTGATCTTTTACCACTTCAGGCTCTGCAGAAGGTAAATCAATTTTATTGAGCACAGGAATTATTTCTAAATCATGTTCCAAAGCCAAATATAAATTTGAAATTGTTTGCGCTTGAATCCCTTGTGCAGCATCAACAATTAAAAGTGCACCTTCACAAGCGGCAATTGATCTTGATACTTCATAAGAGAAATCAACATGCCCAGGAGTGTCAATTAAATTAAGGATATACTCTTCATCTTTATGCGTATATTCCATCTGTATTGCATGACTTTTAATGGTGATTCCTCTTTCTTTTTCAAGGTCCATATTATCTAAAAGTTGAGACTCAGCTTCTCTCTCAGTAACTGCCCCAGTGAATTCTAATAATCTATCAGCCAAAGTTGATTTACCATGGTCAATATGTGCAATAATGCAAAAATTTCTGATTTTTTTCATGAGATGCGAAAATACATTTTTTCACTCAAATACAAGCATGTATTTTTATTCAGATATTTTTCTATATTTGTTATCCGAAAAGTAAAAAATAATGAGTAAAGTTACTATCAGAAGAAGAAGGCATTTCCTTAAAGCAATAAGTTGGAATTTATTAGCAATGACAACAACATTTTTTGTGTTATCATACTTGCCACCTTATTTTGGTTTTGAACCTCTTGATAAGAGTCAAGTTGGCTGGTTAGTGATATTAGATAGAGTTGCAAAACTTATCTTTTATTACTTTCATGAAAGAACTTGGTTTGCATCTAATTGGGGGATTATTAAACCGCCAAAAGATTAAATTATCTCATCATCTTTCTTTAAGATGTAGTTGATTTTAATTTTATTTTCTTCACGAAATTTTTCTTCCATTTCTTCATCAATTTCCCATTGGTATTTCTTGCGTTTTGGTCCTTCATTTTTGTAGAATAGCGCAACAATAATTCCTGCAACAAAACCTGCTAAATGCCCTTCCCATGATACAGCTTCTTTTGTTGGGAGTATCGCCCAAATCATTGAGCCATATAAAAAGATAATCACGAATGATACTGCAGATAATCTTGGATTTTTTCGAATGATTCCACTTACTAAAATAAAGGATGCAAGCGCATAAATTATTCCACTTGCACCAATATGGAATGATGGCCTTCCAATTATCCAAAGCCAAAACCCTGAAATGAAAAATAGCCATAAAAATATTCTTGTTGCAATCTTTCTATAGAATGAAAAAAGCATTCCTCCTAATATAAGTACAGGATAACTATTGTTTAACAAGTGAGTAAAATCTTTATGGATAAATGGTGAAAAAAGAATCCCCTTAAGTCCGCTAAGAGTTTGAGGAGAAACGCCAAATTTTACAAATGAAAAGTTAAAATTTACCTCAATGATTTTAACCAACCACATTGTAAGTAAAAATAAAAATGGCACAAATAAACTACTATAAGGTTCCTCTTTATCTGATTTATTCATCTGAAAATTTTGAAGAGTAAAAGTAAACAATTAATGCTTATAAATTGTATTTTTACAACAGATGAAAGAAGAAAAAAAATTATTTTTATTGGATGCTTTTGCTCTTATATACAGAGCCTATTTTGCTTTTGTAAAAAATCCTAGAATTAACTCCAAAGGTTTAGATACCTCTGCAGTTTTCGGTTTTGTAAATACTTTAAATGAAGTGATACGAAAGGAAAAACCAACTCATATTGCAGTTGTTTTTGATAGGCCAACTCCTACTCTTAGGCACATAGAATATCCAGAATATAAAGCTCATAGAGAAGCAATGCCTGATGGATTGCGTGATGCTTTGCCCTACATTGACAAGTTGTTGGAGGCATTTAATATTCCTAAACTGTATAAAGATGGTTTTGAGGCTGATGATGTGATTGGAACTTTGGCAAAAAAAGCTGAAAAGGAAGGATTTCAAACTTATATGATGACTTCCGATAAGGACTTTGCTCAACTAGTATCTAAAAATATATTTATGTATAGGCCAGGCAATAAATGGCAACCCACTGCAATTTGGGGTATCCCTGAGGTCCTTGAAAAATTTGATATTCAAAGAGTTGATCAGGTAATTGACTACTTAGGGATGATGGGAGATGCATCTGATAATATCCCTGGAATACCTGGGGTTGGGAAAAAGACAGCACAAAATTTTATTAAAGAGTACGGTTCAATGGAAGGCCTTTTTGAGAATACTGCTGACTTAAAAGGGAAGATGAAAGAGAAAGTTGAATCAGCAAAAGAAATTGGATTGCTTTGTAAAAAGTTAGCTACCATAATTACAGATGTCCCAATTGAATTAGATGAAAAATCATTGATTATTTCTCCTAGAAATGAAGAAAAGATAAGAGAACTTTTTGATGAGTTAGAATTTAAAACGCTTTTACAAAGGGTGCTTGCCTCCAATTCTTCTACTACAGTTCCCAAGAAAGAAATTATTATTAAAAAGAAAGAAATAACTCCAACTTCTCAATTTGATTTATTTGCAGATCCAATTGTGCAGCAGAAAACAGAAACTCCAAAAAGCAATTTTAAATTAGCCACTAAGGATATTTTAAATAAAATTGTTGATGATATTGAAAATAATAAAAAGTTTTCTTTCAGCATTATTACAGATACAAATGATGCTTTAACTACAAATTTAGCAGGAGTTTCGTGCAGTTATACTGATGATAATGGATACTATATTCCATTTTCAGAGCAGAATATTAAGTATTTAAAATCAATTTTTGAAAATGTGGAAACCACTAAAATTGGATATGATTTAAAATTTGCAATTAAGGTTTTAAGTAATCATAATATAAATTTAAAGGGCGTGTTTTTTGATGTGCAAATTGCTCATTATTTATTGCAACCTGATATGCGACATTCCTTAGATATTATTGCAGATAATTATTTAAATGTAATAATGATTGAAGAACAATCTATTACAGGAAAAGGAAAAACAAAAAGCTTACTTTCTGAAATTAATAGCGATAATATATGTGATTTTGCAATTGAAAAATCATCAGTAATATTTAAGCTTGCTCCTATTTTTGAAAAAGAAATGAAGGAAGTTGAGGTTTTTGATTTATTTGAAAAAATTGAAATCCCTTTAACTAAAGTTCTTGCTAAAATGGAATTAGAAGGAATAGCTTTAGATGTTGAAATGCTACAGAATTATAGCACACAATTAACATTTGAACTTCAATTGCTTGAGAATAAAATTCATCAGTTGGCTGATGAAGAGTTTAATATCTCTTCTCCAAAACAAATGGGAGAAATTCTTTTTGAAAAATTGGAGCTCAGTAAAAAACCTAAAAAAACAAAATCAGGACAATACTCTACTTCTGAAGAAACTTTACTAAAATTAAAAGATACTCACCCAATTATTGACGAAATTCTGACTTTTAGAGGCATTAAAAAACTCCTTTCAACTTATGTTGATGCATTGCCAGAATTGCTTAATAATGAAACCAAAAGAATTCATACTACTTTTAATCAGTCTGTAGCTTCAACTGGAAGATTGTCATCAGTAAATCCAAACATACAAAACATCCCTATTAGAACAAAAAGAGGGATGAAAGTCCGTAAGGCATTTATCCCTAAAGATGAAAATTATACTTTAATGGCTGCTGATTATTCTCAAATTGAATTGAGGATTATGGCATCATTAAGTAAGGATGAGGGGATGCTTACCGCTTTTAATAATGGTGTTGATATTCATTCTGCTACTGCTGCAAAAGTTTTTAAAGTAGATGTAAAAGAAGTTGATAGAAATATGCGTTCCCAAGCAAAATCCGTAAATTTTGGAATTATTTATGGGATTTCAGCATTTGGACTTTCCCAGAATATTGGTGTAAGCAGAACTGAAGCAAAAGCAATAATTGACAACTATTTTGAGGAGTTTCCAAAAGTAAAAGAGTATATGGATTGGTCAATAGAGCAAGCTCGTGGGAAAGAATATATTGAAACCATAATGGGTAGAAGAAGGTACTTAAAAGATATAAATGCTAGAAATGGAATGATAAGAGCTATGGCTGAAAGAAATGCTATAAATGCGCCTATTCAAGGTTCAGCTGCTGATATTATAAAAATTGCAATGATTAATATTCAGCAAGCAATTGAGCAAAGAGAGATGAAATCAAAAATGTTGTTGCAAGTACATGATGAGCTTGTGTTTGACATGCATAATTCTGAATCTTCAGAATTAAAAACCCTTGTAAAAGAGAAGATGGTACAAGCAGTTAGTTTGCAAGTTCCTTTAATTGTTGATATTGGAGAAGGATTAAATTGGTTAGAAGCTCACTAAATCTACTTCTTTTTAAAAAGTAAGTATAAAGCCACTATTGCAATCACCCCAATAAAAGCAGAACCCGCCTCTTGAATGTTGCCAACAGGATCCCATCCTACTAAGCTCTCGCCTAATAATAATTGAACTATCACACCAATACACAGAATGGACAATGCTAAAGATATAGCTCCAATTATTTTTTCTTGTAGTGATTTAAAAAATTCAGTCATAATGATTTTTGAGTTTAATAAAATAGCCCCACTAATGTAGGGCTATTTTTATTAGTTTATCAAAGGTATATTATTTACCTGAGATTAAGCTCCAAACGATCAAGATACCGATCAATCCTACAAATCCTTCAGCAGCTAATCCATTAATAACACCTACAATGTTACCAATAACATCTAATCCCATGAAGCCATCTGCTCCAAAAAGGAAAGTTACTGTAATTGCAAGACCTAATACGGTCATAATTAATCCCATTAGTCCTTTAAAGAACCCGTTCATGTACTTAAATACTGCATCCATAATATAAAATAATTTGGTTAATACTGATGCCAAACTTAGAACTTAAATTGCTTCAAACTAAAAATTGGCAAGAAAATCTTTCATTTAATGATTTTTCTAAATACATCTATCTTGACTAAATATCATTTTATTAACATGCTAGTAATCAGTTGTATATGTGTAATAAATTGATAATCAATAATATAAAAATAACACCTTTATAAACACGAAAATGTTAAGAATTGATTAAGCCTGTAAGTGGTTGATATTCATTGATAAAGGATTAAATATGACTAATATGGATGCTAAATTGACTATTTTATACTAACATTTCTAATTGATAGTATATTTTGCTTAAATTTATTGCTATTTTGGATAATATGTAACAACTTTTGGGCTACTATTTTGGTGCTTTCTAGCTCATTTTGGATGTAATAGTCTGTAAATTTGCTTAAAAGTGGGAAGTTTTTTGGATCAGAATTCCTTATTTCTGACTGCATATTGGTATCTACTATCCCTGGATGAACAGAGAAAACGGTTAGATTTTTATAATTTTCCTCTGCAATTACCCTTGTTAACATATCCAGTGAAGCCTTAGTGGCGCAATAAGTACTCCAAGAATGAATAGGGCTGTTGCCTGCCCCAGAACCAATATTTATCAATAGCTTTTTATCCTCAGGATAAGTAGTAATGAATTTCTTACATAGTATAGTAGGGGCAACTAAGTTAAGGTAATATTCCTGAATGATATCGCTCGTTTCTTTTTTATCAAAAGGGACAATGGCACCAATGGTAGCTGCATTATTTATAAGTAAAATATCTTGCTGGCTCTCCTTTGGAAATTGTAATTGCTTAACAGCATCCAAATTACTCAGGTCAATTTTGGTAAAGGTAAAGTTAGGATGCTGAATTTTATTGGTACGGGAATATCCATATACAAGATAACCCTGATTTAATAGTAATTCAGCTGTAGCCTTACCTATACCACCACCTGTACCTGTTATGAGTGCAACTTTTTGCACTTATATTTTTGCTAGGGCTTGTTCCAAGTCAGCAACTAAGTCCTCAATATCTTCAATACCTACTGATAAACGGATTAAAGAATCCACCACACCTGTTTTTTCTCTTTCTTCTTCCGGAATTGCAGCATGTGTCATACTTGCAGGATGTCCGCATAAGGACTCTACTCCTCCTAAACTTTCAGCTAAAGTAAAGTAGTGTGTGTTAGAAACGACAGTTACGGCATCTGCTAGTTTGTTTCCTTTTAGGTTAAAGGATACCATTCCTCCAAAGTCATCCATTTGTTTTTTAGCAATTTCATGATTTGGGTGCGATTCAGAGCCTGGCCAGTATACCTCACCAACCTTAGGATGGCCTTCTAAGAAGCGTGCAATTACTTTTCCATTTTCGCAATGTCTTTGCATTCTTAGGTGTAAGGTTTTAATTCCTCTTAATACTAAGAAAGAATCCATAGGGCCTGGAACAGCACCACAAGAGTTTTGAATAAAGTATAATCTTTCTGCTAAAGCTTCATCCTTACAGATTGCAGCTCCCATCACCACATCAGAATGACCACCCATATATTTAGTAAGTGAGTGCATAATGATATCAGCCCCTAAATCCAAAGGTCTTTGTAAGTAAGGAGTAGCAAAGGTATTGTCTACTACAAAAATAAGGTCGTGCTTTTTTGAGATGGCTCCTAAACTTTCAATATCAATAATGTTTAGCATTGGGTTAGTTGGTGTTTCTGCCCAAATCATTTTAGTGTTCTCATTAATATAAGACTCAACTCTATCCATATTATTCATCCCTATGAAATGGAACTTAATACCATAGAATTCAAATATCTTAGTGAAGATACGATAAGTACCTCCGTACAAGTCGTTAGTTGAAATTACCTCATCACCAGGGGATAGTAATTTGATGATTGCATCAATTGCTCCAAGTCCACTTCCGAAACATAAACCATGGGTACCGTTTTCCAAAGCAGCCAAGTTTTTTTCCAAAGCACTTCTTGTTGGGTTGCCAGTACGGGAATATTCATATCCTTTATGGTCGCCAGGAGAAGCTTGTATGTAAGTTGAAGTTTGGTAGATTGGCGTCATTATTGCCCCTGTAGTTGGATCAGGTTCCTGTCCTGCATGTATAGTTTTAGTTCCGAATTTCATTATTCTAATTTTTTATATTATTTACTTTAAGCAAAAGTATTAAAAGTTGGAGTAATTAATTTTACTTTTGCTAAAAATTAATCCCTTGAATAAAATAGTATTAGCCCATATTTCTTTGTTTGTAGCGAATTTAATTTATGCTGTGAATTACACTTTTGCAAAGGATGTAATGCCTGATTTTATCCAGCCTTCAGGTTTCATTTTATTAAGGGTTAGTGGGGCAGTTATATTGTTTTCGCTTTTCTATTTTTTATTTGTGAATGAAAAAGTAGCAAAGAAAGATATCATCCGTTTGGCAATATGTGGAATATTTGGAGTTGCTATTAATCAATTGTTGTTTTTTGAAGGGCTGAACTTAACCACCCCAATAAATGCAGCAATTATTATGACGATTAATCCAGTGTTGGTTATAATAATGTCTGCACTTATTCTGTTTGAAAAAATAAATATTAGAAAAGGAATTGGAATAGCATTGGGTTTGATTGGCGCTTCCACCTTAATACTAAAGGGAGGGGATGTAAGTGGCAACATTAATTTTATGCTGGGTAATATGTTTGTTTTTATTAATGCAGCAAGTTATGGTTTGTACTTGGTATTGGTAAAGCCATTGATGCAGAAATACCACCCGATAACGGTTATGTTTTATGTGTTTGGTTTTGGGCTATTGTATGTATTGCCCTTTGGTTATACTGAACTGTTGGCTGTTGATTGGGTGAGTTTTCCGACAATAATTATTTGGGAGGTGCTATTTGTAGTGGTTTGTACTACTGTTATTGCTTACTTATTAAACTCATTAGCATTAAAATTACTTAATCCTTCCACAGTAAGTATTTATATTTATTTGCAACCGGTATTAGCTACACTATTTGCGATATTTAGGGGTTCTGACAGCTTAGATGAAATGAAAATTATTTCAGCAGTTATTATTTTTGTTGGGGTGTATTTGGTAAGTGTTCGTTCTGTAAAGAAAAGATAGGATAAAATTCATAAATTTGCAAAAAATATTCTGATGATTCAATCAATGACGGGCTATGGTAAAGCCGAATTAAACTTAACAAATGCTAACTTTACTATTGAAGTAAGGTCGCTTAATTCTAAACAAATTGATGCCAATGTAAAAATGTCATCTGTTTATAGAGATAAAGAAATTGGACTTAGAAAATTGCTTTCTGAAAAATTACAAAGAGGGAAAATTGAACTGTCTATTTGGAGAGAATCTTCAGAATCCAATGCAAAGTACAGCTTAAATACAGAACTTATAAAAGAATACTTTTCTCAGATTGAAGGGGTAACATCTGAACTGAACCTAAATAGTAAGGATATAATGTCTAGCCTTTTGAAAATGCCAGAAGTATTAGTAAAAGGAGAGGAAAAAGCAAATGATAATGAGTGGGATGAAATTGCAAAAGGGATTGATATTGCGATTGAAAACATTTTGCAATTCCGAATGGAAGAAGGTAAGAAATTAGAGGAAGATATTACTACTAGAATTAATACTTTATCAAGATTATTAACTGAAATTCTTCCTTTTGGGAAGAGTAGAATTGAGAAGGTAAAGAAAAGCCTAGCAGATAAATTAGCAGAAATAGATACTAAGAATATTGATGAAAACAGGCTTGAACAAGAACTTATCTATTACTTAGAAAAACAAGATATAACGGAAGAGCAAGTAAGGTTAGATGTACATTTGAGTTACTTTTTAGAAACTATGAAAACAGATTCTCCTAATGGAAAGAAACTTGGTTTTATAGGACAAGAAATAGGTAGGGAGATAAATACTATCGGATCAAAATCATCAGATGCAGAAATGCAGAAGATTGTGGTGCAAATGAAAGATGAATTAGAGAAAATTAAGGAGCAATTATTAAACATATTGTAGGTGGGAAAACTTATTGTTATATCAGCTCCATCAGGGGCAGGCAAAACTAGTATTGTTCATCATTTACTTAAAAATATGCTTGAACTTTCTTTCTCAGTTTCTGCTTGTAGCCGTGAAAAAAGAGATAATGAAACACATGGAAAAGATTATTATTTTTTAGGTGTTGAGGGTTTTCAAAATAAGATAAAAGAAAATGCGTTCTTAGAATGGGAAGAGGTTTATGAAAATCAGTATTATGGAACTTTAAAATCAGAGATTGAAAGAATTTGGAGTGAAGGAAAAACTGTAATTTTTGATGTTGATGTGATAGGGGGATTGAATATAAAAAAGCAATACCCTAAAGAATGTTTATCACTTTTCATTATGCCTCCATCAGTTGATGTTTTAAGGCAAAGATTGAGTGGTAGAGGATCAGAATCAGAAGCAAAATTAGAGATGCGTTTAGCAAAGGCAGAGCAGGAAATTTCAAAAAACCAGGAGTTTGATAAGGTAATTTTGAATGATGATTTTGGGATAGCTTGTGAAGAAACTATGCAAGTAATTACTAATTTTATAAACTCATAAAATGAAAATTGGCCTGTTTTTTGGAAGCTTTAATCCCATGCATGTGGGGCATAAAGTTATCGCTTCTTATTTGGCAGAATTTTCAGATTTAGAAAAGGTAATGTTTGTAGTTTCTCCTCAAAATCCCTTTAAAGAAAAAAAGAGTTTACTGGACCAAAATCACAGACTTCAGATTATTAGGGCTGAAGTGTATGATAACAATAAACTTGATGTTACCGATATTGAATTTAGTATGCCACAACCTTCTTATACAATTGATACTTTGGTGCGCTTGAGAGAAGATTATCCAGAAAATGATTATTCGCTTATTATAGGCGCTGATAACTTACAGAACTTTCATAGGTGGAAAAATTATGAGCAAATTTTGGAGGATTACTCAATTTATGTGTATCCAAGGCCAGGTTTTGAAATTAATGGATCTCATAAAAACATACATATTGTAAATGGTGTTCCTCAAATGGAAATTTCAGCTTCTTTTATTAGAAATTCTATAAAAGACAGAAAGGATGTATCGTATTTAATGCCGGAGAAAGCTTGGAAATATACAGATGAAATGAATTTTTATAAATAAAGATAGTTGACGGTTGCTAGTTTGTACTCATTAGAGAAAAACATGAAAAAAAATAGTATTGATAAAAAAAGATACACTCTTCTAAAAATAGGGGGTGCGTTACTGATGTTTATTTTCATACTTTCATCTTTCACTATACAAATGAAGATAGATGTTTCTTCTGATGAAAAGGAGAAAAGTGGCATGAAAATTTTGGTTGAAAACACAGAGCAAAAAGAATACATAGGTTGGTGGGTGTATGGAGAGGGGCAACATATTTTTAAAGATGAACAAACTCTTGAAGAATATGATATGGAATTCCCAAATGAGAATATGGAAGAATTAATTGAGCTTTACTTGGCAGTTTGTGAAATGGAATATTTCCCTATGGAGTGCAAAATGACCGGCCATCTAAAAAAAGAATTAGCAGAAAAAAAAACTACCTTAATAGTTTCGAACTTTGAAATACTATACATACAAGGCTGTGGGGAGTAGAGAACAACAACCAAACAACCCTTTGCATGGAAAAAGATTAGTTGATACCCTTGAATTTCTGGTAGAAGAATATGGTTGGGACGTTATAGGAAACGAGATAAGAATTAATTGCTTTATCTCTAATCCATCTATTAAATCAAGCCTAAAGTTTTTAAGAAGAACTGAGTGGGCAACAAAAAAAGTAGAACAACTTTATTTGAATACTACCAGACAATAGTTTTTCCCATCAATTTTCTTTTAAGCATTATTCTCGCTAATATTATTAATAATCCAATTGAAATTAAGTGCCTGATAAAGCCTATTAGGAATGTTGGTAAGGAAATTAATAATAACAAAGGTATTAGTTTCCTCGCCCACCATTTTCTTTTTTGCATGCACGCCATAGGGCTCTGAGTAACAAGTAAAAACCACTAATCAAAATAATAGCATTAAGTATGTGGATGAATACCATCCATGAAGGTTCTTCTTGTTCCTCATCATACGGGTCTTCAATAACGAGATTTTTAGCAGTTAATACAATATTATTTTCCGTAATTGGAAAAAGAAGAATAACTCACATTGGCAAGTGTTGTTAGCGTAATAAAAAGTAGTATTAGTTTTTTATGTTTTAAAATAGAGATTATTATTTATGTTACTCATAAATCTGATTGATTACCCCTCCATAATCTGCCCACTCCCAAACCCCTGATATTTTCCCATTTTTAAAATTAACTGTACGATAAGCCGAGAGTTCAACTGTATTTTCTCTACTTACAGTTGCTTTAGAATAAACCCTTACACTACCATCAATTTCATAAGTATTTTCATCAATTCCTGGCAAATAAATTGAATGTCCAATTTCTAAGGAGAAACCATTTTTTTTTAATTGTGAAAGTATTCCATCTTGATATTCTGTTAAAGAAACAGGAACCCCTTTTGGAGAACCAGCAGTAAACGAATAGAAAGTAAAATCTGGTGTAAAATATTGGCTAATATCTAAAGCCGAACTATCGCTACTTTCATAATAATTATTGATATCATCAACTAGTAGCTTAAGAGTTTCCAAATTTTGCTCATAGCGCTTGATTTTATTCTCACTACATGAGAATAAGAAAATTAAAGATGAAAGAATGAGGATGTTTTTTAGTTTATTCATGATAAACAACATCTAATACAGTTTGTCCAACAGCATTAAGAGTTTCTTTATCGATATTACCCATATCATCCCTATGAGTGTGCCAATGCTTGTTGAAATTGCTTTCAGTAGCTGGATCATACTCAATAATATCAATAGTAGGAATTCCAGTAATTTGGTTTACATATAAATGGTCATCAACTATTTGTTTGGCATTTTCAAATACAAAATACTTTCCAAAACCCAATTGATTGGCTTTACGCCATACCTTTTGTAAGATACTTGAAGCATAATAAAAGGAGATTTGCTCGTGCCTAAAAGTAGCATCTTTTGCCCCTACCATATCTAGAAGAATTCCATAACGAGCATAGTAGTTTGCTTTGTGTGGATTCTTGCTCCAATACTGCGAACCTAAGCACCAAGAATCTTGCATAAGTGGGTAGTTAGAATTTTCAGGTTGACCATAATCTTCAGCATCAAAAAGTATAATATCAATTCCTATTTTAGGATTTTTTTTACTGAATTGTCTTGCTAGTTCTATTAAAACTCCAACTCCACTTCCTCCATCATTTGCTCCAAGTATTGGGCTGCTTTGGTTTTCAGTATCATGGTCGGCAATATGTCTGCTGTCCCAATGGGCAAATAGAGCAACTCTATTATTTTTTTCAGGAGAGAAACTCGCAATTATGTTTTTCAGAGTATGATGTTTCCTATCATAAGTGGTAATAGGCGCTTCTTGAACAATTACATTTGGAGTATAAGTTTTGAATTTTTTCTCTAACCAAATAGCACAGTTTTTCCAACTCTTACTGCTAATAACTCTTGGTCCGAAATCCACTTGCTTTTGAATGTAACTATATGCAGAATCTGCATTAAAAGTTGGGACTTCAATTTTTGCTTTTGGTTTTTTTGGAGTAGTTTTTGTTTTTTGTTGAGGCTCAGTTGAGCAAGAAGAAAGAATAAGTATTGCTAAAAGCAACACACCGCCAACGCCTCTTTTTAGTAATGAGGTATTATCTAATATCTTATGTCTAATATCTATCATCTATTTTATCTTCCAACTACTTCCTTCTCTGCTATCTTTTATCTGAATTCCAGCTTTGTCCAATTCATCACGAATCAAATCGGCAGTGCTAAAATCTTTGTTCTTTTTTGCATTTCCTCTAAGTTTTAAAACTAATTCCATCACTTCTTCAGTAAGGTCATTCCCTCCACTTTCTTTTGCAGAAGTAAGCCCTAAAATATTAGTAACAAAATCAGAAAACAGTTTTTGCATTTTTGATAAATCGGAAGCAGTTAAACTTTCTTTACCATCTTTTACTGAGTTAATAATTCTTACTCCATCAAATAAATGTGCAATTAATATAGGAGTATTAAAATCATCATCCATTGCAGCGTAACAATTCTTTTCTAGCTCGTTTATATCATAAGTTGAGCTGTCAGAATTCTTTAGATTTTCTAAAGTCTCCATTGCATTCATCAGTTTTGTAAATCCTTTTTCGGCAGCTTGCAAGGCTTCATTCCCAAAATCAACAGTGCTTCTGTATTGCGCTTGTAGTATGAAAAAACGAATTGTCATTGGGCTATAAGCTCTATCTAATTTTGCATGATTTCCATTAAAAAATTCCTCTAAATTTATAAAGTTTCCAAGGGATTTCCCCATTTTTTTTCCATCAACAGTTATCATGTTATTATGCATCCAATATTTAACAGGAGCACAATTATTACAAGCATTACTTTGTGCAATTTCTGCCTCATGATGTGGAAAAACAAGATCCATTCCACCACCATGAATATCAAACGTTTTACCTAAATATTTTTCGCTCATTGCAGAACACTCCATATGCCAACCAGGAAATCCTTCCCCCCAAGGTGAAGGCCAACGCATAATATGTTCAGGATTTGCCTTTTTCCAAATTGCAAAATCTACAGGACTTTTCTTTTCTGATTGCCCGTCCAAAGCACGAGTTCCCTCTAAAGTATCCTCTATATTTCTTCCTGATAGAGTTCCGTAAGGGTAAGATTCATTGTATTTATTTACATCCAAATAAACAGAACTATTTATCTCATAAGCAAATCCATTTTTTAGAATTTTTTGCACCATTTCAATCTGCTCAATAATATGTCCAGTTGCTCTAGGTTCAATTGAAGGAGGTAAACAATTTAAAGCACCCATTGCTTTATGATAACTAATCGTGTAGAATTGAACAATTTCCATAGGTTCCAATT
>Ga0206677_10003229_pt1 | contig 13846 bp, 18 predicted proteins | sample M130m12015metaG_FD_155475 | JGI IMG/M metagenome (GOLD analysis project Ga0206677, IMG submission 155475) | Ammonia-oxidizing marine archaeal communities from Monterey Bay, California, United States - M1 30m 12015 | ecosystem: Environmental > Aquatic > Marine > Intertidal zone | place: USA... | reverse complement strand
GATTACCTTTCTTGTTTTGAAATCGTAGTTGTCTGAACGGCAGATACGAGCGACACGCGCTTGTGTAAGTGCAACCGATTCATTGAGGTTTTGTTTTGCGTATGCTTTAACTACTGCGTCCCACATCTCAGCCACGGTTTCACAACCGTCGAGAATTTTTTCTGCAGTTTTTGGGCCACATCTAGGTAGACCTTTATACCCATCGACAGCATCACCTGTTAGTGTCTGCATCATATGAAAGTAATCAGCTTCACGTACTGATACTATGCGTACACGTTCATCTTTAGCTGGGTTGTATAGGTGACACGGTATTGTATTTAAGTCTTTATCTTCTGACACAACAATACAATCAGGTTCATTGGTTGCAGTAATACCTAATAGGTCATCTGCTTCCATAGTATCCACCATGATACCATCCATCTCAGTCATAATATATTCACGCAAAGCTTTTAGTATTAGAGGCTTGCGTGTATCCTTACGATTAGATTTATAATCAGGCAGAACATCTTTACGCCAGTTGTCAGTATGGGTTAGATACATAACAACCTCACCTTCACCTAAATGATTTGTCACTTGGTGTAGGTAGTTCTTTATATAATCAATACCCTCATGCTCATAGGCATGTAGTGTCCACATACCATCGCCCCAATCAATAGGACGCTCAACACTTGAGGCCGCTTTGAATGCAACAATGTCTGCATCTATTAAATACTTCATTGTATCTTACCCCCATCGAATGCCATTAGATCAGCGTTAGTTTTTTCTTTGGGTGACATAACAGCTAAACAGATGAGTGCCGCATCATGAACTATGTTCTTCATGGCTTCGTCTTCAACACTGTCGTGGGATGTAGCTAGTGCAACAATGCATTGTGACATTGATGTAAATACTACTAGGTCTTTATCATTGATCATGAGTTAACGCCTTCCATGAGATTGGGTAGAGAGCTTCCATTTGTTCACCGAGTAGTTCAGCAAAGTCTCTAGTTTCTTTTTGTGTGTCGGGTTTAATTCTAAGATTGTAGACGCGAGACCAAAACAATAATGAACCTGTCCAGACCCACTCCGTGACTGCCCCCTGTGGAAGGATTGCCCTTGCTTGTTCGGCACAAATTCCAACAGCTATCATCTTGTTATATGTAGCAATCGCATCGATGCAGATGTCGTGGTAATCTTCAACGAATTCATCTGAACGTCTGTGTGGTTCTGAACTAGAACCTTGCTTCACATCGTCTGCGCCAGCTCTAAAGAACTCTGGCTTCCAGTAGATAGGATTAGATTTTATGTACCGTCTACTAACTTCATTCCATGTTCCACCGACTTGGTGTTTTGCAAGTTGTCTGCTAACAAAGATAGGAGCTGTACATCTGAATGTAGCTACTGGATGTGAGAAGGGATGGTAATGTTTTTCCCTAGCTAGAAAGTTTATAAGTCTTTCGTTTTGGTTGTCACCGTATTGGTCGGCTTGTTTGTTAAACGATACACGGGCGGCATCTGTCACAAGGTTATCACAACCCATGTGGGTCATATAAGATACATCAATCATAGTAATCCTTAATGGTTAGTTTTAATGAAATTAGGGTCGTTGGTTGTGTGAACTTCACGGTGGCAGTTAGCACATAGAAGAAAGCATTTATCTGCTTCAGCTAACAAAGCACTCATAGACCTTTGCATATTATTCTGACTTACTCCGAATAGTTTTTGAGTATGGTCAAAGTGGTGAAAGTCAAAGACATTCTCATGGAATGTATTGAAGCACCGTTCGCACTCGCCGCCTTTATAGGCGACAAGTAATCTCTTTCTTTCACGCACTTTCTCTCGCACCTGTATTGAACGTGGATTGCTAGTGTGTGTCTGCCCAATTATTGCCGACTTTGTATTCTCCTGTAATTGGCACTCTGAACTTGAAGTGTTCTCCAGCTTGTTGAAAAGATTTAACTGCTTGCTTTCCGACATGATCAGCTATCTCCTCTCTTGCTATAAGTTGAACTTCATCGTGGACGTGAGCGACTTGCGCCCAATCCTTGCCCCATGTGTAACCGTTACTGGTTAGATTTTCATAAAGGATTACTGTGGCTTGCTTTGCGATTAGCGAGCCAGCCCCTTGTAACAAGGTGTTGAGGCAACTATGCGTGGAGCGTACTGGTAAGATACGTTTATCCAAACCAACTAGGTGACCTTTAGTTTTAGCTGATCTGGTTACAGCGTCTTTAAGTAGCTTGAGGGCAGGGGTTGCTTTCATGAACTTATCAATCAAACGCTTACCGTCCTTCTCACTACCGCCAACTATAGAACCAATCTTTGCAGAACCTGCCCCGTAGATGAAAGCATACGCAAATACTTTCGATTGATTACGTGAACTCAAACCAGCACTCTTCATATTTAGTGTATGCACGTCACCATTGATGACGACATCACCGTAAGCACCGTCATCAAACTTAGCCATGAAGTGCGCTAATACTCTTAGTTCCAATCCCGACAAGTCTGCTCCCACAAGTTTGTAGCCAGATGGTGCATGGAATAAGGCTCTGCAATCTGTACCGTATGGAGCTGATACGCTAGGACACTGAGCAATGTTTGGTCGATTGTGTGTACAGCGTCCCGTGCTTGCTCCATTAGTATTAACTTGTCCATGTATCTTTCCATTCACTTGTCTCTTCAGCCAGCCATTAGCACCTGTAGCTAACTGACCGATACGCTTGTTGATAAGGAGATACTCATTGAGTACGACTGCTTCATCGTAATCTAATTCTTTGAGTACGCTCTCATCGACTTGTGGTTTGCCTTGGGCTGTAAACTTCTCAGGCTTCCAACCTCGTAACACTTGCAATCTGTCTGCTATATGGTCACGGGATGCAGGGTTAAATACAATCGTCTTAACCTTGTAGGTCAGTTCACCTTTAACATAACCACGGGTCTTGTTGTTTACCTTTGGTACGAATGGTGTCTTGATTTCCCAAGGTGGAAAGACTTCTTGTAGTGTTGTCTCTAACTCTGCCTGTCGCATCTGTAGTTTCTGCAACAGTTTGTTAGCGGCTGATACATCAAAGTTAAAACCTTGTCGCTCTTGCTTACGAATGACGTGAGCGAAATCATGCTCAAGCTTTATACTTTGAGGGCTTGGGTTCTTAGACATAATAAACTTATAGAATGTCAGGTTAGCTTTAGTATCTTGGACGCAATAGGTCTGCATTTCTTCAGACCATTCAGCCCAGCCACCATCATACTCTATCTTATTATCACCTAACCTAAGACCCCACGCTTTAAGCGAGTGGCTACCTATTAGATTTCTAGGGAAGTCTAAGTTCTTCTTAATGTAATTGAAGTCATTGTTTTTAAGATCAGACCAGACGAGACGGGACATCAATAACGTGTCATGTATCTCACCTTCATATACAAATCCAAACAACTTCTCTAATGCAGGGAAGTCAAACCCTTGGATGTTGTGACCTGCAAGTAACTCCGCATTCTCAAGATAAGCCATACCATCTGCAATAGATGTATATCCTTCCTGATCTGCACAGCTTAATACTTCTTCAGTATCCATATCTAATAACACAAGGCTATGGCATACTGTTAGGTCTGGTACTAGACCATCTGTTTCGATGTCAAACATAATACGTTTCATGATGCTGTCCCTCTCGACTAGCTAGTTAAATTAAAAATCATCTTCATCACCCCCGAAGTCGGGAGCGTTGTCTGGGTTCTGGGTTTCAATCATACGTCCAGTTTCTTTGTTGTAGTTTAGGTAACAACCTATGCCTGTCTCTCCGCTGTAGCGGTTCTTGAGAACTCTCACGGTAGTAGTGTTTGGGTTGTCACCTTGTTGGTCTCGCTCTACTGAGATAACCATATCGCTTAACTGTGCGATTGCGGCTGAACCACGTAGGGAATTGAGGGTAACTTCTTTACCATTCTCCCAACCTTGTTCACCTGCAGGTCTGCGTAAATGACTGACTAAGATAAGTCCGATGCCTGTCTCTTCTACAAGAGAACGTAGCTTCGTCATTATAACATCGATAGCTTTCCGCTCATCACCATCATCAATACCTGAAACAATAATGCTGAGATGATCGATGATAATCCAGCTAGTGCCACAAGATTTCGCAAGGTATCTGACCTGCTCCATAAGCTTATCCGTAGACATACTGCCGAAAGAATCGTAGAGGAAAACACGACCATTGCCAACGGTAGTATCGAAAGCAGTTTTAAGAGTATCATTTGATATTCCTTCCTGAGTTAAATGAAGAGGTACATCTATAGCCAGACCCATTAGAGAGATTGCTGTATGCTTACAGTTTTCTTCTAAAGCGATATAACCTAATGTCTCTTCCTGTTTAATTAAGTGGTATGCAATTTCTCTACATACCTGTGACTTCCCAACCCCAGAACCTGCAGTAATAGTTACAAGTTCACCACGTCTTATACCTCTAGTCTTTTCATTGAGACCATCGAACGGGTAGGGTACGGATTGGGTATTGTCTGGTGTAGAAACTAATTCCCACATATCCACACCAGCTATGATGCCATCAGGTCTATAGGGTTTAGCTTCCCACATAGCCTCTAGCATCTGCTTAGTCTTGCCTTTCACTAGCATATCACTAGCGTCTTTCTCAGGTAACGTAGCAATGTGTGCCTTAGATGGTGATAATAACTTAGCCACATCAAGGCTTGCTTTCCTACCGTGTTCATCGTTGTCGAACATGAGAACAACACGGTCAAATGACTCAACAAAATCTAAAGAATTCTGTACAGCTTTGACTGCATTGCCAGCTCCTGACGGTAAACTACATACAGGAAAACGATTACCTTGTGCTTGGGAAAGTGAAAGCGTGTCCAGCTCACCCTCGGTTAGGCAAAGCATAGCACCACCACCTTTAAAAAGATGTTGTCCGTACAACCCTGCATTCTTTGCATCACCTAAGAATTTAAAAGACTTGTCAGCGAAGCGTATCTTCTGAGCTACGACTTCACCGTCCTTCTTATAGTTAGCAACCTGCACAGGCTGGCCTTTGTATTCACTAATAGTATAGCTATACTTCTTACAGGTTTCTTCAGTTAGCTTACGTTTAGCAAGTGAACCTGATTGACCTGTAGGAATAAGACCGAACGTTGGTTTAGATTGTACGAATTCTGTTTGCATCTTGGCATCATCCTTAAAAAATTTTTGGCAAGAAAAGCACCAGCTTCCACCGTCACTATAAACTGCACGGGCATCGCTACTGCCACATTCACACGACGTATGGTAAAGTAATGAACTATCGTTCGAGCTGGTACTCTGCATATTTCGCTCCATTAGGTGCGCGTTTCATTAAGGTTGTGATATCCAAACCACGTTGTCGTAGTCTGTGTATCTCTGCGGCTAATCGCCAGACGCTATAGTTTGACATAGCTTCTAACGGTGAGATTGTGCCGTACTTTTTTAGGTGGTCTTTAATCTGTGTAGTCTTATTCATAGTAGTCTCCTAGTTGTCAGGATTTCGGGGATTGCCTAGTGCATCTAATAGTGTGAACCAGACATCGAGTGCGGCCTCGACAGGCCATAAGAAAAAGATAAACAACCAGCTACGTAAGGCTAAGTCTTGATCTTCTTCTAGCTCCATACTGACTTGCCGTGTTAATAGAACACCGCCAAGAAAGTAGAGTAGCATTGTAATTAGAATTAGAATTGTTGTGAGTGACATTATGTCTCCAGATAAAAAAGACCCCACGCGAAAAGCGTGAGGCCAGTTGGGAGGAAAATATTAAAATGCTATAGTGCAACTTAATTAAATGGTGGATACTATCTCACCTGTATTGTACCAAAGTTCAGCATCAAAATTTGGACAGGTCTTACCCTTATCAAAATCTGTGTGGCCTTTAACTTTAGCATCAGGGAAGTGTTCCCATTTTAGTTCATCGATAGTTTTCTTTAACGATGCATATTGTTCATCAGTATAATTTATCTGCGCTCCAGTTTTGTCAGCGTTCATTCCACCAATCAAACAGATGCCGATTGATTTCCTATTCATTGATCTGACGTGTGCGCCTGTACGTGATAATGGTCTACCATATTCAACAGTGCCATCGCGTCTAATGACCAGATGATAACCACAACCGAGCCATCCTTTAGCTCTATGCCAGCGGTCAATATCTTTGACACCAATGTCCATAGTTCTGGGTGTGTACGCACAGTGTATAATAATATGTGTGACATCTTCTTTATTCATTTAGCCACTCCTCTGGTACTGTACGGTCTGCGTATAAGAAGCCGTGCTTCTCACACCACATGGCGTAGGTTGTCTTGCTGGTTTTAGAAATACGTTGTTTGCTGTTGGAGAATACAAAGCGAAGGTCGATATCTGGATGCTGATTTTTTACCAGTATCATGGATTGTCTATTGGCAACTTTGAACTGCCCCTTGCTTTCTACTATGATTGTCTTCCCAGATTTAGTTTTAATATAAAAGTCTGGTGTGTATCGTGCCATCCTTGAGGGTACTTCATACTTCAGTACGTTCTCTTCATACTGGTAATCGATACCCTTAGAACGTAAGTCAGCGGCAAGGGTTTCTTCTAACCCTGACCGCCAACCATTCTTTATTGCGTTCTGTCTTACAGTAGAATTTCTGACACCACCAAGCTTTCGCTTAGAAGTCTGCGTCATCTGATACTGCTACCGCCTCGCTACTATTATCAAAGTTATCTGCGACGAAGCCATCTTCTTTATCAAACATAGATAAAGCTTCAGCACCGCCAGACCCTTGAGCCAGTTGGATAATCTGTATAGCTGATGGTCTCAGCGATACACCGACACGTCTAGTTGAAGGCATTGCATATGTATATGCGCTTGCCGCTACACGAATAGTAGAACCACCAGTTACTGTGGCATCTGTAGGTGTCTTGTTGCTATCATATAAAGCAACCTTCATCTCCATCTCACCACGGCGTGTAGTAATCTTAGCTTTCTGTTTAAACTTAAACAAATTGAAGCCAGTAAGATTACCTTGGTCGTCTTCTTCTTCTTCATAGACAGGAGCTAGATCATACTTAGCAATCTTAGGATTGTTCTTAGCTTCTTCATCCCTGTAAGCATCGCGTAAACCTTCAAGCTGTTTGATCAGGTCTTGGCTTTTAGATGCCTCTATTTTCAGTGTTGTTTTATACTCACCATCTACATTAAATTTGTAGTCTGGTGCATTTAGTTTAGGCCATACTGCTATGCCTTTAGGTGTGACAAAATTCGTCATACTTATTCCTTTAGTTGTGTTGATATTCAGTAGTTGAAATACCATGAGCATGAAGCCTCGCCTGTACATCGACAGGCAAGGGCATCGCATTTCGCTTATAGTATTCAGCCATCATTATGAGTGTCTCAGTATCCATAAGTTCCTTTCGGTTTCGTGAGAATGCTATAGTGCAACCTAATCGTTAATGGTTAGAATTATGCAAAGAAGAACTCTGACTGACGTACTTGTGTAACATCGAAGTCACCCTTTGGTGGTAGGTCAGGTAGTTCTCTATCGATTAACAACTCTCCTTCATCTTTAAATTTCTGTAGTGGGTCGTTCTCTACATAAAGTTCTATGAAGGTTTCTCTTAGACAAGCACCAAGCATCTCAACATCAGCGGCGTGACATCCAAAGCTATCATGTATCATAGCAAAGTGAGTGACACCGTTGAACTTAGATAGGTTGACTGTCATTCTTAGGTGACAGCTATCATTAGCGTGAACCCAATTAGGACTGATGCCATTACCTTGTCGTCTGCTATCCAGCTTATCTTTGATAGCTTCCTGTACTGTCATATAGATTAGCTTGTCACCAAACTTGGTCTTAACTCTGCGCTTCTTCATATCAGGATAGTTCTGCATGATAGGTAAGCCATCGATAGTAGTCCAAGTGATAGGTAAGTTTTCTTTAGCCAACTCCCTAGCACAAGACTGTAACCAATCCATGCCTGTCTTAGCCGCCTTAACTGTATCGTTGATAGCTTCCCAGATATACTTAGCTAGGTAGATTGCCGCATCAAATTCTTTATCAAGTAAAGGAGATACATATGATCTATCAGCTTGTAATCTTTTCAAGTCTGTATCAACTATATATTCCTGTACAAATGACCTTGCTGAGAACAACGTTGAACCATAGACCCGTGTCATTACTGATCTTTTACTCGACGATCTGGTCATACCAAAATCTAACCAAGCCTGTGCTATTTCTTTATTCTCCCCACGCACAGCATCAGCCTTAACTCTGATGATAGCTTTATCAATCACAGTCTGATAGATATCTGCAGGTTTATCTAATGGTAGTAGGTTTACTTGTGTCGCACCTTCACCGTCAGATAAAGCGGCTGAGAAATGTTGAAGGCCAGAACAACTACCATCCTTACAAACTGGTATGTAGTTTACATGATCATAACCAAAAAGATTATATCCTTCCCACTCCTTACAGAATGCTAGGAAACACCAAGGACTGTCAGCTTCTTTAGCCCACCATAAGTCTTCCATAGGGTCATGAGCTACCTGTAATATTCGTTGCTCATTTTCTACTACCCAATCAACTCTCTCTTGCATCGATGCCTTGTCATATCCAAAGCAGTTAGCACCGTGGATTGCTAGTTCACAAGCGGCCTCGTTTGTACCTAATGGTTTACCATCTGCAAACTGTAGCAGTCCTTTAGATAAATCATTACCTTGCGGTGAGAGATGTGAAGAACCTGCAGGGTAAAGCCTACCTCTAAAGTCCATCGTATGTACAAAGAAGATACTCTCAAACTCAGAATATTTTTCTGCCATAAATCTTACCCGTGCTGTTAGGTTTCTTTTAGAACCTATACGGATGTTCTCGTCATAGATTTTAGTGGCTTTTCTTTTCCAATCTTTGAACTTCTTTTTCTCTTCATCGGTCAACGTAGAACTATCACGGTCAAACTGTAGAGGTGAAGGTGGTTTCTGCATATCCTCTTGTGGTGGTAGGTTGCCTACAGGAATACCGTTATCGTGGATTTGCTGGAACACTTTCAATACAAACTTATTGATTGCCCAAGGTGTCTTCTGAATTGTGTTTACTGCATCATAAACATCTTTCAATTCATCACCTAAGTTCTCTAGTTCCTTTAGATAATTTCTATTACCTGTTTTAATTAAGGGAAGGCGAGGGGTGTAGTGTGTTAGGTATCCACCAGAGAAGGGGCTTGTCCAATCCATCGGCGGTACAACCATCGGTTGAAATATAGGTTGCATAAGTGAAGCGGCGTTCTTATTTTTTTCGATAAAATCCACGACTGTTTGTGTAGGTACAACGTTATATAAAGCTTTGTTAGAGCGCTCTTTCTTTTTCATAACCAGTTCGATAAATCCTGTACGCTCTTGGAATATATAAATTAGTTTAGTTCCAAGGTGTGTCTTCTCGTCCTTAGTCCAGCCAACCCACTCCTCACAGTATCTGTTGTATGCCGCTATGATTTCAGTTCTCTTTCGTGAACGTGTAGTTTCTTTATTGTTCTGAATTGATTTCAACAGGTAAGGTTTTTGTTCTTCAAAAGATTGTAACCTTAGTTCATCCTCAAGATACTGAGCCACATTGATAGCCATATCCTGTAAGATTGCTTTCTTAGATATCCTATCCATGATTACTTTAGCAGTAAAGAAAGCTAGGATTTCTGGTTTAAATAGTTTCATCATGGCTACTGCAGATGAACGTCTACCTGCATTACCTTGTTCAGCTTCTTCATAGACATCATGGATGCCTTCAATAACACTCTCGATAGAACGCTTCATTACAGTGTTCCCATAGTAGGTAGATGATTCGTCACCTCGTTCTATTTTATCTTTTAGTTCCTCTTCAAATCTCTTGATTGTTAATGTTCTAGCTTCTTGTTCTAGCTCTTCTTGTACTCGGTACAGATCGTTGGTCATCCTGTAGTATCCTTTAGTATGTTGGAGGGTCTTGCGGTGCTAGAGTGCAACCTAATTACAAGCCCTTGTTTTCATTGGTTAAAGTGGTGGTGGTGCAGGTGCTGGTGTAATGGTGCAAAATTATTGTTGATGCGTGTACGTTTTGTACTCGATAACGCATAGAATAATATGAAAAAGAAACCCATAAAATGTAGGAAATACCTATATTAATATGGGCTTCTAATCGTTTATGGATATACAGGGAATAGTGAAGGTTTCTGTTTATTATCCTACTAACAATGCGTAACCCATTGTATAACCTGTATATTTCTAAACTACTGGTGTAGGTTTGCACCCACTTTGCACCCAGTTTACACCATTTTATTTTAAGCCCTGCGAGGGTTAAATAATGTGATGTTATCTCCTTCTAAATTGGTGTCTGTATTTTGTAAACTATCCAATGCTTCGACTGCATCATCAAGCTTACTTGGAATGAAATGAGCGTAGCGTTGTGTCATAGAAATATCCGAATGACCCATCCATTCTTGAGTTGATCGGATGTCTACACCAGCTCCTAGTAAACGAGTGCAACAGGTGTGTCTGAAGGTATGAATAACTAAGTCCTTACCAAACCCACAAGCATCTCTCATCTCCCAGAAATTCCTGTAGAAACGCTTCTCAGCTATGTGTCCGAATACTCTCCTATCATTACCGTTAACACGTAGCCTGAGACCCATTAGAATAGTTCTGACACGCGCTGACATTTTGATAGATCGTGGGTAGTTTGTTTTAGTTTGCCAGATTGATATGCGACCTGTCTTAAAATCTATATCGTTAAAGGTTAACCTGAGACCTTCGGATTTTCTCATGCCTGTATCTAAAAAGAATACAACTAAATCTGCATCATCTTCTCGACCAGTAGTATTATACCAATCGAGAATTTTTAGTTCTTCTTCTGCAGTCACAAATCTAATGCGTCCTTTAGTTAACTTGCGGCTTTCCATTCTAACAGGTGTCGTTGATAGGTGGCCTCTCTTGTGAGCAAACAACTGCATTTGATAAACTAATGTGCCTAGATAGTTTGTACAACTAGCTGAGTATTTCTTCTTAGTGGTTAGAAAATCAAAGAAAGAAGAAACGTTAGCTTCTGTTAGCATATCCAATGATGTAGTTTTACCAAAGTAATTCATTATCATTTTGCCATACCAATTAAATTTCTTTGGGTTGCCTGTAGAATTAGGGGCAATCTCAACTCGATATCTAATATAATTATCCCAAGCTGTTGAGACATTCCAAGTAGAATAATTAACTATATGTCCTGTTAATAATCCTCGCTTAAATCTCTCTAAAACTGAGATAGCTTCGACTAAATTTTTACAGGTTGCAGTCTGTCTTGTACCCTCAACCATAACTGAAACGCGGTATTTTCTACCGCGCTGTATGATTCCTTTGGGTATGGCTTGATTATTTTCCATAGATTTTACTCTCCATTCTCATAGCCAACTCAAGTCCTTTAGGTGTTAAAGTAACTATTCGCTGACGTTCATCTTCTGGCGAAGTCTTTAATTCTAATATACCTAAACCTTCTTCTTTTAGGTATGACCTATGAGCCATTGATCTAATTGTTCTGTTTAAACTAGATTGAGTTATATTTAAAATAGCTACTAAGTCTCTTGTTTCAATTATCTCATCGCGGTGGGCGGCAACATATAGAAAAACTCGTGCGTGATTTACTGTACATTTGTAATATAAATCAGCCATTATGTTTAAAGCTTCAACGACATTATTTAATTGTTTCATTTTTCTTTCTCTTCTAAATGCCAATCACACTGGATTGCATTTTAAACTTATCCAATATTTCGGTAGAGCATAGTTATTATTAGTCCACCAGTTCATCATTCTAATTAGGTTCATTTTAGGTGGTCCAGTGAAGGGGTTACACCATGAAGACACTGGCCTTGAGTGTCCGCCGTGGTCGATGCTTTTATTCCTATTTTTCATGTTTTTTCTCTAGTCCTTTTTTCTTATATATCAAGTCGATTATTATTATAATATTAAAGGCACGTAGTTCAATAGATTTACCATACCAAGTATTTTGGGTTATGCAATATCTTTTTGATACTCGTTTGTTACCATTTGTGGTTAGTCCACAGTCAAATTCTAGTCTCATTGTAATTCATTATTCCTATTCAATTAACATTTACTGCTCTCAATCCCTATGGATATGAAATGGTTAGTAGGATGTTAAGGTTTCTATACGTTTACGCATTTATTTTCAACCTAAACTTTTAATCCTAAAATGGTGGCTCTTCTCCTTTGTATTCTGGCTTCCACATTGGGATATGTTTTTGATCTGTCCTTACTACTTTTGTTTGGTCTTCCTGTTTTCCAAACATCTGTAGTAAGAACACTGACAAGACGTGACTAAACATTAGCTAATAGTTTTCTCTAGCTCATGAGTTACAGCGTCATAATATCCCTGAGTAAAATAGCTGTCAGCAGGGTCAAAGCGAAAACTTTCGTAAGCTTCTTTCAATGAGAAATCTGGTTTACTAATTAACTCATAGACAGCTTCAACTCCTTGAGCATATTCTTTAAAGCTGTCAGTGCTGTCGATTGTAGTTGTTGATAATAAAATTTCGCTATTCATCATTTTAAATTTACCTTTCAATTCATGCTTGATTGCATGAGCAAACCCACTGAAATTTCCAATGGGTTAACTGATGCAATCAATCTTCAACACCATCCAATTCATAATATCGTTGGATTGCTAAATTCATGATTGTAAAAACAGCTTCACGATTACACGTTTCTAAATGCTTTTTGACCGTGTTGAATTCGTCCCATGAGTTCTGCTTAATCTCTCTGGGCTTGGCTGGTTCGGATGGTTGCCTAATGGGTGCTGGTGGTGTCTCTATGGGTTGGTAAATAGTTTCTTTAACGTTGTATAAGTTTAAGAAATTTAACAACTCTGGTTTTATTGTGGGTACATCGACACAGAAAAACCCCCCCAGTTTTTTAGCATCTGCTTGAGTGCCAGCCCAATTACCTTTTCTGTTTGTGTAAAGTCTCATGATTGCACCGCCTGACCGCGTGAAAATACCACCCCGTCCTTAGTGTATACATCAGCCCCTAAAGCTCTCAGGCGGCTTTTCGTGGTGTTTGTAGGCCAAGCAAATAACGTGTATTCGTCCACGTCCAGTTTTTCGTCTTCTGGTGCTTCATACCAATAATCTGCTATGTGCTGACCGTGTAAGTATATTTCAGCTCTGTCCCCAAAAGGATTGCCAGCGTTTTCTATAAATACAGCAGTATTTCCTTTTACCCATTCACGCTTCTCTTTAATTGCTGTAAGCATTTCTTTTTCAATTTGTCTCATTTTATATTCTCCTAATCATGCTTGATTGCATGGGCAAACTCACTGATTGACAGTGAGCTAACCGAAACAATCAGCTTCCTAGAAAGACGTTGAGATTTCCTGTTGGTTTGTTTTCGTATCGCTGGACTTCAATTACTTCGATAAATCTATGCCATAGGTCATTAAGATAAAGATGCTTTGCCACAGCTTTCTTGAGTTCTTGTTTGTTAATTCTACCGTCTTTAATTGTTACAGCGGCGGCGTAAAAACATTCTGAATTAAACCAAACACCATAAACACCATCAGCGGCGCGTTCGATATTCTTGTCGCTACCGTCAGCGAGGTTTGTGTCGATATCCCAAACAATACTATCTGTTGTGAATTCTTCAAAAGTAACTTCTTGCATTTTAATTTTTCCTTTTTTAAATCGCGCTGAATTGCACGGGCAAACCCACCGAGACCGATGGGTTAACCGATGCATTCCTAGGCGGCGGCCTCTGTTAAATATGTGCAAGCTTTTTGAGATAAAGCGGCGGCTTTGGTGATTGCTTTGGGGTCTGATTTAAGACACTTAATCCAGCTATTAAGATACTTTGCATGGTCGGCGCGTGGC